>ENA-OFCD01000680-OFCD01000680.1-metagenomes-genome-assembly--contig:-NODE-680-length-20233-cov-4.345029_pt1 | contig 20233 bp, 17 predicted proteins | sample MGYA00153392_OFCD01 | MGnify analysis MGYA00153392
TCGGAGATCTTCGAGGCGCGCAGGTTGAGGTAGTCGATCTTTCCGCCGCGCACGTGCACAGACGCCAGATCCGCTTCGTAGAACTCGGCCGAACCCCACCGCGGATTGTCGATGAGCACCTCCCGCCAGTGTGTTCGCGCGGCCAAGAGGGACGGGGCGAATGAGTCGGTGATCCGGCTCTCGGCGAACCGCGAGCCCCGCAGCTGCGCGTCATCGAGGATGACCGATGAGAAGTCACACTCCATGAATGAGGTGCCCGCGAGGTCATAACCGGTGAGGTCCGAGTCACTGTAGTGCTCACGGTCCCGCTCATCGCCGCCGACCAGAAGCCGCCCGTCGATCGCATCAAGAGCGGGAAGCGGGACCAGCGTGATGCGGGGCGGTTTGGCGGGAGCAGTCACGGCGTCCACTCTTGCACGTCATTGCGTCTCGTTGACTATCCACCGGCTGCTCCCATCAGAGAGACGCGAAGGGTCGTACCCGGTAGCCTGAGCGCACAACCGTTCGAGGGGGAACCGGAACATGGCCGAACCAGGCTCTAAAGCGCTCGGCGCGACACCTCTGGAGAAGGGGATCATCGTCGAGGGTGCCAGCCCGTCGGCGCTGGACTATCGCAGGTTTGCCGGGCTGGCGCTGTTCCCTCGATCGTTCTCAGATCTCGGCAGTACCACCCAGTGCCCCGCCTGCCAGACCGCGCTGGTCACCACGACCTGCCGGGCCTGCGACCTCGACCTCACCCACCCCTCTGCCAGTGAGATCGTGACCCTCTCTCTGGATGCCGCGACACTGCTCGATCGACGGCTCGCGGTGATCGGCAAAATCCGCTGGGATACGGCACAGGCGCGCTCCGCGGCCGCTAAGGCCGCCGAGGAGCATGATGCCGCCGCGGCCGAAGAGACCCGCACGCACACCATCGACGCGCCGATGCCGCTCCCCCGAATTGCCAGCAACGCCAGCACCAGCCCGACCCATTCCGCTCCCCCAGAAGTGCCAGCCGAGAGCGCAACCACCGTCGCGCCTTCTCCCCGCCGCTCGAGCGTGCAGGTGATCCTGCTCATCGTGGGAATCTCGCTGCTGTCGGTCGCCGCGGTCTTCTTCCTCGTGTACGCCTTCATCAACTTCGGTATCCTCGGTCGCTCGCTCATCATCGCCGCGGTCACGGTAGCCTCATTCGTGATCGCGTCGAGCCTGCGACGTCGCTCCCTCACCGCTACCGCCGAGGGGATCGCGGTGCTCGCCGTCGTGCTCGTCTATCTGGATGCGTTCGCGATCCGCGCCAATGATTTCTTCGGCAGCGGAGGCACCGACGGTTCGGCGTTCTGGGGGGCGGCGCTCGTTGTCACCGCGGCCGTCTTCCTCGCCTGGCATCGATTGTCCGGCCTTCGTACGGCCCACATCGTCGGCTTCGCCGCGATCGTGCCCGGTATCGCCCTCCTGGTTGGAGGCCTGAGCCAGGCTGCGGATGACGGCAGCCGACTGTTCATCGCCTTCGCCTCGGCGACGCTGGCCGGGGTCGTCCACCACTGGACCCGCCGCCCGGCGACGGCGACGCATCCGGCCCGTGAAGGTCGGCCCGAGCGCCTCATCGTGCGCGGGCTCACCGGGATTGCCCTGTTCGGCGCTCTCGCCGCGGCATCGGCTGTCGCGCCGAGCCAGCCGTGGGCGTCGAGCACGGCATTCTTCGCCGTCGCCGGCCTTGCCGCGCTGCACGCCTGGCTGATCGGGCGTTCCTCACCGGAAGAACCCATACTCTCCGCGGCAGTTTTTGCCGGTACCGGTGGTCTGGCCGCGGCAGTCTCCGTGGCATCGGGGGCTCTCCGCCTCGGCGACCCCGCCGTCACCGTCATCGCTGCGCCGGTCGCGGCAGCCGTCATCACCCTCGGGCTCGAACTGCTCTGGCACCGGTCGAGTGGCGCGACCGGTGCGGCATCATCCCATCGGCGGAGCGCGTTTGTCGCCACGATCGCGGCGGCAACGGTCGCGGGTATCGCCCTGTTATTTCCCCTCGCCGTCGCCGCAGGGACCACAGCGACCGCAGTCTTCCGAGCCGTCTCCTCCTCGTGGGCTCTCGGCCCTCAGGACGAACTGGTGCATCCTGCCGCTATTGCTGATTTAGCCGTTGCCGCATTGGCGCTCTGCTGCCTGCTTGCCGCGGCCGCGTGGTCGATTGGCGGAACACTGAAGCGGCGCGCTTCGACTCTCGTCTGGTTCGGTGCGGCCGTGCTTGTCGTGGCCGTGCCATTACTCACCGGCCTCACCGCGGTGCTTGCGGGGTGGCTTATTCTCGCCGCAGCCGCGCTCGGCTCGCTTCTCTGGTCACACCGCCGCCACTTCGGCCCACCGCTCCGTGCTCCTCTTCTGGTGCTCCTCGCCACCTCGGGCACCCTCGGCTACCTCGTCGGGTGGGGTAGCACCGGCACGTGGTGGATCGGATCGATCGTGGTTGTCGCCGTGCTGTTGACCGGTCGACTCCTTCCGGCAAGCCCCCTCGGCCGGGCGACTGCGTTGGGAGCGGCTGCCCTCGTCGTACTCATCGGTGCCGCAGCCGCTGCGCGCCAACTGGCACTCCCGGCTCTCCCCGATCCCACGCCCGACGCCGACAATGCCTTCCGTGCCGTCAGCATCATCGCCATCGTGCTGCTCGTGCTGTCCGGCTTCCGAGTGCACGCCCGCCTCTCGTCGCTCGATCGCCGTGTCATCTTCTGGATCGGCGGCGCGGCGGCCGCGTCGTCTTTCGTCATCCTGTCCCTGTCGGTCGGGGGACTCTCTGCACGCGAGCGGGTCTCGCTGCTTCTGCCGGAGCCCGGCACGAGCCTCGCCGCGAACACTGCCCTCCTCGCGGCGCTGCTGATCGTGGTGATGCGGCCAGTCGCCTCTCGACTCCGCTGGGAGAGCGTCGCCGCATCCGTCGCTCTCGCCCCCACCCTCACGTTGGTCGTGGACTCGTTTGCCCGGGTGATCGACCTCCCCGAGCTCGCGCGTTCCGTCGGGTCGATCTCCGCAGCCCTCCTCGCTGCCGTCGGTGTGCTCGTCGCCGCTGTCCTGCGGCGCCGTGCGCCGACCCCCGCCGCCGGCGAACCGCACCGGGGCATTCTGCGCAGCGATCGTCGGCCGCGGGAACTCGGAATACTGATCGTCGCCGTGCCCAGCGTCGTCATCGGGGTGGACCGGCACGACTCGGTGACCTGGCTCGTGCTGGTGTTCGCAGCGCTCGTCACGCTCATGCTGGCGACGAGTCCCGATGGGCTGGTCGGCTCCACCTCTCCGAGACGGCACCTCGGCTGGGGTGCCTTGGCCCTTGCAACGGCGGGTCTCTGGTGGCGGCTCGGCGATTCGAGGGTCCAGGACCTCGAGCCCTACGTGCTGCCGCTGACCGGCGTGCTGCTGCTCGTCGCGCTGTTCCTCTGGCGGGCGAACCGGTCGGCGGCGGCCTCGGCGCCGGATCTCGTCACGCCGGTGATCACGCTGGTTGCTCTTCTGGTGGCGATTCTGCCTCTCAGCGCGGTCGCTGCCAGCGGGCCACTCCTCCGTGCCGTTGTTGTCGCTGTGGTCTCGGCTGCTCTTGCGATAGCGGGCAGCTCCCCCGTCGGAACATCCCGGTCACGCCCGTATCTCGACGCGGTCGCGCTCACCGGTGCGCTCGGCATCCTCACGGTCGTCGTTGGTCGGTGCGCATTTCTCCGCTCGCAATCCGGCACCCCCGACATCCGTCTCGACGCATGGTTAGCCACGGGGCTCCTCGTGCTGATCATCGCTGCGTTCGGGCAGGCGAGGACCGCGTCGCGATACATCAAGGACACCGCCTGGCGGACGATCGCGAGCCAGGTGCTCGGGGTGCTCGGCCTTGCGGTCGTGCTCGGGTTTGAGCTCACGGCGTTTGAGGACACCGCGCTCGGCTCGCTGCGTGCGATCGCGGTGATCCTGCTCTTCTGCGCGCTTCACGTGATCACTTTTCTGATCGACCGCGCGCCCTTCACGCGAGCCATCGGCTGGATAGCAATCGTCGGCGCGGGAATCGCCGTCATCGGAGCGCTCCTCACCGGGGCGATCCACCCGGTCGAGCTCGGCACCATCCCCGTCGCCGGTGCGCTCGTCGTCACCGGTGCCCTAACCCTGTCGCGAACGCCGACCGCCCGCACCTGGCCCTGGCTCGCACCGGGCGTGGCGGTGCTACTGGTTCCTTCGCTGATCGCGACGGCGGATCATCCTCCGCTGTGGCGGCTGGTGGGGCTTGGCGTCGTCGGCGTGACGATCATCATCGTGAGTGCCGTGCTGCGGCTCCAGGCGCCCTTCTTGCTCGCTGTGATCGTGGTGTTGATCCATGCGATCGTCACCTTCGCGCCGCAGATCCGGGCGATCTACGAGTCGGTGGAATGGTGGCTCTGGTTCGTGCCGGTGGGAATCGCCGTCGTGGTCTTCGCGGCACGATTCGAGAAGAGTGTGTTGCGGATGCACAGTGTCGCGATGCGCATCCGTGCGCTGCGCTGAGGGCTCTGAATGTCACCCGACGCGAGGATTCACCACGACCCCCATTCGGGGGTCTGTCCTGTCCCCTCTAAGGGGGACTATTGTGGGGCCACCGCACCCGAACAGCCCTTTGCGGTAGGGCAAATTTCCACAGGAGCTTCCCGATGCCCTCAGTGAACGACCACTCCCCCGTGCCCGCCGGTTGGTACCGCGATCCGCTCGGCCTTCCGCAGCTGCGCTGGTGGAACGGCCTCAGCTGGACCAATCGAATCGAAGAACACCGTCCAGAGATTCAGCTGGCGACTCCCGAGCCCATCGATTCACGCCTGGTCGGCGCGCGCTAGACCGGGCTCAACTGTGGCATGGCTGATCAGAGCGCTGCAGCCGGGCCAGAACCGCGAGAACACGGCGGTGGTCGTTGCGCGCATCGTCGAGACCTAATTTCTCGAAAACTCGATGTGACGTTCTTCCCCACTGCTCCCGTACCAACGACCAGCGCGGTGGCAATCGCCGCATTCGTGCGACCTTCCGCCATGTGCGTCACAGCTTCACGCTCCCTGGGCGTGAGCGAGCCGGGCGGGTCGTGTCGGCGCCTGAGTGACTGTGCAACGACTTCGGGGTCGGGCACCGTTCCGCCCGATGCGATCCGTTCGATCGCTTCTTCAAGTTCTGCAAGCGACGCGATTCGATCCTTCAACAGATCGCTGATACCGCCGTTGCCCGATGACAGCAGTTCCCTGGCGCACGAGATCTCCACACACTGAGAGAGCAACAGGATGCCGAGATTTGTCATCAATTCGCGAGCCCGATGGCGCCGCACGGAATCGTCGACGACAAGCACTCGAAGTGGGGATCTGGTCACGCCAGCACCCTCAGGCGCGGCACGCCGTGGAGTCAGCCCACCGATGCGTCGAACCTCAGCATGCGTGTGGCAATTCCACCGCGTGCCAAGGACCGATGGATCCTCGTCGCGCGCAGAGCGCGGCAGAGCGCTACTCCAGCACGCTATGGGTGAATCGCCCCGCAATCAACGTCGCTGATACCGGCATTGTGCGCAACGCCGCGGGAGTGGCAGAGAGCGGGTCGATCTCCACGACGCACAGGTCCGCGACATCACCCCTCGCTACGCGGCGCCGGCCGTGGGCGGATGCAGCGATCGCCTCGGCCGTGCTGATCGCCTGTTCGGGATGCCACGCGGTCAGCCCGTCTCGCGCGCGGCCGACCGCGGCCGCGATCGTGATCCACGGGTCGAGCGGCGCGACCGGAGCATCCGAACCGAGCACTAGCGTCGCACCGGCATCGATCAGGCTGCGCAGCGGGAACGCGCGCGCAGTGCGGCCGGCCCAGTAGCGGTCAGCGACATCACGGTCATCCATCGCCTGCTCGGGCTGCAGGCTCGCGGTCACCCCGAGGGCGGCGAAGCGGGGCAGATCGGTGTCACGCACAAGCTGGGCGTGCTCGATTCGTCCGCGGCATCCGGCCGCTTCGAAGCAATCGAGGGCGATGCGATTGGCGTCGTCCCCGATCGCATGCACTGCGGGCAGCATTCCCGCGGCGGACACCCGCCGCAGCATCGGCACGAGGGTCTCCGGTGACACGGTGAGCATTCCGTGCGAGTGGGGATGCCCCTCGAGGCCAGGGTATTCGTCCACGCAGTAGGCGGTTCGGGTGTTCAGCGATCCATCGATGAGGATCTTGAATGGACCGACCGCCAGAAGGCCACCAGTATCGGCGATGACCGCCCCCGTTCGATGACCGGCGGCGATCGCTGCATCGAGATGCTCGGTGTAGATTCCGGCGGCGACACGCAGCGAGTCGAAGCCGGCGGCGATTCGCCGGGACCAGACGGTGAGATTGTCAGCCATCTCGAAGTCGACGACTCCGACAACTCCTCGGGCCGCCGCCGTCACCGCCGCCTCAGCCACCCACCCGTCGAGCACACTGTCGGGCACGTCATGCAACGAATCGGTGACACGAAAGGCATCGTTTTCGCGGAGGACTCCGGTCGGGTGGAGCGCGAAGCCGTAACGATCGAGTGCCGCGGTGTTGAGCCAGCAGCAGTGCAGGTCGCCACTGATGAGCACCGTCGGAAGGGCTCCCATGGCCGCATCGAGCACTGCGGCGGTCGGGGGATCCGGCCACAGACCGTCACGAAAGCCGAACCCCACGAGCGGAAGCCCGGGCGCAGCCGGTCGCACCACGGCCGCGGCCGCCATGATTGCCGCGGCTTCGGCGGCGGAACCGGCCGCCGACACGTCGACCCGGCGGTGAGCGAGGGCGTGCTGGCTGAGATGCACGTGGTCGTCCCAGAGCCCGGGGACGACGTGCCTGCCTTCGAGGTCGATCGAGCGAGGCGCGGTGAGCCCGACGCCGATCTGTTGAATTGTGCCATTCTCGATCAGCAGGTCGATCGGCTCTCCCCCGTCGATACGACCGTTGCGGAGCGCCAGTGTCGTCATGGGGCGACCGAATTTGCGCGTCGTATCTCTGTGGCGAAAGCTTCGCTCGAATATGCTCCCTCGCCCTCGAGGTGCCGCACGATGAGCTCGACGACGGCGGGCTCCCTGTTCTGGCTCAACTTGAGCCTGGCATCGGATCGGGTGACGCGCAGCCGGAGTCCGACGGTGCCGGTGGCGAGGTATCGGGCGGCTGGCGCGTCGATCTGCAGCGTCATCGGCTGCGCCATCCACTTCTCGAAATGGTCGCCGCGCCGCTCGAGTACGGAGTAGTTCTCCACGTCTGACAGCAGTTCAGGGGTGCGGGGAGCGCACCGGTCAGGTGTTTCCCGATGGGCACTAAATCGTTATTGTGCCGCTTCCCCCGTTGCTGCACCGGCTCATCGGGGCGCCGAATATGATTCGCGATTCTGCAGCTCCCATCGAGGTCGTTGGTCACGAAGTGCGGCGTGTATCTCATTCGACCATTGTGCTGCTGCCGGTCTCAGACGCCGGCCGGCCGCGCGCTCACATAAAACTCGAGGGCGATGTTGTCGGGATCCTTGACGCTCAGCGCAGTGCCGTAATCGGTGTCGACGATCTCGCTGTGGGCGATTCCGACAGCATCGAGGTGCTCCGCCCACTCGACGATCGCCTCCCGATCGACGCAGGCGAATCCCACGTGATCGAGACCAAGCCGGGTGGGATCGAACGGCCCGGAGGGCGGAGTCTCGTGCTGGGTGAGACCGACGGTGAGTCCGGGTATCGGCCGAAAGATGCGTCGTACGAACGATTCGCCGGTGAGGGTGGCCACCGACGTGCTCCCCCACAGTGTCTCGTAGAACGGCACGCTCACCTCGAGGTCGCTGACGGTGAGAGCAATGTGATGGATGCTGGAGAACACGGGCATTTCGGTGTCTTTCTCTGAATCAGGCCTGGTCGATCGGGCACCAGTAGAGCTTTCGCCCACCGAGCTCCTCTAGCACAATGTTGGTTCCGCAGACCCGGCAGGGTAGGCCGGCGCGGTGATAGGCCCAGTGTCGGTCCTTGCGGTGGGAGAGTGCCTTGCGATGGGCGGCGGGAGTCAGCCCGTCCATGGTGAGCATCTGGCCGGTCCTCACGCCGATGGCGAGAAGGGAGCACCAGTCGCGCCACAGGGCGCGCAGGGCCTCCTCCGGCACGAGTTTGCCTGGCGTGTGCGGGTTGAGTCTCGCGCGGAAGAGCAGCTCGGCTCGATAGACGTTGCCGATGCCGCTGACGACCGACTGGTCCATCAGCAGCAGTCCGATCGGCGTCGGTTTCTTGCGGATGACGCTCACGAAACGTTCCTCGCCGAGCGCCTGGTCGTCCACCAGCGGATCAGGACCGAGCTTCGCGACCGAAGCGTCCACCTGCTCGGGGGTCTGCACCTCGCAGGCTGTGGGGCCGCGCAGGTCAGCAACGGTGTCACGGGTGAGCAGTCGCACGCGAACGGCGCCGACGGGCGCGGCTGGGAAGCTGAACTCCGTGTCCCTGAGCTCTTCCTGCTCCGACATTCGTAGCCGGCGCCGTCGGGGGGCACCGATGCTCGACAGGGAGTCCTCGGCGGCATCCTGATCAAGGATCGTGCCACGCTCTGCAGTCTGCCCCGGGCGTCCCCTCGCAGAGGTGAGGGAGGCATCCGCCGTGAAGTCGCCAGCGAAATCCCAGGCTCCGTAGAGACCGAGATGCACCCGAAGCCACAGGTGATTGTCGAATTCGAGGAACATCTGTTTGCCGACGGCGCAGGCATCGATCATCGTGTGCCCGTCGAGGAGGGTCGCCCCCTCGGCGAAACGGCCCTGCGGAGACGAGACGGCCGTCTGTTTTCCCACGAAATGCCGGGCGAATTGGCGAGCGATGCGGTGGACGGAATGGCCCTCTGGCACGGTTAGTCGATCTCGCGGCTGGCGATCAGCCCGGTTGCTTCGTACTCTGCGAGCTGCGCGATGCGGCGGGCGTGACGCTCTTCGCCCGAGAACGGCTCCGCGATAAAGGTGTCGATGAAGAGCTTCGCCTCCTCGACGCTGTGCTGCCGTGCGCCGATCGCGATGAGATTCGCATCGTTGTGCTGGCGGGCAAGCAGGGCCGTGGACACGTTCCAGACCAGTGCCGCACGGGCACCGAGTACCTTGTTGGCGGCCATCTGCTCGCCGTTGCCTGAGCCTCCGAAGACGACTCCGAGGGCCTGAATCCCGGCGTTCTGGTCCGCGACGGTGCCGCGTGCCGCGTTGATGCAGAAGCTCGGGTAGTCGTCCACCGCGTCATAGACCGTCGGGCCATGATCCACGACCTCGTGACCAGCGGTGCGCAGGTGCTGTTGGAGATCCTCGCTGAATTCGAGCCCGGCGTGGTCGGTGGCGATGTGGATGCGCATGCTCTCCAATTTAGGCGATACGAATCTAGGCGATATGCATCTCGGCGATTTGCGTCTCGGCTAGGTAGACCTTGCGAATCGTCTCGGTCACTGTCCACACCGTGTGCTCGCCAGCGGCCAGGCGCGCCACCGATCCCGGGGACAGATTCATCACCCGATCATCGGCGCCGAAAGTGACCGTGGCGCGTCCGGCGATCACGACGAAAACCTCGTCACTCTCGACATCCCGCATCGCACCGACGGTCATCTCCCACACCCCGACCTCGAGCTCGCCGAAAGTCGTCACCGTGGTGGAGCCCGTAGTCGGAGTTCCATCGACCACCTGGTCGGCTTCGACCGGCTCGTGCAGGATGGTCAGGTCGAGCGCAGCGATCGCGGTAGAGGCTTGGGGCGTCACGGAACCCAGTATCCGACCCGCGCGAGCAGTCGCGTTTCGGCATCAGCATCCTCGGCAACCGTGATCTCTGGGGGAAAGACACCCATCGCCCGAAAGCTGTCGATGTGCGGGCCGAGGACCTCCCACAGGCCATCGACGAGCGGATCCGGAAGTGAGTAATCGAGGCCGATGAACTTCGCGATCGACCATGCCTGAAAAGCGCGGTACGTGCTCGTGTGCACGAGGTAGTCGCCGATCGAGAAGTCGCCGTAGCTCAGATGCACGACGCGGTCGAGGTCGAGATCGCCGGTGACGGCCTCGGTAGCCGCATCGTTGATGTCGTCGTAGTTTCCGATCGGGTCGTCGCCGAGAAGGTCGCCGTCGTGACGGGTACCGACCTCCTCGACGGTGCGGCCAGCGAGCACGTCCGGCACCCATGCTTCATCGAACGCGTGATAGGCGAGGATGTCGCGAAGGGTGGGGTCGGGCTTGCGCGACCAGTCCGCCGGAGCGGCAAGGGAGAGCTGGTCGATGTCGACCATGTCGATGACTTCTCGTAGGGCGGCATCAGACATGAGGAAGAGGTCCTGTTGGTTCATGTCCATACGCTACTGCGGAGCGCCGACAGTCAGCGGCTCAGTCAGCGGCGACAGTCAGCGGCTCAGGAATCGAAGCCAAGCCCCGCCGCATCCAGCGTCTTGAGGAGCAGGTTGCGGCGCCCGTCGTTATGGTCGGCCCGGTCGAGCGCCCACTTGGTGGCCTGTACCCCGGCGAAGGTCGCCGGCTCTGGCGGAAAGGGCAGCGGCGTCGAGCGAACCATCTCGAGCTCTGTGCGCTCAGTTGGCTCACCCGAGAGATGGTCGAGCATCACGTTGGCGGCGAACCGGCTCGCGCCGACCCCAAGCCCGGTGAAGCCGGCGGCGTAGGCGACCCGCCCCCGGCGAGCGAGTCCGAAGAACGCACAGAACCGGGTGCTGGTGTCGATGACACCGGCCCAGCGATGGCTGAACTTCACGCCTTCGAGTTGCGGGAAGGTCGTGAAGAAGTGGCTCGCAAGCCTCTGAAATGACTGCGGCCGGTCATCGTACGACGAACGGATGCGTCCGCCGTAGTGATAGATCGCGTCGTAGCCACCCCACAGGATGCGGTTGTCGGCGCTGAGGCGATAGTAGTGAAACTGGTTGGCCAGGTCGGCGACGCCCTGCCGACCTTCCCAGCCGATGGAGGCGAGTTGGGCATCCGTCAATGGCTCGGTCATGAGCACGTAGTCATAGACCGGCACGGTGTGAAGGCGGTAACGCTTGAGCAGGGACGGGAACACGTTGGTGGCAAGGGCAACCTTCTCGGCGCTGACGAAGCCGCCATCGGTGGTGAGAGTCACCGCACCCGTCGGCAGCTCGCTGTCGATGCCCGTCACCGGTGAGTTCTCGCGGATATCGACGCCGGCCTCGATACACGCCCGCGCGAGTTCTGCGGCGAGCTTCGCCGGGTGGATGAGGGCCGTCGCGTGCTTGCTCCACAAGCCGCCCTGGTAGGTGGGCGAATTGACCAGCGAGCGGATGCCCTCGGCGTCGTAATACAGCTCGCCCTCGCCGTCGTGGGCGGCGCCGAGCTCAGGCAGCTGGTAACGCTCGGTCGCGACTGCGAGTGACCCGGTGCGCTCGAAGTCGCAGTCCAGCCCGAGACGCGCGACGGTTGCCGCTATCTCGTCGAGGTTTTCCGCACCGAGCCGGTCGAGCTGTTCGAGCTCCCGGGGAAAGCGGGCGAGCCCGTTGGCCTCGCCATGGGTGAGGGATGCCTCGCAGAATCCGCCGTTGCGCCCGGACGCCGCCCAGCCGATCGTCTTCGCCTCGAGCACGATCACTCGCGTGCCGGGATCACGCTCGATCGCCTGCAGCGCTGTCCAGAGCCCGGTGTAGCCGGCTCCCACTACTGCGAGGTCGTAGTGCGCGGTACCGGAGTGCCGTGGGTGGCGTAGTTGAGGGCCGATGTCGTCGAGCCAGAACGGCGCGAGCCGGGCATCCGCCAGGGCCTCGGTAATGATGCGGGCGTCGGGTGCGGAGCGTTCGAAAACCGTGCTGGCCATAGGGCAACACTACGGTTGCCGCCTCCTCCGCGCCCGCGAGTGACACGCGCGCCCGCACCTTCGGGGGCGCGTGTCACTCATGGGCGCGGAGATGAGTGCGGAGACACCGGCACGGAGTGCAGGGCTGCTAGTCGAAGATGGGCCCCCGGGTGCGGGACCGCTTGAGTTCGAAGAAGCCGTCATAACTCGCCAGCGCGACCACACCGTCCCAGAGAGCAGCCGCCTGTTCGCCTTTCGGTGCGGGCGAGATGACCGGGCCGAAGAAGGCGTAGTCGCCGATCGCGATCACCGGGGTGCCGACATCCTGCCCGACTCGCTCGATTCCGTCGAAGTGCGACGCGCGCATCTGCGGGTCGTATTCGTCAGAGTCCGCGAAGGCTGCGAGTGAAACGGGGAGTCCGACCTCGGCGAGGGACTCGGCGATGATCGCATCGACGTCCGCGCGCTCACCGGGATGAATGCGCGTACCGAGCGCGTCGTACAGCGGTTTCACCGAGGTCTGGCCGTGCATTTCAGCGACTGCCGCGACCAGGCGCGTGTATCGGAGCGTCCGCGGGAGGAATTCGCGGTAGGCCTCCGAAAGATCCGTTGCATTCTCGTTGAGCACGGCGAGGCTCATCACGTGCCAGCTCACCTCGAGATCGCGCAGCGCGGCCACTTGGTCGAGCCAGCGGCTGGTCATCCAAGCCCACGGACAGGAGGGGTCGAACCAGAAGTCGACGGCGATCGGAGTCACGCGGGTTTCGGTCATGTTTCGGGTAACCGAGTAATGAGTGAGGGTATTCCAATCTGGGTCTGGATTCACCGGCCGGTAGGGCGCACACTGAAATGACAGGGCGCGCCGACACGGAGTGCGCCGGTCGTCGGAGGCCCTTATGCGCACAACACCAGTCCTGCTTCCGATCCTGTCTCGGGGCAAGCACCGCACGCCGCGGCGCGGTGCCTGCTTCATGGAGTATGCGTCGTATCTCGCGGGGGAGAAATGGAGCGACCATCCCTCCTGCACTGATCCGTCGCTCGCCTCCCTGGCCCGGATGGTGAACGACTGCACCTCGGATGCTGCGCGGGGCCACCTGGTCACGATGATCCCGTCCGTCATCGGCCTGACCGGCGATGGCACGATCACCGCCATCCGTCTGGCGGTTCGTGCTGCGAGCGCCGCCCTGCCAATCGCGAGCGAGGGACGCCAGCGAGCTCTCGCCGCAGGCCTGCTTCGCTGCGACGAATTGCTCGCTGGCTGGGGCGAGAGCGGATCAAGCAGCAGTCGCGCACTGATCCGTAGCGCGCTCGAAGACACGCCCGGCGCGAGTTCTTGGGCCGGCGAGTTTCTGCAGTCAATGGGCTCGGTCTCCGTCGGTACGATTCCCTTCATGAGCGAGGCGATCATCCGCACCGCAGTCGTGGGCATCGCGGATGCCTGCGTGCAGGACTCGAACCAGCGGCTCCGCGAACTGCTCGCCCTCGCTATCGCGGACTGCACCGCCGAGAGCTCACTAGTGCCGTCGATCCGAGAACTCCAGCCGACGCCCTGACCGGTCCAACTAGACTCTTTTTTTGGACACGATCCATTGAGCGAAGGAGCCGCAGTTGCCTGGAGAGAACCTCACCCGCGTCGAAGCCCAGGAGCGCAAGTCGCTCGTTTCGGTCGATCACTATGACGTGACTCTCGACCTGACAACCGGGCCGGAGATCTTCCGCAGCACAACGGTCGTCACATTCGACGCGACACCGGGATCGTCCACCTTTATCGACGCACTCACGCGCACGGTTCATTCCGTGACGCTCAATGCAGCGGAGCTCGATGTCGCCGCGGTGAATGATGGCATCCGTATCCAGCTGGACGGCCTTGCGGCACACAACGTACTCACCGTCGTTGCCGACGCCGAGTACACCAACACCGGAGAAGGCCTGCACCGCTTCGTCGACCCGGTTGACAACGAGGTCTACCTATACACGCAGTTTGAGGTTCCGGATTCCCGCCGGGTATTCGCGGTGTTCGAGCAACCCGACCTCAAGGCCACGTTCGGATTCACGGTCACCGCCCCCGCGGCATGGCAGCTGATCAGTAACTCGCCCACTCCGGATCCCGTGATTACCGGCGAGTCCGCCACCTGGGCGTTCGAGCCAACCCCGATCCTGTCCTCCTATGTGACCGCGCTCGTAGCCGGCCCGTACGCGGTCGTGCGGTCGGCGCTGACCAGCCGTAGCGGCCGTGTCATCCCGCTTGGACTGTTCTCCCGCAAGTCACTCAGCCAGTACCTCGACGCGGAATACATCTTCGAGAAGACTCGCCAGGGTTTCGCGTACTACGAGGAGAAGTTCCAGTACCCCTATCCCTTCGCAAAGTACGACCAGCTGTTCGTGCCGGAGTTCAACGCGGGCGCGATGGAGAACGCTGGCGCTGTGACGTTCACCGAGTCGTATGTGTTCCGGTCAAAAGTGACCGACGCGATCAAAGAGCGCCGCGTCGTGACGATCCTGCACGAACTCGCCCACATGTGGTTCGGCGACCTCGTGACCATGAAATGGTGGAACGACCTCTGGCTAAACGAGTCATTCGCCGAGTGGGCCTCCACGATAGCCACCGCAGAAGCTACGGAATGGACCGAAGCCTGGACCACGTTCCAGGCAATGGAGAAGAGCTGGGCCTACCGCCAGGACCAGCTGCCGTCGACCCATCCCGTAGTCGCGACCATCGATGATCTCGAGGCCGTGCAGGTGAACTTCGACGGCATCACCTACGCCAAGGGCGGATCGGTGCTGAAGCAACTCGTGGCGTGGGTGGGAATCGACGCCTTTTTCGCCGGCGTCGCCGCCTATTTTGCAAAGCACGAATACGGTAACACCGAGCTCAGCGACCTGCTTGCCGAGCTCCAGGTCACAAGCGGCCGAGACCTCAGCGGATGGTCAGCGCTCTGGCTCGAAACAGCTGGTGTCAATACCCTGACACCCGAGATCGAAACGAGTGCAACGGGTGTCATCACCGCGTTCGCCATCGTGCAGACGGCGGCAGCCGACTACCCGACCATCCGCCCGCACCGCCTAGCGGTCGGCCTGTATGACCTGTTCGACGGCGCGCTCGTGCGCACCCACCAGGTGGAGCTCGACGTGGATGGCGTGCGCACCGAGGTCGCCGAGCTCGTCGGCACGACCAAGCCAGCGCTGGTGCTGCTCAACGACGATGACCTCGCCTACGCGAAGATCCGTCTTGACCCCGACTCGCTCGCCGTGGCGATCGATCACCTCGCGCACATCGAGAACCCGCTTGCTCGCGCAATCGTTTGGGGCGCGGCGTGGGATGCTACCCGCGACGGCGAAAGCCCCGCGAGCGACTACGTGCGCCTGGTGCTCGGCAACATCGCGAGCGAGACCGAGTCCACCACCATCCGCACCACACTCGGCCAGCTTGGCCTAGCAGCGAAGCAGTACGTGGCCCCCGAGCACCGCACCGAGACACTCACGCACATCGGCGACAGCCTCTGGACGCTCGCGACGGGGGCCGCCCCCGGCTCGGACGCCCAGTTCCAGTTCGTCAAGTTCTTCGCGGCCTACGCGTCGACGACCGAGCATGCGGCGGCGCTCACCGGACTTCGTGACGGCTCGGCCCCGCTTGAGGGGCTGGAGATCGACACCGACCTCGGCTGGGAAATCCTGGAGGGACTCGTGCTCACCGGCGTGGTCGGCCAGCCCGAGATCGACGCCGCCCTCGCGGCCGACAACACTTCCAACGGCCAACAGGCGGCGGCGCGGGTATCGGCCTCCATCCCCACCGCCGAGGGCAAGCGCAGAGCATTTGATTCGCTCGTGGACAGCGATGCCCTGCCGAACTCGATCGTGCACAACGTGACCGTCGGCTACCTGCACGTGAACGACCCGAGCGTTCTCGAGTCCCTGGTCGCGCCATATTTCGCGGCCCTTGGCGACATCTGGGCTACCCGGTCGTACAAGATCGCGGAGTACATCATCCTCGGCCTGTACCCCTCGCCACTGGCATCCGAAGCGCTCGTCACCGCGACGAAGGCCTGGCTCGCCGCCAACCCCGACATCCCTGCACTTCGCCGTCTCGTCACCGAGAATCTCGCGGGAGTCGAGCGCGCACTGGCCGTGCAATCGAAAGACGCTTAGCCGCGCACGACAATCCGAATGAGTGTGGTCATTCCGGGCGGATACGCCGTCCCGGAATGACCATTGCGGCGATGACTCATGGGCGTGCACCGGAATATCCCCCGGACGGATGATTCCCTCGAGGGATGCCATCGCTAGGCTCGAATACATGAGGATGATTTTGTGATCGAAGCGACCGGCCTGACCAAACACTATGGCGCGAAGACCGCCGTCGACAGCGTGACCTTCTCGGTGAAACCGGGAATGGTCACCGGCTTCCTCGGTCCCAATGGGGCGGGAAAGTCGACGACGATGCGGCTCGTGGTCGCGCTCGACCGACCGTCGAGTGGGGCGGTGACGGTCAACGGCAAGCGGTACGCCGACCTCAAAGCACCGCTGCGCGAAGTCGGTGTGCTGCTCGACGCCAAAGCGGTGCACACCGGCCGCTCGGCGATCAACCACCTGCGGGCACTTGCTGCCACCCACAGCATCGGCCGTGCCCGCGTCGATGAGGTGATCGGACTCACCGGCCTCGATTCCGTGGCCCGAAAGCGCGTCGGCGGCTTCTCGCTCGGAATGGGGCAGCGGCTCGGAATCGCCGCAGCCCTTCTCGGGGACCCGGCCACGCTGATCCTCGATGAGCCGGTCAACGGGCTCGACCCCGAGGGTGTGATCTGGGTGCGTAATCTCACGCGCTTTCTCGCCTCAGAGGGCCGCACGATCTTTCTCTCCTCACACCTGATGAGCGAAATGGCGCAGACCGCCGATCACATCATCGTGCTCGGGCGCGGTCGGATCATTGCGGATGCACCGGTCCGCGACATCGTGGCTCTCGCGACCGGTAACGCCGTGCAGGTTCGCACACCGGATGCCGAGCGATTCGCCGCGCTGCTCGCCGCCCCGGACGTCGTAGTTGCCCATGACCAGCCCCACCTTCTGCAGGTGACGGGACTGACCGCGCCGCAGATCGGTGAGCTCGCAGCGCGCAACGGTGTGGTGCTTCACGAGCTCGCTCCGCAGGCCGGTTCGCTCGAAGACGCCTACCTCGCCCTGACCAAGGACGAAGTCGAATATCACGCCGGAGGGATTGCCCGATGACCACCACGACAACGTACATAGCCCACGGCTCAGGGCTCAGCTTCCGGGGGCTGCTGCTCTCGGAGTGGATCAAGCTCACCTCGCTGCGCTCCACGGTGTGGTGCTACGGCATCATCCTGATCATTAACCTCGGGCTCGCCTTCCTGCTGTCCTCCGTGGTCCCGGCCCCGAAAGACGGGACGCCAGTCCTCAATCAGGCATTCTGGGCGCAGTTCGCAACGATCGGAACCGCTTTCAGCCAGCTCGTCATCGCTGTGCTCGGTGCTCTCGTCATCACCGGCGAGTACGGCACTGGCATGATCCGCTCCACTTTTGCGGCGGTTCCGAAGCGGTTGCCAGCGCTGCTCGCCAAGGCCGTCGTGTTCGGTGTTTCGACCTTCGTCATTTCCCTCGTCACACTTGCAGGTAGCGCTCTGATCGCTGCTCCGCTCCTGAATGCCAAGGGCATGAATCTCGATTTTGGAGACGGTAGGGTGTGGCTCGCTGTCCTCGGCGCCGCCGGTTTCATGACGCTGGTCGGCCTGATGGCGCTCTTCCTCGGCACCATCATCCGCAACAGCGCAGGCGGGATCTCCGCGGCGATCGGCCTGCTCTTCGTCGCGCCGATCATCATGCAGATCTTCGTCAGCATCACCCGGTCGCCGTGGGCTCAGAACATCCTCGAGTTTCTTCCCAGCACCGCGGGACAGCGGATGTCGACCTACGCGATCGGCTCGCTCCCTCAGATCAAGGACGTCGTCATTCTCGACGCTGGCCTGGGCTTACTCGTGCTCGCGGCCTGGGTGTCGCTCTTCGGGATCATCGCGGGCGTGCTCCTCAAGCGTCGAGACGTGTAGACGCCCCCGACGGGAGCGCACAAACGCCCGCGGTAAACTCGGGCACCATGATGACTGCGGTAGCGATCGATGGATGGACCGCCTTCTGGGCGGCCGTCAGCCACATCTACGAGATGACATTCGTGCAGGTGATCCTGATCATCGTTGTCGCCGTCGCGTTGCGCATCGCACTGCGAATCGTGATCGATCGGGTGGTCAATCGCATTGTGACCGGGGTGAAGAAGCGCCAGCACGTGCAGGACACGCAGGCCCTGATTACGTCTCCACTCAGCGCCGTGCGGGTAGTGCAGCGCACTCGCACCCTCGGCAGCGTTCTCAACAACATCGTGGCCGTCGTGCTCGTGGTCGTGGCCGTGCTCTCGATCATCACCACCATCAACCCGACCATTCTTGGCTCGTTCGCGTTGATCACCGCAGCGCTCGGTGCCGGCCTCGGTTTCGGTGCCCAGAACATCGTAAAAGACGTGCTCAACGGTCTTTTCATGGTCGCGGAGGACCAGCTCGGGGTCGGCGACGTCGTTGACCTGGGGCCTGCCACCGGTGTCGTCGAGGCGGTCGGCATCCGCATCACGCAGATCCGCGACGTGAACGGCACCGTCTGGTTCGTGCGCAACGGCGAGATCATCCGGGTCGGCAACATGTCGCAGGGCTGGTCGCGAGTCATCATCGACCTCGCCGTTCCCTACGACGCGGATGTCACAGCGGTTCAGGAGCGGATGCTCACGATCGGCACGGAGATGGCCGCCGACCCCAAGTGGCGCAGCCGCATCCTCGAGAAGCCCGAGATCTGGGGCATCGAGTCGATTTCCGCGGAGGCGATCGTGATCCGCCTTGTGATGAAGACCAGGGCGGGCGTGAAGGATGACGTGGCACGGGATCTGCGGGCACGGCTCAAGTCGGGTCTCGATGCGATGGGCATCAAGCTCCCGGCCCTCAACAGCATCGTGCTGAGCGGCTTCGAGGGAGCGGAGAGCATCAAGGGAGCACGTCCCCCACGCACGGAGCCAAACCCGATTGCCACGACCGCGGATCCGAAACCACCGAGAAAGTCACGGCTGTGAGCGGCGAGCTCCCCGGCGGACAGGTGAACCCGGTAACACTCCGCGTGAGTGAGCACGGCGAGGCCGCCCTCGGCAGCTTCTACGAGAAGATCGGCGGGCGCCCCACGTTTGAGCGGCTCGTGCGGGCGTTCTACGACGGCATCCGCACCGATGAGGTGCTGCTGCCGATGTACCCGGAACAACCCGACCTTGAAGGCGCAATCCAGCGCCTCACCGGGTTCCTCGAACAGTACTGGGGCGGGCCAGGCACCTATTCCGAGCAGCGCGGCCACCCCCGACTACGCGCCCGCCACATGCCGTTCAGGGTGAATCCGGATGCCCGCGACCGGTGGCTCTTCCATATGCGCGCCGCGGTCGACGGCCTTGAACTCTCCCCGCTCGACGATGCCATGCTCTGGGACTACCTTGACCGGGCCGCGCACGCGATGGTGAACACGTTCGACGCGTGACGACGCGATCCTGAGATTGCTCTGCGAGTAGGCCCGGAGCATCCCGTCCGAACGGCTCTCGGCACCGAAGAACCACATACCGTGAGGGCAGGTTGCCTGCGCCCCGGTCACCCACTCCACCGGTTCTTTACAGCAAGGCTACTCATGTCCATCATCACGCCTCCCGTCGTCACTTTCACCAAGACGAAACCACGAGGCGACCGGTCGAACCCCACGACCGAATACTCGGCACTCCTGCGCACCGTTCGCGATGCTGGCCTGCTTCGACGCAGCCGCGGCTTCTACTACGGCATGTTCGCCGCGTTGCTCGGCGTACTCGGCGCAACGGTCGCTGGCATGGTGCTGCTCGGAGATTCCTGGTTCCAACTTCTTCTCGCCGCCGTTCTCGGGGTGATCTTTACCCAATTCGCCTTCCTCGCCCATGAGGCATCCCACCGCCAGGTCTTCGAGTCGGGCCGGGCCAACGACCTTGCCGGCCGCACAATCGCGAACCTCTTCGTGGGGATCAGCTATTCCTGGTGGATGACGAAGCACAGTCGACACCACTCGAATCCCAACGTCATGGGTAAAGACCCCGACATCGAGCGAGACTTCGTCTCTTTCGTGCCGGAGGATGCCGCAAAGGCGGGAGGCCTCTACGCGTGGTTCACCAAGCGCCAGGGTTACCTGTTCTTCCCCATCCTCGTCTTCGAGGGCATCAACCTTCACATCGCGGGTTTCCGCACCGTATTCGGGCGCGCGAAGGTCGATCGCCGAGGGCTTGAGATCGCGATGCTCGTTCCTCGAATCGCGCTCTATCTTGTGGCTATTTTTCTGCTGCTGCCCCCCGGCATGGCGTTCGCCTTCATCGGTGTCCAGCTCGCCGTCTTCGGAGATCGGAAGAGCACACGTCTGAACTCCAGTCACAGTTCCGTATCTCGTATGCC
>ENA-OFCD01000681-OFCD01000681.1-metagenomes-genome-assembly--contig:-NODE-681-length-20231-cov-7.384566_pt1 | contig 20231 bp, 20 predicted proteins | sample MGYA00153392_OFCD01 | MGnify analysis MGYA00153392
CCGGCTACGCGACGGCCGATACCTCTCCGCCGACGGCTGGACCGACAGGCCAAGCGGATGAGTGTGTCCAGCGCAGTCCGGGACAGAACCCGGACCCATCGTGCGTGTCCTGGGCCGCGACCAGCGCGGCGCCCGCCCGCTCGTACAGACCGACCCCGTCAGGGCCCGGGCAACCCGACGTCTCGTTCCGGATGTGGTTCTGGCGAAGGCGGGCTTCCAGGAGGTGCAGCGGCTGCAACACCAGGTTGCCGGGCGACTGGACCGGAGGTACGCCGCCCTCGCCGCACGTCTCTCGTGCGCCGCCGATTCGAGGGGGCCGCATGAACCCTGGCCGGCGCCTGTCTCCGACCGAGGCGTACGCCCCGATGGCACAACATCGCGGCCCGAGCTCGGAGCCGGCCAGTACACCACCCTCAAGCTCCCCGGGATGTTCGATGTCGCCCGGTCCACGGTCTACCGCGTCATCCAGCCCGCGGAGTTGTCACCGGCGCGGCAGCGAGCACCCGCGTCGCCGGCGAGACGCGCTCCGGCCACAAAGCGCTGCGAGCCGGCCACGGATTTCTGCGAGTCACCGGTCAGCGGCCCTCGATCCCTCGCCGCAGTTGCTCCTTGCAGGCGGCATCTTGTGCGGGGCTGACGGAGCCGCGTCGGCATTGGTTGTAGTCACGCACGTCGTCGCGTACGTACAGCCAGGTACCACCCGCGATCACGAGTCCGAGGACGCCGAGCAGCGTCCCGGCGACCGCCGTCCCGGCGCGGCCGCCAGTGGCGCGGCGGCGCGCCAGACCTCGTACGCCGAGTGAGATGGCGAAGGCACCCAGCAGCACACCGCCGATGATGGTGACCCCGAGCAACACCGACAGGACCCCGCTCGTCAAGGCCGCAACTCCGACCCCGCCGGCGCCAGTAGGTCGCGGTGGACCGCTCTGGGAGCCGCCGGAGGGCGGTCCCCACGCAGGCGGCGGGCGCGGCTCCCCATACGGTGTGGCGCCGTGCGGAGTTGGTACCAGCGGAGCGGCCGCGGACGTCGGGGTGGCCGGTGAACCGGCTTCGCCGTCGCGCGGCGGCGACGCGTACGGGTCGTCAGCTGGGCTCACCAGCCCACGCTAGGGCGTGGCTCAGCCGCCGGTGTTGACGGTGGACGGAACCGAGGTCGTCCCGGCCACCGCGAGGACCACGATCAGGACAGCCGCCGTCTCAGTCGTTTCCTCGTCGGGGACCGTCCGAACTACCCCGTCATGTACGTACGACGACCGTCTTGAGGATCTTGTCGGCGAAGGTCTGCTTCTTGTCGTCCCAGATCGGCCACAGGTAGCCGACGATCGAGTACGAGTCGAGCAGGTGCACGAAGTAGCGGGCGACCGACAGGCCCGCGCCGATGACCTGGCCGTCCTGCTCGCGCAGCAGTCGCAGCCCGACGGCGCGCTTGCCGATCGTCTGCCCGGTGCGGCCCTGCACGACCAGCTGCCAGACGAACACGCCGAGCCCGGCCAGGTAGCCGAGCACGATCACGAGGGTGCCGAGCGGGACCGAGACCGACCTGAGCAGCAGCCCGAGCAGCGCGGCCAAGAAGATGACCCCGAACAGAACGAGGCCGTCCAACAGCGAGGCCGCGACGCGTTGCCCCCAGCTCGCGAGCTCAGGCAACCCGCCCCGACCGAAGACCGGGCCGTAGCCGGCGGGTGGGCTGTAGCCGGCCGGCGGGCCATAGCCGGGCGGGGCCCCGTAGCCGGCCGGCGGGCCGTAGCCGGGCGGGGCCCCGTAGCCGGCCGGCGGGCCGTAGCCGAGCGGGGCCCCGTAGCCGGCCGGCGGGGTCTGCGCAGGGCGGAGCGGGTCGAACGGTTCCTCGGGTGTGCTCACACATCCGCTTCGGGTGGCGCGGGCCCCGGCTGGAGTCGTCGCGCGTCGCAGGTGACGGCGATCGGGGTCCGTGCGCGATGTGGAAGCACCGCGGCGGCTGTCGGGGGTCCCGATAGCCTGGCCATCCCCGCACGCCACGTCCGTAGGAGCAGCCCTGTCCGCCCGCCTCGTCGTTCTCGCGTCCGGCGAGGGGACGACGCTGCAGGCGCTGCTCGAGGCGGCGGTCGAGCCGGCGTACGGCGCGCAGGTCGTGGCCGTGGGATCTGACCGGCCGGCTGCCCCGGCCCTGCAGCGGGCCGCCCGGGCGGGCATCCCGGGCTTTGCGGTGCCGCTGCTCGGCGACCGCGTCGCGTGGGACGTCGAGCTGGCCGACGCGGTGGGTGCGTACGCGCCGGACCTGGTGGTCTGTGCCGGCTTCATGCGGATCCTCGCGCCGTCGTTCCTGGCGCGGTTCCGGGTCACGAACACCCACCCCGCGCTGCTGCCGGCCTTCCCCGGTGCGCACGCCGTCCGTGACGCGCTCGTGTACGGCGTCAAGGTGACCGGCGTGACCGTCCACCTGGTCGACGAGGGCATCGACACCGGGCCGGTCGTCGCCCAGGCCGCGGTGCCGGTGCTGCCCGGCGACACCGAAGCCACCCTGCACGCACGCATCCAGGACGTGGAGCACCCGCTCTACGTCGAGGCTGTCGGCCGGCTGGCCCGCAGCGGCTGGACCGTCGAAGGAAGGACCGTCCGCCAGTGAGCTCGATCCCCGTCCGGCGCGCCCTCGTCAGCGTCTACGACAAGACCGGCCTGGAGGAGCTCGGTCGCGGTCTCGTCGCCGCCGGCGTCGAGGTCGTCTCGACCGGCTCGACGGCCGCCCGGCTGCGTGCGGCCGGTGTCACCGTCACGGCCGTGGACGCCCTGACCGGCTTCCCCGAGTGCCTGGACGGCCGCGTGAAGACGCTGCACCCGCATGTCCACGCCGGCATCCTCGCCGACCGGCGGCTCCCCGATCACGAGCGACAGCTGACCGAGCTCGGCATCAAGCCCTTCGACCTGGTCGTCGTCAACCTCTATCCCTTCAGCGACACCGTGGCGTCGGGCGCGACGCCCGACGAATGTGTCGAGCAGATCGACATCGGCGGCCCGACGATGGTCCGCGCGGCTGCCAAGAACCACGCCAGCGTGGCTGTCGTCGTCGACCCCGGCTCCTACGGCGCCGCGCTCGGGGCGGTGGCCGCCGGTGGCTTCACGCTCGCCCAGCGGCGCACGCTCGCCGCTGTCGCCTTCCGGCACACCGCGTCGTACGACGTGGCTGTCGCGTCCTGGTTCAGCTCCTACGACGGCGCCGACGCGGTCGACGGCTTCCCCGCGTGGGCGGGCAGCACCTGGCAGCGGGCGTCCGTGCTGCGGTACGGCGAGAACCCGCACCAGCCGGCCGCCCTCTACCTGAACGCGCTCGGGGGGCTCGCGGCGTCGACGCAGCTGCACGGCAAGGAGATGTCGTACAACAACTACGTCGACGCCGATGCAGCATGGCGGGCGGCGCACGACCACGGCGACCAGCCCACGGTGGCGATCATCAAGCACGCCAACCCGTGCGGCATCGCGGTCGGTGCCGACGTCGCCGAGGCGCACCGCCGGGCGCACGACTGCGACCCCGTGTCCGCGTTCGGCGGCGTCATTGCCACCAACCGGCCGGTGTCGCTGGCGATGGCCGAGCAGGTCAAGGACGTGTTCACCGAGGTCGTCCTGGCTCCCGGCTATGAGGACGGAGCGGTGGAGCTGCTCTCGCGCAAGCCGTCGGTCCGGCTGCTGGTCGTGCCCGACGGCGCGCCGAGCAGCATCGAGATGCGCCCGATCAGCGGCGGTCTGCTCATGCAGGTGGCCGACCGGCTGCAGGCGCCCGGCGACGACCCGGCGGGCTGGACGCTCGCGACGGGGGAGCCCGTCCAAGACCTCACCGACCTGGCGTTCGCCTGGCGGGCGGTACGCGCTGTCAAGAGCAACGCGGTGCTGCTGGCGTCGGGCGGCGCGACCGTCGGCGTCGGGATGGGGCAGGTCAACCGGGTCGACTCGGCGCGGCTGGCCGTGGCCAGGGCGGGCGACCGGGCGGCCGGATCGGTCGCCGCCTCGGACGCGTTCTTCCCGTTCGCCGACGGCCTGCAGGTGCTGCTTGACGCCGGCGTGCGCGCGGTCGTGCAGCCGGGCGGCTCGGTACGCGACGGCGAGGTGGTGGCCGCCGCTGCCGCCGCCGGCGTCACGATGTACCTCACCGGTACCCGGCACTTCGCGCACTGACCAGCGGCGCTGATGGTCTGAGCATCCCGACGCGCCTCAGTCCGAACGGCGGGCCCACACCGCCCACAGCGGGTCCGCCCGCGCGGTGCCGCGGACCCGCTGCTGCACGACCGGCTCGTCGAAGCCACCCGCCTGTCGGTGGTACTCCGCGACGACCCGCGGGCGGTCCTGTTCGGCGACGGCCAGCCAGCCTCGGACAGCCTTGGTCGGGAAGCACCGGTTGCTGAAGGTGCACACCGACAGCCCACCGGGCCGCAGCACCCGGGCGACCTGGGTCAGCACCTCGGTCGGCCGGACCAGGTAGTCGATGGAGACGCAGTTGAGGACCGCGTCCAGGCTCGCGGAGGGCATCGGCAGCGCGGGCTCGGCATTGAGGTCCTGCACGATCCGGATGTCGGCCTGCGGGTTGGCTGCCAGCTCGGCTGCGTTGAGCCCGAGCACGGTCAGTTGCCGTGGCCGGTTCCGCAGGTGGCTCACCCAGCTGCTCATCAGATCCAGGACGTCACCGGTCACGCCGAGCTCGTCGTACAGCTCGCCGACAGCGGCCACCGCACCCTCGTCGAGGTGCGTGACGAACCGCGGCGCGGCGTAGAAGTCCGGGTCCGGCGCCTCGTCGTCACGGCGGAAAAAACCGGCCGGCCAGCCGCCGTGGTCGATGAGCTCGCCGTCCATGGTCACTAGGGTGCGGCCATGACCGCCCGCCTGCTCCCCGGCGCCCCCGTGGCCGACGCCGTGTACGCCGATCTGGCGCCCCGCATCGCCGCTCTTGTGGCGCGGGGGCACCGTCCCGGACTGGCCACCGTGCTCGTCGGGGAGGACCCCGCGAGCGCCGGATACATCCGGATGAAGATGGACCGCGCCGTCGAGCTGGGCTTTGCCAGCCCGCACCGGCACCTGCCGGCCGGCGCGACCCAGGCAGACCTGGTCGCCGCGATCTGCGAGCTCAACGACGACCGGGCGGTCGACGCCATGCTGGTCCAGCACCCGGTGCCGGGGCAGATCGACTTCGAGGCCGCGCTGCTGGCGATGGACCCCGACAAGGACGTCGACGGCCTGCACCCGGTCAACATGGGGCGCCTGGCGCTCGGCATGCCGGGCCCGGTGCCGTGTACGCCGGCGGGCATCGAGGCGCTGCTGGCCTTCCACGGCATCCCGGTGGCCGGCAGGGAGGTCTGCGTGCTCGGCCGGGGCACCACACTGGGCCGTCCGCTGGCGTTGCTGCTGACCCAGAAGCGGCCGACCGCCAACGCCGCGGTCACCGTCGTGCACACCGGGGTGCCGGACTGGGGCAGGTACACCCGCCGGGCCTCGGTCGTGGTCGCCGCCGCGGGGGTGCCCGGCATCCTGCGCCCGGAGCACGTGTCGCCCGGGGCGACCGTCATCGGCGGCGGCGTCCGGTACGAAGGTCGCCGGCTGCTGCCCGATGTCGACGAGGCCTGCGCCGAGGTCGCCGGCGCGATCACCCCCCGGCTTGGCGGCGTGGGGCCGACGACGGTGGCGATGCTGTTCCGCAATGCGGTGGAGGCCGCCGAGCGGGCTGCCGCACGGGCCTAGCCCGTGGACGAAGCGCTCAGCCGGCACACCGGATCTCGCTGTCCGGTCAGCAACGCCGGGCGTACGACTCCGACGCCGATGACCTCGTTGGCCAGCCGCGAGCGTCGATCGCCTTCCGGTATGCGGAACTCGGCGTACATCCGGAGCAGCTGCTGCTTGACGACCGCCTCCGTCACGACCAGCTCGTCGACGGTGTCGTCGGCCCGGGCTCCGGGCCGCACCCCGCCCCACCCGGTGCGGACAGTTCCGAAGGTCACGTCCGGTGCTTGGCTGTCGCTGTGCGGGCGGACGGCGGGAGGGTGGGCATGAGGGTGCGAGAGACGCCCTCGCTGGCTGTGCTGGTGATCGTGGGGGCCGGGCTTGCCGCCGCAGCCGGCGGCCACTGGCGGGTCGGCGCGGGAGTGGTCGGGCTCGGGCTGTTGTTGGCGGCCGGCCTGCGGCTGAGCCTCACCCCCAGGCACGCCGGCTGGCTGGTGGTACGCAGCCGCGCCTTTGATGCGGCGCTGCTGCTGGTGCTGGGCTTCTCGGTCATCGCGCTCGCTGTCACCATCCCGCAGCCGTAGCGCCGTCCCGGTGACGCTCCCGGGCAGCTCAGGCGACCTGTCGCGGGCGACACCCGGCCGGCAGCCGCGAGCCCGCCTGCTCGTACTCTCGTGGCCGCAGCCACACGTCGACGAGCGGAGCCCCAGCCGATGGCCAGCACGACCCCCACCACCGTCACGGTCACCGGCGCCGCCGGCCAGATCGGCTATGCGCTGCTGTTCCGGATCGCCTCCGGTCAGCTGCTCGGCCCGGACACCCCCGTGCGGCTGCGCCTGCTGGAGATCCCGCCGGCCCTCAAGGCCGCCGAGGGCACCGCGATGGAGATCGACGACTGCGCCTTCCCGCTGCTCACCGGGATCGACATCACCGCGGACGCGCGGGCGGCCTTCGACGGCGTCGACGTCGCGCTGCTCGTCGGGGCCCGGCCCCGGACGGCCGGGATGGAGCGCGGCGACCTGCTCTCGGCCAACGGCGGGATCTTCAAGCCGCAGGGCGAGGCGCTCAACGCGGGCGCGGCGCCGGGCGTACGCATCCTGGTGGTCGGCAATCCGGCAAACACCAACGCGCTGATCGCCGCCTCGCACGCCCCCGACATCCCCGGCTCGCGGTTCACCGCGATGACCCGGCTGGACCACAACCGGGCGCTGTCGCAGCTGGCCAAGAAGACCGGCACCACCGTCAACGACATCAGGCACCTGACCATCTGGGGCAACCACTCCGCGACGCAGTACCCGGACTGGAGCCAGGCCACGATCGGCGGCCGGCCCGCCGAGGACGTGGTGGGCGACCGCTCGTGGCTGGAGGGCACCTTCATCCCCACCGTGGCCAAGCGCGGAGCGGCGATCATCGAGGCCCGCGGCTCGAGCTCGGCCGCGTCGGCCGCGAACGCTGCCGTCGACCATGTCCATGACTGGGTCAGGGGCACCGTGGAGGGCGACTGGACATCCGCCGCGATCATGTCCGACGGTTCCTACGACGTACCGGAAGGCATCATCAGCTCTTTCCCGGTGACCAGCAGCGGGGGCGAGTGGGAGATCGTGCAGGGCCTGGCCGTCGACGAGTTCTCGCGCGGCAGGATCGACGCGTCGGTCGCGGAGCTGATCGAGGAGCGCGACGCCGTCCGCGAGCTCGGGCTGCTCGGATGAAGATCATCTACACGTACACCGACGAGGCGCCCGCCCTTGCCACGCACTCGCTCCTGCCGATCCTGCAGGCGTACGCCGGCAAGGCGGGGGTCGACATCGAGACGCGCGACATCTCGCTGGCGGCCAGGGTGCTCGCGCAGTTCCCGGACCGCCTGTCCGAGGACCAGCGGGTGCCGGACGCGCTCACCGAGCTCGGCGAGCTGGCCAGGACGCCGCAGGCCAACATCATCAAGCTGCCCAACGTGAGTGCCTCCCTGCCGCAGCTGAAGGCGGCGATCGCCGAGTTGCAGTCGGCGGGCTACCCGGTGCCGGACTACCCGGAGAGCCCGCAGACCGACGCGGAGCGGGCCGCCCGCAGCGCCTACGACGCGGTCAAGGGCAGCGCCGTCAACCCGGTCCTGCGCGAGGGCAACTCCGACCGCCGGGCGCCCGCCTCGGTCAAGGGGTACGCGCGTGCGCACCCACAATCGATGGGCGCCTGGTCACCCGACTCCCGCTCGCACGTGTCGACGATGGACGACGGCGACTTCCGGCACACCGAAACCTCGGTCACCCTGCCCGCGGCGACGACGCTGCGGATCGAGCACATCGCCCCCGACGGCACGGTCACCGTGCTCAAGGCGGCACTGCCGGTACTGGCCGGCGAGATCGTCGACGCCGCCGTGCTGCGCAAGGCCCCGCTCGAGGCCTTCCTCGCCGCCCAGATCGCGGACGCCAAGGCGCTGGGCGTGCTGTTCTCGGTGCACCTCAAGGCCACGATGATGAAGGTCTCGGACCCGATCATCTTCGGCCATGTGGTCGAGCAGTTCTTCCCGGCCGTCTTCGCCTCGTACGGCGAGGAGCTGGCGTCGGTGGGCGGCGACCCCGACGACGGCCTGGCCAGCGTGCTGGCGGCGGTCGAACGCCTTCCCTCAGCTGCCCGGGCAACCATCGGGCGGGCCGTCCAGGCTGCGTACGAGACCGGCCCGGCGCTGGCGATGGTCGACTCGAGCCGGGGGGTCACCAACCTGCACGTCCCGAGTGACGTCATCATCGACGCGTCGATGCCGGCCGCGATCCGGGCGTCGGGCCAGATGTGGAACGCCCACGACCAGCAGCAGGACACCAAGTACGTCATCCCCGACTCCTCCTATGCGCCGCTGTACGCCGAGACGGTGGCGTTCTGCCGGGAGCACGGCGCCTTCGACCCCGCGACGATGGGGACGACCCCGAACGTCGGGCTGATGGCGCAGCAGGCCGAGGAGTACGGCAGCCACGACAAGACCTTCGAGATCGCCGGGCCGGGCACCGTCCGCGTCATCGACGGCAACGGCGACGTGCTGCTCAGCCACGAGGTCCAGGCCGGCGACATCTGGCGGGCCTGTCAGACCAAGGACGCGCCGGTGCGCAACTGGGTTCAGCTGGCCGTGGGGCGGGCCCGCGCCACCGGCGTACCGGCCGTGTTCTGGCTCGATGAGACCCGGGCCCACGACGCCGAGGTGCTCAAGAAGGTCCGCGCGGGCCTCGCCGACGCCGACACCGATGGCCTGACGATCGAGGTGATGGAGGTCGGCGCGGCCACCAGGTACACCCTGGATCGGGCCCGCCGCGGACTGGACACCATCTCGGTCACCGGCAACGTGCTGCGCGACTACCTGACCGACCTGTTCCCGATCCTGGAGCTGGGCACCAGCGCCAAGATGCTGTCGATCGTGCCGTTGATGAGCGGTGGCGGCCTGTTCGAGACCGGTGCCGGTGGCTCGGCGCCCAAGCACGTGCAGCAGCTGGTGAAGGAGGACCACCTGCGGTGGGACTCCCTCGGGGAGTTCCTGGCACTGTCGGTGTCCCTGGAGTTCCTGGCGGACCAGACCGGCAATGCGCGCGCCGCACTGCTCGGCTCGACGCTGGACCAGGCCACCGCGCAGGTGCTGGCGCAGGGCCGGTCCCCCTCGCGCAAGGTCGGCCAGCTCGACAACCGCGGCAGCCACTTCTACCTCGCGCTGTACTGGGCGCAGGCGCTCGCCGCGCAGACCGACGACGCCGCAGCGGCTGAGCTCTTCGCGCCGCTGGCAGCGCGCCTCGCGGCCGCCGAGGACGTCATCGTCGGTGAGCTGGACGCGGTCCAGGGTTCTCCGGTGGACCTCGGCGGCTACTACTACGTCGACCGGGCCAAGACCGACGCGGTGATGCGCCCGAGCGCGACCTTCAACGCCGCGCTCGCAGAGTTCTGACGATGGCCAAGCCGCTGTCGACGAGCGTGGACGTGCCGGCCGACGTCGAGACCACCTGGCGACTGCTGACCGGGCCGGCCTGGCCGCAGGCTCAGGACGCGGCGCTGCACGACGCCAGCACGCTGGTCTCCGCGGAGCCCACGCCCGCCGGTGGCGCCACGATGGTGGTGAGCCGGCTGCTGCCGGACGGCATCCCCGGCTTCATGCAGGCCTTCACCCCCAAGGACGGCCGGGTCACCCAGACCGACGTCTGGGAGCCCGCTGCGAACGGTGTACGCCGAGGCACCTGGAACGCGTCGTTCCCGGGGAGTCCGGGCACCATCGAGGGGCGTATGACCATCGAGCCCACGGCCACCGGCTGCCGGTGGCACGTCGAGGGCAGCGTCCGGGTCAAGGTGCCGTTGCTCGGCGGCCGGATCGAGAGCTTCCTCGCGCCGCTGGTCGAGCGGCTGGTGGACAAGCAGGGCGAGGTGCTGCGCGACCAGCTGTCCTGACTCGATCCTGGTGGTGAGCCTGCTCCTGACGCAGGGCGCGCGTTCGTCGACCGGTAACGATCAGCCTGGCCTCCGTCCTCCGAGGCTGACGGCGCAGAGCAGGGCCTTGTCAGCTCGGGCGCGACGTCACCGCGCGCGCCATGCGGCGGCCCACCTCGCCGATCAGCGCCCGCACGAGCGGGCCGGTGATCAGCCCGCGGCCCAGGCCCACCTCGACGAGGGCGTCGAAGGCGCCGGGTGAGCGGCCGGCTGCGGCGACGCCGGCGTCGACAACGCCCGCTCGGGCGGTGAGCCGGGCCAGGGCGGTGGTGTGCCGAAGGTGCCTGCCCAGCTCACGCTTCAACGCCGCCGCGTACGCCGTGCCGGGGTCGGCCTCGGTGACGGCGGCGATCCCCGCGAGCCGGCCGCTGTGCAGCGCGTAGTAGATGCCCTCGCCGGTCAGGGGGTTGATCAGCGAGGCGGCGTCACCCGCCAGCAGAACGGGACCGGCCGGCTGGCGAGGCCGCGAGGTCGACAGCGGTAGGTGGTGGGTCACGAGCCGCTCGGCCTCCGGCCCGGGGATCAGCTCGCGGAGTCGGCCGTACAGCTCGGCCTTTCCGCCGCGCCCGGTCGCCTTGAGCCGGGGCAGCAGCATCCCGAAGCCGACGTTGGCGGTGCCGTCACCCGCACCGAACGACCAGGCGTACGCCGGCCAGCCCCGGCTGTCCATCACGATGGCCTGCTCGGGCTCCCCGGGCGGCGCGGCCGCGTAGCCACGGACCGCGACGGCGAGGCAGCCTGCCGGCTGTCGTGGCAGGCCGAGCCGGCGGCGGACGATCCCGTTGGCGCCGTCCGCGCCGACGACGGCGCGGCCGCGCAGCTTGCCGTCGAGGACGACGACACCGTCCAGCACCTCCAGGGTGCGTACCTGGTGGCGTACCAGAACGGCCCCGGCGCGGACGGCCTCCTCGACGAGCCGGGCGTCCAGCAGCGTGCGGGGGATCACGATGTCCGGACGCTGCAGGATCGTGGCGACCTCGCGGCCGTCGGGGGCGCGCAGCCGCAGCCGGTGCACCGGCACCCGGTCGGCCAGCACGTGCGCAATGCCCAGTGCCGCCAGCTCGTCGCCGGCGTGCGGTGCGAGGCCGTCCCCGCAACTCTTGTCCCGCGGGAAGTCCGAGCGATCCAGCAGCAGCACCCGCGCCCCCGGCCGGGCGCGCAGGGCGCCCAGCGCGGCGGCCGAGCCGGCCGGGCCGGCGCCGACGACGATCAGGTCCCAGGGGGTCTGCACCCCGCCAGCCTGCCCCGGCCGGGGCCGTCCGGCACACCCGGACACCTGGAACACTCGGCGGCATGCCTCACCGCCCCCGTGTCCTGTCCGGGATCCAGCCGACCGGTAGCGGCAAGCACCTGGGCAACTACCTCGGCGCCGTACGGCACTGGGCGCAACTGCAGGAGTCCTCGGAGTGCTTCTACTTCGTCGCCGACCTGCACGCACTGACCGCCACGCCCGACCCGGCGGCCCTGCGCGCCAACACCCGCGCCACCGTCGCCGAGCTGCTCGCCATGGGCGTCGATCCCGGCCGGAGCGCGCTGTTCCTGCAGTCGCACGTCCCCGAGCACACCGAGCTGGCCTGGGTCCTGGGCTGCCTCACCGGATTCGGCGAGGCCAGCCGGATGACGCAGTTCAAGGAGAAGGGCGGTGGCAACGTCGGGATCTTCACCTACCCGATACTGCAGGCCGCCGACATCCTCATCTACCGGCCGCAGTCGGTGCCGGTCGGCGAGGACCAACGGCAACATCTCGAGCTCACCCGCGACCTCGCCCAGCGCTTCAACAGCCGGTACGGCGACACGCTGACGGTCCCGGAGCCGTACGTGCAGAGCAGCGCCCAGCGCATCAAGGACCTGCAGAACCCAGCCGCCAAGATGAGCACGAGCCGCGGCGGGCCCGGCACGCTGTGGGTCATCGACGACCCCAAGGCGATCACCAAGAAGATCAAGAGCGCAGTCACCGATACCGGTCGTGACGTCGTTGCGGCACCGGACAAGCCGGGCATCACCAACCTGCTGACCATCTTGTCGGTCGCCTCCGGCACCCCCGTGCCCGAGCTGGAGTCGGCGTACGTCGGGAAGGGCTACGGCGACCTGAAGGGCGACGTGGCTGCGGCTGTTGTCGCGCTCTTCGCGCCGGTACGCGAGCGCTACGCCGACCTCATCGCCGACACGCCGCTCCTGGACGGCGTGCTCGCCGACGGCGCCGGCCGCGCCCGCGCCGTGGCCCGCGAGACGCTCGCGGCGGTACGGGAACGGATCGGGCTGCTCCCGCCGGCCTGATCCTGGTCAGCCCCTGATGGCCGGGCGCGGCTCCTGCTCGTAGGGAGCCGAGCCCGGGTAGGGCGAGAACTCCGCTGGACGCCCCAGGCCCTCGTCCGGCGCCGGTCGGACGTGCCGGGCGAGGGCACGCCGGCGGGCGCGCGCCTTGACCACGGCGCGCCGGCGCAGGCCGACCAGCAGCAGGCCGACCAGCAACAGACCAACCAGCAGCAGACCGAACAGCCCGACGACGCCGACGACCGGCAGCGCCGTTGACGATCCTGCTCGAGCCCGGCTGACGTCGGCAGGCGGTGCGGCGGCGGACGGGGCGGGCCGGGCTGGGCCAGCGGCGGGTGCCAGCGGCTGCGGATCGACGAGCCGGCCGACCGACTGGGCGCCGCGCGCGGTAGCCGCGAAGCCCCAGTCGAGCATCGCGGCCGCCTCCTTCCACACGGCCGGGTCCGCGCGCATGAGGGTCACGACCAGGGTGTGGCCGTCCCGGGTGGCGGCGGCCACGAAACTGGCCCGCGCCGCCTCGGTGAAGCCGTTCTTGATGCCGATCGCGCCCGCATATGTCCCGAGCAGCTTGTCGTGGTTGTCGATCTCGATCGTCGCCCCCCCGGGCGCCGGGATCGTCGTTCGCCGGATCGCGACGTAGGTCCGGAAGTCCGGCAGCGCCATCCCGGCCCTGGCGATCAGCGCCAGGTCGTACGCGGAGCTCACCTGGCCGGCGGCATCCAGCCCACTGGTGTTGACCGCGTGGGTATCACCAGCCTGCAGCCGGACGGCCTCCTCGTTCATCAGCCCGGTTGCCACCTGCTGGCCGCCGGCGGCCGTGGCCAGCGTGCCCGCGGCGTCGTTGCCGGAGACCACGAGCATCGCGGTGAACAGGTCCTTGACGGAGTACGACAGCTGGGTCACCAGGCCGACCTTGCTGCCATCGACGGCGATGTCATCGCGTGCCGGGGAGACCATCGAGGCCGGATCGAGCCGGGGGATGAGCGTGAGAGCGGTCAGGGTCTTCAGCGTGCTGGCCGGCGCGTACCGCCCGTGTGGGTCCTTCGCGGCGAGCACCTGCCCACCCTCGAGGTCAGCCAGCACGTACGACGCGGCGCTCACCGGCGGTGGGGCGATCGCGCCACCGCTGACCACGCCGGCGCCGGTGAGCAGCGGACCGCCGAGCGGACCGGGGGACGCCGGATCGGCGTGAGCCGGCGTCGTCCACGCAAGTGTCCCGCTGACGGACATGACGAGGACGAGGGTCGGCAGCAGCGCGCGCAGGCGACGGACGGTCCGCATGATGCCCCAAGGTTACCCGGTGAGCCGCAGCGTCCCCTGTCGGACACACTGGGCAGATGCTGCTGTCCCGCCGCCTCTCCGGCTTCGTCCTGCTCGCCGGCGCCTTCCAGTGGTTGGTGTGGCCGACCTTCCTGAGAGTGGTCTGGCGCGACAGCCGAGCCTTCGACGGCGGAGCGCCGACGGCCTTCCTGCTCGTGCACGTGGCGATCGTCGTACCGGCGCTGCTGATCGGCACCGGCCTGCTGTGGCTCGGTGCCCGCGGCTGGCGCCGGGCTTCCCGTCCCGGCCAGCCGGCCGAGCCTCGCGCGGACCGTCAACCCGCACTCCGGTAGTTGCGGTCGCGTCAGCCGCGACGGAAGATCAGCGCTCGCTTGACTTCCTGGATCGCCTTGGTGACCTGGATCCCGCGGGGGCAGGCGTCGGTGCAGTTGAAGGTCGTCCGGCAGCGCCAGACCCCCTCCTTGTCGTTGAGGATCTCCAGGCGCTCGTCGGCGCCGTCGTCGCGGCTGTCGAAGATGAAGCGGTGCGCCGCGACAATGGCCTGCGGACCGAAGTAGCTGTCGTTGGTCCAGTAGACCGGGCACGACGTCGTACAGGCCGCGCACATGATGCACTTGGTGGTGTCGTCGAAGCGGGCGCGGTCCTCGGCGGACTGCAGCCGCTCCCGGGTCGGCTCACGGCCGTCGGTGATCAGGAACGGCTTCACCGCCCGGAAGGCCTCGAAGAACGGCTCCATGTCGACGATGAGGTCCTTCAGGACCGGCAACCCCTTGATCGGCTCGACCAGGATCTCGTCGCCAAGGTCCTTCACCAGGACTTTGCAGGCCAACCGGTTGACGCCGTTGATGCGCATCGCGTCCGAGCCGCACACCCCGTGCGCGCAGGACCGGCGAAAGGACAGCGAACCGTCCTGGTACCACTTCACATGGTGCAGGGCGTCGAGCAGCCGGTCGCCCTTCTCCACCGGTACGTCGAAACTCTGCCAGTGCGGCTCCGGGTCGATCTCGGGGTCGAAGCGCCGGACCTTGACCGTGACGGTGCGCAGATGGTCGGCGACGCCGGCCGCCGGCCGCTGCTCGGTAAGGGTCACTAGTACTTGCGCTCCATCGGCTCGTAGCGCGTCTGCACGACCGGCTTGTAGTCCAGCCGGACCTCGCTTTTCGGCCCCTCGCCGACCTTGAACGCCATCGTGTGCCGCATGAAGTTGACGTCGTCGCGGGTCGGGTAGTCCTCGCGGAAGTGCCCGCCGCGCGACTCGTTGCGGGCCTTCGCCGACACCACGAGCGCCTCGGCCAGGTCGATCAGGAAGCCCAGCTCGACGGCCTCGAGCAGCTCGGTGTTGTAGCGCTTACCGCGGTCGGACACACCGACCCGGGTGTAGCGGTCCTTCAGTGCGGCCAGGTCGATCTCGGCCTGCTTCAGGGTGCCTTCGGTGCGGTAGACCGACGCGTTGGTGTCCATCGTTTCCTGCAGGTCCTTGCGGATGGCGGCGGCGTTCTCGGTGCCGCTGCCGTCCCGCATCCGCTGCAGCAGCGCCACGACACCGGCCTCCGGTGTGGGCGGCAGGTCGAGGAACTCGTGGGAGTTGGCGTAGTCGGCCGCCGACATGCCACCACGGCGGCCGAAGACGTTGATGTCCAGCAGTGAGTTGGTGCCGAGCCGGTTTGCACCGTGCACCGACACGCAGGCCACCTCACCGGCGGCGAACAAGCCGGGGACAATATGCGTGTTGTCGCGCAGCACCTCGGCCTTGATGTTGGTCGGCACGCCGCCCATGGCGTAGTGCGCGGTGGGCTGGATAGGGATCGGTTCGTTGTACGGCTCGATGCCCAGGTAGGTACGCGCGAACTCCGTGATGTCCGGCAGCTTGGCGTCGAGCTGCTCCGGCGGCAGGTGCGTGAGGTCAAGGAAGACGTGGTCGCCGTCCGGCCCGCAGCCCCGGCCGGCCCGGATCTCGGTGTAGATGGCGCGGGCGACCATGTCTCGCGGGGCCAGGTCCTTGATGGTGGGGGCATAGCGCTCCATGAAGCGCTCGCCGTCCTTGTTGCGCAGGATTCCACCCTCGCCGCGAGCCCCCTCGGTGAGCAGGATGCCCATCTTCCAGATCCCGGTCGGGTGGAACTGGTAGAACTCCATGTCCTCCAGCGGCAGACCCTGGCGGTAGATGATCCCCATTCCGTCGCCGGTCAGGGTGTGGGCGTTGCTGGTCACCTTGAACACCTTGCCGAAGCCGCCGGTCGCGAACAGCACCGCCTTGGCCTGGAAGACGTGGATCTCACCGGTAGACAGCTCGTACGCCACCACGCCGCTGACCGCACGCTCGGTGCCGCCGCCCTCGGCCGGCACCTCGGTCATCGCCATGTCGAGCACGTAGAACTCGTTGAAAAAGTCGATCTTGTGCTTGACGCACTGCTGGTAGAGCGTCTGCAGGATCATGTGGCCGGTCCGGTCGGCCGCAAAGCACGACCGGCGTACCGCGGCCTCGCCGTGGTTTCGGGTGTGACCGCCGAAGCGCCGCTGGTCGATGCGGCCCTCAGGCGTGCGGTTGAACGGCAGGCCCATCTTCTCCAGGTCCAGGACCGCGTCGATGGCCTCCTTGCACATCACCTCCGCAGCGTCCTGGTCGACGAGGTAGTCGCCACCCTTGACGGTGTCAAAGGTGTGCCACTCCCAGTTGTCCTCCTCGACGTTGGCCAGGGCGGCGCACATGCCGCCCTGCGCGGCGCCGGTGTGTGACCTGGTCGGGTAGAGCTTGGTGAGCACCGCGGTCTTGGAGCGCTGACCGGCCTCGAGAGCCGCGCGCATCCCGGCCCCGCCGGCACCCACGATGATCGTGTCGTAGCGATGGAACTGCACCATGACGGCTCCCTCAGATACTCGGGTCGAAGGTGAATATGACCAGTGTGCCGAGCATCAGCACCAGCACAGCTGAGGTGTAGAGCAGCATCTTCAGCCAGAAACGGGTGCCATCGCGCTCGGCGTAGTCGTTGATCACGGTGCGCAGGCCGTTCGTGCCGTGCAGTTCGGCCAACCAGAGCTGGGCCAGGTCCCAGGTGCGCCAGAACGGCGACGCCCACCGACCGGCCACGAAGCCAAAATTGATGCGGTGCACGCCGCCGTCCAGGATGTTCATGATGAGCAGGTGGCCCAGTACCAGGACGACGAGCAGCAGCCCGCTCATCCGCATGAAGATCCAGCTGTACATCTCGAAGTTGGTCTTGGAGCGGTGTGCCGTGGTGTGCCTGCGGGTCCGTGGGGCCTCGATGACCAGGCGCGTGTCGTCGGGGGCAACGGTGGTCATCAGGCTGTCCCGAACATCTGCTCGACGGTCCGCTTGAGCATGAAGTAGACCCCCGGGATCATCACGAACCCGGTGACGGTGACGACGGCGTAGGTCATCTGCTTCTGGTAACGCGGGCCCTTCTCCCAGAAGTCGATCGACATGACCCGCAGCCCGTTGAGCGCGTGGTAGAGCACCGCGCCGGTGAGGCCGACCTCCATGAGGTTCACGATCGGCGTCTTGTAGGTGTCGATGATCCGGTCGTACGAATTGGGGGAGACCCGGACCAGGGCGGTGTCGAGCACGTGCGCGAACAGGAAGAAGAAGATCAAGACGCCCGTGACGCGGTGCGCCACCCATGACCACATGCCCTCGCGCCCCCGGTACAGGGTGCCTGCTGGTGCCTTCGCCATGCTGGGGCCCTCCGAATCCGCCGCCGGTCAACCAAGTGCCCGACACCGGAGCGTAACGACCACCGGGTGTTGCGGCACGTCGAAGCTTGCGGACGTGTTGTGACAATGCGCACCGTGGGCTTGGTCGGCCGCATGCGTGCAGCAGCGGTCAGAACCACGTGCCTGCGCTCGGCCGTGCCACGTCCTGGCTCTGCGGCCTAGCATCGCGCCATGGCAGACGCGCAGGGCTCAGAGCAGCCGCCGGCGCGCGCGTCGGAGTCCGGGTTCGATATCGCGCCGCTCTACGGGCCGGCTGACGTCGCCCCGGGCCTTGCGGACCGGCTCGGTGAGCCGGGCGAGTTCCCCTACACCCGCGGCGTCTACCGCTCGATGTACACCGGCCGGCCCTGGACGATGCGGCAGTACGCAGGGTTCGGGACGGCGAAGGAGAGCAACGAGCGCTACCGGCACCTGGTGGAGCAGGGCACCGGCGGGCTGAGCGTCGCCTTCGACCTGCCGACCCAGATGGGCTACGACTCCGATGAGGAGATCGCGTCAGGTGAGGTCGGCAAGGTCGGCGTGGCGATCGACTCCCTCGAGGACATGCGGCTGCTGTTCGACGAGATCCCGCTGGGCGACGTGAGCACCTCGATGACGATCAACGCGCCGGCCGCGGTGCTGCTGCTGATGTATCAGCTGGTGGCGCAGGAGCAGGGTGTCCCGAAGGAGAAGATCACCGGGACGATTCAGAACGACGTGCTCAAGGAGTACATCGCCCGTGGCACCTATATCTACCCGCCGGCGCACAGCCTGCGGTTGATCACCGACATCTTTGCGTACTGCCGCACCGAGCTGCCCCGCTGGAACACGATCTCGATCTCCGGCTACCACATGGCCGAAGCCGGCGCGACGCCCACTCAGGAGATCGCGTTCACGCTCGCCGACGGCATCGAGTACGTCAGGGCGGCGGTGTCGGCCGGGCTGTCCGTCGACGATTTCGCGCCGCGGCTGGCGTTCTTCTTCGTCTCACGTACGACGCTGCTGGAGGAGGTCGCGAAGTTCCGTGCGGCCCGGCGCATCTGGGCGCGGGTGATGCGCGAGGAGTTCGGCGCGAAGGACCCGAAGTCGCTGATGCTGCGCTTCCACACCCAGACCGCCGGCGTGCAGCTGACCGCGCAGCAGCCCGAGGTCAACCTGGTGCGGGTGACGGTGCAGGGCCTGGCGGCGGTGCTCGGTGGCACCCAGTCGCTGCACACCAACTCCTACGACGAGGCGATCGCGCTGCCCACCGTCAAGGCCGCGACACTCGCACTGCGTACCCAGCAGGTCCTGGCGTACGAGACGGATGTGACGGCCACCGTCGACCCGTTCGCCGGGTCGTACGTGATGGAGGCGATGACCGACGAGGTCGAGGCCGGCGCCCGCGAGCTGATGGTCGGGACGCTCGGGGTAATCTTTGGGGTCGAGCACGCCGACCAGGAGCCCGCCCCGCTGGTCGACAAGATCAGGAACGCGAAGCGCCCCGACGGGACGGCGGCCTACAGCACCGGGACGGCGGTGGCCCTGGTCGCTCAGGATGCCACCAAGCGCTATTGGGCGTACGACAAACTGAAGGCTGCTAGCCAGCAGCCGCAGATCATCAGCCATGATGATCGGCTGTACGTCTTCGATGACGTCGCCCTGCATCTGCTCGAAGAGGACGGCACCGTCGTACGGTTCTTCAAACTGCCGGCCGTGCGGATCGGCATGGTCGTCGAATTGCCGGTGACCGGCACCACCCGGCGGGAGCTGCTGGTACCGATCCTCACCGGCGTGTTGCGCCTGAGCTTGGGTGGGCATCAGGATCCGGTGCGCATGGTAGCCGATCCGGTCCTCACCCAGGCTGGCCCGGCGCAGGTCGCGAACCTGGGCGACACCGTGTTGTTCGCCGGTGATCGCGGCAGTCTGCTCGCTCGCTGTTCGCCGAATCCCGCGACCGCTAGTTCGCTCCTGTGGCGCAACGACGACGTCCGTCCCCTGGGCACCGTGCCGACGCTCTCGGCCCTCCACGTCGCCATTGCCGATGATCAGGGCACGGTGCTCATCCGCACCCGCGCCACCGGTGCGGTCGTGCAACGGATCGTCCACGGCATCCCATTGGCCGGCGCGCCAATCTTCGTCGACCTGCCAAGCGGGCCTGGCGTGGTGCTGGGTGATCGGGCGGGCATCGCCGCCGCATATCGTCTCCGTTAATAGGTGAAAAGGTCGCCACGCGGGCGAAATTTCACGATTTTCGATTGGCCCGGCATGTGCGTTCTTGACGCACACCATGGCTACCATCCTCTCCGCTCAGGCGGTTGATTCGACTTCGGCTGCGACTCCGGCGGCAAGGTCAGGGAGAGCTGAAGATCGCCACGCACGCTTGCCGACATTCATTGAGGCAATGACCGATCAGCGGACGCCCATCAGGTCGCCGCCGGCACCAAAACGACCTTCTCAGACCGATTCATCTGACACGACCGGATCGGTTGTCAGGCCGCATATCCATGCCCGCCCTAAAGTCGTCCCGGAGGATGAAAGCCCCTCATCGAATGGTATGCCTGCTCAATCGACCGTGTCTGAGCCTCCACTGGTTCTCGCCGGGCGTGACGCGCTGAGTTCACCCTCGCTGCTTAGTACTGGCATGAACAGGTCCACCAGCGATGTGACACTATCTCTAGAACAGCGCGGGAGCGATGAAATAAAGACCGCGACCGTTCCTGTAATCGGTCCGTGTCAGCATTCGCTCGAGACATTGACCCAATCGCTGATGACCGGTGCGCCAGCTGAAGTGTCCCATGCCGCACCGGATTTTCTCACCATAGCCGATAGCGGAATGTTAGGAAAAATATTGG
>ENA-OFCD01000682-OFCD01000682.1-metagenomes-genome-assembly--contig:-NODE-682-length-20223-cov-3.436037_pt1 | contig 20223 bp, 20 predicted proteins | sample MGYA00153392_OFCD01 | MGnify analysis MGYA00153392
TTTGCCCGCTGCTAAATAGCCGCCCATCTCGATGGCGGCTTCTTTGTATTTGTGAGCGTAATCAAACACCACAATCCCTTCCATGCGGGCGCGATTAACTAGAAGTGAAAGATAATTCGAGGGCCCTTTGATGGGGGTGGTGTTGTTATATTGCGAGATCGCGCCACAAATAATGATGCGAGCTTTTAAATTAATCTGGGTCAATACGACATCCAGAATCTCGCCACCCACATTATCGAAATAAATATCGATGCCGTCCGGGCAAGCCGCTTTTAACGATTTACGAATGTCGCCGGCTTTGTAATCAACGCAGGCATCAAAGCCCAGCGTTTTTACCGCGTAATCGCATTTCTCTTGGCCGCCGGCGATGCCGACTACGCGGCAGCCTTTAATTTTAGCGATCTGCCCTACCGTGGCACCCACGGCACCGGCTGCGCCAGAAACCACGACTGTTTCGCCCGCTTTGGGTGCCCCGACATCCATCAAACCCCAATAGGCGGTCATCCCAGGCATGCCAAGAACATTAAGATAAGTCGTCAACGGTGCCAGCGTCGGATCAATTTTGGCGAAGCCTTTGCCGTCGGTCACACAATAGGTTTGAACATTCGTCATACCTGATACAAAATCGCCCACCGCAAATTTCGGATGTCGGGATTCCACGACTTCACCAATACCGCCCGCACGCATGACATCGCCAAGACCAACCGGGGCGATATAGGATTTACCTTCATTCATCCAGCCTCGCATGGCCGGGTCAAGCGAAAGATAATGAACCTTCAGCAGCATTTGACCGTCTTCAAGCCCATTTAGCGGCTCATCAGCAAAGGCGAAATCGCTGCGCTTGGGCTCGCCAACAGGACGAGCGGTAAGGCGAACGGTGTGGTTGAGAGCAGAGTTGTTGGACGCCATGGGAGTTTCTCGGTTGGTGAAGCACTAGATAGATGATTCAGCGAAGTTATTGTAGAGCGGCAGTTAAGTCAGAGCGGAGTTGGAACAGAATTACAGCCAGCCAGAACAGAATCGTAGCAGGGGTTACAAATAAAAAAACCGACAACGCGCAAGCATTGTCGGTTTTGTATCGCAAAAAAAACTTATTTCAAGTGCGCTGAGACCAATTTGGTCATCTCGAACATCGAAACAGTTTTCTTGCCACCAAACACGGCTTTGAGTTTGTCATCCGCGTTGATGTTACGGCGATTCACGGCATCTTGAAGTTTGTTCTTCTTAATGTAATCCCAGATTTTCTTGGTGATTTCCGTGCGTGGTGAAGGTGTTGCACCGATCACTGCAGCCAACACAGCGCTTGGTGTAACTGGCTTCATGAAGGCTGCGTTAGGCTTACGCTTGACGGCCGGTTTTTTGGCAGCGGCGGGCTTTTTAGCAGCGGGCTTCTTTGCGGCAGGTTTCTTTGCTACGGGTTTCTTTGCGGCAGCCGGTTTTTTAGCGGCGGCTGGTTTCTTTGCGGCCGGTTTTTTAGCGGCGGGTTTCTTTGCAGCAGGTTTCTTTGCAGCCATGTAATTCCTCCAGTCTGTTGTCAAAATATCCCTGAAAACTATGCGGCGGTGCACCAGTACTTCGTTGTGCAAATTACATATCTCCGTCTCACGGACGCAAATATAACGCATTATTTACTGGAATGCGCAACACCTTGTCGTATTCGCACAACGCAATCAGGGTATGCAGATGCCATCATCTGATACAGCAGACACCTCGCATTGAGATTAATATGCATGGTTTTACGCAAGATCAATCATTTTTTAAAAAATTTAAAATGCATACAGAAGCGACAATTTCTGCCTTGTTTGACTATATCCCGCAGGGAGAACTAGATAATCAGTATCGTATCGATACCATTACGCATATTCAAAAAAACCCGGCCTCATGGTGGCAGCGCAGTACGCTTGATGGCCATGTCACGGTGTCAGCATGGATATTAAATGAAGAAAAAACTCATGCATTATTTTTGCATCATGCAAAAATAAATCGGTGGTTACAGCCCGGCGGACATCTGGATGAGGCTGATATTTCACCCGCACAGGGTGCTATTCGGGAGGCTCGGGAGGAGACCGGCATCGCCAAATTGACTCTGGATGCATTTCACAAGGGCGCTATTTTTGATGTTGATGTACATCTTATTGCTGCCCATAAGCACGAAGCTGCACATTTACATTACGATCTGCGCTACCTTGTTCAGAGCGCAGAAACTACCGGAACAACGGTGACCATCAGCCATGAATCATTGGGATTTCGCTGGATTTCATTAAAAGAAGTTGAAGAGCAGTTTGAGCCTAGCCTGGCGCGCATGGCAAAAAAGACGCTGCAAACTATTAAAAATACGAAAAAACCTGAAATATGAATATTGCTGACCTTCGCAAAGACTATAAATTAGCCGCCCTTTCAAGGGCCGATAGCGATTTATTACCGAGCAAACAATTTGCCAAATGGCTTGAAGAAGCCATTGCCGCACAGCTGCCAGAGCCTAATGCGATGACTTTAGCAACCGTCGACCAAGCCGGCCGGCCTTCAACTCGCGTTGTGCTCATTAAAGAATTTGATGATCGCGGGCCGGTCTGGTTTACCAATTATCATAGCCGTAAGGGGCAACAGTTGGCGGCCAACCCCTTCGCTGCGCTGCAATTTCATTGGGTGGAATTAGAGCGCGTAGTGCGGATTGAGGGGCGTGTCGAGAAAATCAGCGCTCAAGAAAGTGACGCCTACTTCGCCTCGCGCCCGCTTGATTCACGGATCGGCGCTTGGGCATCGCCCCAAAGCGAGACGATCAGCTCGCGTGCTGTGCTGCTGGCAAGAGCAGCTGAATACGCCGAAAAATTTATGCTTAACCCGCCGCGACCACCCCATTGGGGCGGCTACCGGCTGCTACCGGATCGATTCGAATTTTGGCAGGGCCGCTCAAGCCGCCTGCATGACCGCATACAGTATCGGCTTGATGCGGGCGTCTGGAAAATAGAACGGCTGGCACCTTAATCGGTTATTTGCGCCCGTAATAATCCGGCAAGCGCTTCATGTAGGCAGGCAAGTTTGGATTCGCCATGAGCTGTTGCATAAAGTCAGGATCATCATTGGTGGTCAGCGGACTGAGTTTAGTGGGCTCAAACGGCAATCCAAAGCGGCACGACAGCAAACGTTTGGCATCCTCTGCGGTGGGTGGGTCACTCGGCTTGGCTTCACCGCACAAAATGAGATCACGGCTGAATTGCTCGATGGATACTTTTTTGGCGGTGTATGCCGGATCAAACCTCATGCCCTCTTGGAGGCGTGTCATGGTTTCTTTTAAACTCATTTTGGGTAACGCTGTAGCAGGACAGTTTGGCACGATCGCTTTTGTCCGGGTGCCACCGAAGCTGGTGACGGTTTCAATATCATCGAGTTGTTGGCGTGCGCTTTGCAAAAGAATTGCATCACCGTAAAGCGGCTCTCCGCGCACAAACACCAGCTTGATATTCTCTTCTATGGTTTCGATCAGATTGCGATAACTATCCGTATTGCGGTCATCGACTACAATCACATCTGCCAAATAACCTACTGTAAGCTGGCCCAGCTTATCGCCCCAATTCATGGCCTCTGCCGGATGCCGGGTCACCATTTCCACCAACTCCCTGTCGGTGAAAGGCATTTTCAATTCGTTTTTGTTGACCAAGTCTGCCGTTTTTAATTCACCTAAAACCGACTTGCTGCCAGATGGCTGCCAATCGGGTGCGATACTGAGAGAGAGTCCCGCACGTTTTGCCGCGTCAATATTGGCGGTCTTGCCATACAGAAGAAAATTCGAAAGCGGTGACCAGACCAGCTTTGATTTTGCAACCGCCAGTTCTTTTAGCTGTGGCTCGGTTAGGCCGACACCATGGATCGCAATTAAATTCGGGCCGATCAAACCGCTTTGTTTGAGATAACGAAATTCATCTGCCATACGCGCGCTAGGCCCCTCCGCCAAATGCACGACCAGAATGCCCTTGGCGTATTCGTCCTGAATTTTTTTCCATTCTTCGGCATCGCGGCCTATATCCACGTGGCTAAAAGCCAGCCTTGGCGCAACGGGCGAAGTCTCAATATTGCGCACCAGACATTCTTCACGGGAATAAGGCTGGGTGGGACGACTGCCTTGCAGCGTGGTCGTGCCTCCAACCAAGGCCTTGTATTCACCATAGCGACCGATTTCAATGCCGAGATCATAATAATTGGCGCGTTCCAGAACAATTTGCGGAAACGTAATACGCTTATTGTAATCATCGTCATACCAGCGCCATTCATAGCGATCCCTATATTTTTTCGTAAGCGGCAGCAGCGGGTAATGTGCGTACTCAGGATGGTTATGCAAATCGATCATGCCAGGATAGATCACACCATTGGTTGCAATCTCGATTGCCTCGCGGCTCGCAGCCGGTAATGGTTCGCCGACCTTGGCAATGGCTTCGATCCTGCCATTTTTTAGCCAGATACGCGCATTCGGGAGCACATCACCTGCATCGTTCATCGTCACGATTTTTCCGGTCACGATGACGCCAGCGTCAAGCCGTGGCTGGGCCTCAACAGCGCCGGCCAAAAATATCGCCGCAAGCGTTAATATTGTTGACCTTAAACTAATTATTAATTTCTTGTCCAAATGACTTCTCCTGCAAAATTAGCATGATAACCAAGCATGAGTTTAACGCGCATTGGCGATTTCAAATATGACAGCACCAACGCATGAACAGCAATTTGATTTATGGGGAGAACCCATTGCTGATAGCGCTCCGATCAAGACTGTAGCGGCCAAACGAACCGCCATCATATTGCCCGCAGCGCCGTCGGCTGACGTAATTGCGATTGCACAGAATTTGCCTGTCGGCATCCATGCCCGCATCCATCTGGGCACTTCTTCCTGGTCGTTTGCCGGATGGGAGGGCCTTGTTTATAGCGCTCACTACGCAGAAACCAGGCTGGCGCGGGACGGACTGAGCGCCTACAGCCAGCATCCATTGTTTCGATGCGTGGGCATTGATCGAACATTTTATGCGCCCATTGCTGAAAAAGACTACGTCCGCTACGCCGCCCAGGTGCCGGAACATTTTCGCTTCTTGGTAAAAGCACCGATGGCGGTTACCAGCGCCTATGTGCGTAATGAAAACGGTACTTTTAGTGATAGCCCGCATTTTCTGGATGTTGAATATGCGATCAATGAATTTATTGCGCCTTGCACTGCAGGTTTGGGCGCAAAAGTCGGCCCCATGATTTTTCAATTTCCGCCTCAGGGCCGCGCCATAACGGGTACGACTCGCGCACAGGATGCATGGATCAACCGTCTTTATCGATTCTTGAAAGAATTGCCCCCCGGATTTTTATACGCCGTAGAGATTCGCGATCCTGAATTATTGACTGAGCGATTTCTGAAATGTCTTAAAGCAACTCAGGTCAAACTTTGTGTGGCCAGCCATGCCAGAATGCCCAGCCCCAAGGAGCAGATTGCCATAATGAATCGTGTGCTTGAACCTGGTCCGTTTATTGCGCGCTGGAGTTTGCACGCGGGGTTCAAATATGAAGATGCCAAAGCCAAATATTTCCCGTTTAATAAATTAGTCGACGAAGATTGGGATAGTCGACAAAGCCTGGCGCAGGCATCGCTGGATGCATGGCGGGCGGGATATGCTGCCTTTGTGATCGTCAACAATAAGGCCGAAGGTTCTGCACCCTTGAGTATCGAAAAGCTGGCCGCATGTATTGGCAATGAATATCATCGCACCACCGAAACCGTACAGCCAGCTTAATGAAGACAGCGTGCTAACCCGCATCAGGCGGCAACTTCGCAGGCTTTGTCGTCACGCTCGTTTACTTATGCGGCCAGCGGTTGCGGTGATTGATGAGGTACGGTGGCGTGCGGCCACACAGCACTATGTTTTTATTGCGCGTTTGAGTCCGGAGGAAAATCGACGGCTCCGATTGATTGCATCTGATTTTTTATCGCGTAAAAATATTTACGGGGCGGCCGGATTTACGGTAACTGAATCCATGCATATCCAAATTGCGGCGCAAGCCTGCATGTTGATACTTGAACTTGGCACTGACGCCTACGATGGCTGGACCGATATTATTATTTATCCCGCACAATTTAGGCCAAGGCGTGAATTCACCGATGCCGCCGGGGTAGTTCATACCAGCAATGCCGTCCTGTCAGGTGAAGCGTGGTTGGGTGGCCCCGTGGTGCTTTCCTATGCGGATATTGCAAAAGCCAGTGACCCCAGCTTCAACACAACAGCGCACAATGTGGTGATTCATGAATTTGCCCACAAGCTCGATATGCGTAATGGCAATGCAAATGGCTTCCCGCCGTTACATCGTGGCATGCGCGAATCGGTCTGGAAGCAAGCATTCCTGGGGGCCTATCTGGATTTTTGTGAACGCACAGACCACGCGCATGCTCAGGCTCACCTTGATGGCGGAGCAGCACTACATTCTCTGCCCATTGATCCCTACGCAAGCGAAAACCCCGCCGAGTTTTTTGCCGTTATTTCAGAATCTTTTTTTTCAGCCCCGGAAGCAGTTACAAAAGCTTATCCGGAGGTCTACACACAACTGGTCAGTTTCTATCGGCAAGACCCTGCAGCTCGACACTGAACAAGAAAAAGCACGCCCATAAAAAACAGAATCAAAAACCAAAAAAGCCCACTCGTAAAGTGGGCTTTTGGATTGAAACACGTGTGGTGGGTGTTATGGGGCTGTTATAGCAATGTTATGCGGCCGTTAGCTACAGGTATAAAACGGCAGGAAAGACTGCAACCGCTAAGACCAGCAGAACCCACTCGCATCGCCAACGCTTTAAATGTCCTGTGTAATAAAAAATGATGCAGAGAATTGCGAAAACATAAAAAGCAGCCAGTAGCATTACGCCTCCCTAGTATTTCGTGTTGCACGATTTATTTTAACGACATCCGGCCAATCAATTTATAAATTTACCGTACTCATCCGTACATTACCACAAAGTCGGGACGCATTTTAAGGTCAAGCTATGCTTGTACTTGAGAACTCTGCAGAGGCCCAAACTACCTTAGACGCCTTTTATGAAGGTTGCACTGACTAGATCGCAGTTTGATTTAGCCTAAACCGCATCTTCATCGGTTTCTCCCGTACGAATCCGTACCGCTTGGCCAACATCGGTGACAAAAATTTTGCCATCGCCGATTTTGCCGGTACGTGCAGCTTTGATAATGGCATCAAGTGCTTTATCGACCATATCATCAGCCAGCACAACTTCTACTTTTACCTTTGGTAAAAAATCAACGGTGTATTCTGCACCGCGGTAAAGCTCGGTGTGCCCTTTTTGTCTGCCGAACCCTTTGACCTCGGTCACCGTAAGGCCAGAAGCACCGAGCTCCTGCAGCGCCTCGCGCACCTCATCAAGTTTGAATGGCTTAATAATAGCTTCGATTTTTTTCATATTATTCCCCTTTTCTTGTTAGCTGCGTCCGCTTAAGCGCTGCCGTTGAGCCGCATGAAAGCTGGCTTTGTGCCACCGTTGAGCCACTATTTTGGAACGTATTTTGATGTAATGGGATAGCGCCAGTCTTTGCCGAAACCTCTGCGTGTAATCTTAGCCCCAACCGGCGATTGGCGGCGTTTATATTCATTGATTTTTAATAGCCACGTCACACGCTCAACATCTGCCTGGACGAATCCCATCGCCACAATTTCTGTAGGGGAACGATCTTGTTCCATAAAAAGTTCGACAATTTGGTCAAGAATTGCATAATCCGGCAATGAATCCTGATCCTTCTGATCGGGGCGCAATTCTGCACTCGGTGGCCGGGTGATAACGCGATCAGGAATAACTAAAGATTGCGCATTCCGCCAGTGGCAAAGTTTATAGACCAGGGTTTTTGCAACATCTTTTAAAATGGCATACCCGCCCGCCATATCCCCATACAGCGTGGAATAGCCGACGGCCATTTCACTCTTGTTACCGGTTGTTACCACCATCGCGCCAAATTTATTCGACAGTGCCATCAGCAAAGTGCCCCGTACCCGTGCCTGAATATTTTCCTCAGTTGTATCCTCAGCACGATCTGCGAATTCGCCAGCCAGTGATTTCCTGAATTGCTCAAACAAAGGCGCAATGCCAATTTCTGAATATTTCACGCCATGAATCGCGGCCATTTCCCGCGAATCATCAATTGAAATTTGGGCCGTATAGTCAGACGCCATCATGACCGCATGCACTCGATCTTTACCTAGCGCGTCCACTGCTATGGCCAATGTAAGCGCTGAATCTACTCCGCCTGACAAGCCCAGCAATACGCCAGGGAAACCATTTTTATTCACATAATCACGCAGTGCCACCACCAGCGCGCGATAAACGCTGGCTTCTGTTGATACCGGTTGATTGATTACACCGATGAAGGTGCCGTGAGTGAAGTCAACGATATCCATCACTTCTTCAAACTCTTGCGCTTGATAGCCAACGCTTGCATCCCGATTAATCGCAAATGATGCGCCGTCAAACAATAATTCATCCTGCCCGCCCGTCATGTGGGCATATAAAATCGGCAGGCCGCACTCCGCGATCCGCTCGCGCACGACGTCATAACGCACATGCAGTTTTTGGAAATCATAAGGAGATGCATTAGGCACCAGGATAATTTCCGCCCCCGCTGCTTTGGTAGCAGCGACGGGCTCGGCAAACCAGACGTCTTCACAAATCAGCACGCCTATTTTTGTGCCGTGATGAGCAAATACAAACGGCTGATTACCCGTGACGAAATATCGTGCCTCGTCGAAAACCTGATAATTTGGCAGCTTCTGCTTCAGGTAAGTCCCGACTATACAACCGTCCTCCAGCAGCGAAACCGCGTTATAAAGTTTGCCTTCCACTGCATGAGGATGTCCGATCAGGATTGAAATATTTTTAACTTTAATTGCAACCGCCTTTAAAGCGGCCGCGCAAGCTTCCTGAAAATCATGCCGAAATAATAAATCTTCCGGTGGATAGCCGCACAGTGACAGCTCTGGCGTGACCATCAGTGTTGCCTGCTGCTGTTTCGCTTGTTCAGCATATTGCAAAATACGTGACGAGTTACCGGCAAGGTCACCGAGGACTGGATTCAATTGGACGATGGCAATTTTCATATGAACAAAGTATTTTGCACAAAATTGGCGAAACAGGAATTTCCTTGATTATTATACGGTGGCCTACCGAATCTTCCGTTTGTACAATTCATGAACATAAATGCCATGTCTGCACCAGAAATTACTGAAATCAAGGTTGTTGATGATCTAAGCGCTATTCCTGCTAGCGATTGGGACAGCCTTGCGAAGGACAATCCCACGCTGAAGCATACTTTCCTGCAGTCCATGATTGAAGCTGGCTGCACCACCGCTGAAACCGGCTGGCTGCCTCAATTCATAACACTTTGGCGCGGCACAGAGCAGGAAAAAAACCTGGTCGGTGCAGTGCCGCTGTACATGAAAGGCAATTCATACGGCGAATATGTATTCGACTGGGCGTGGGCCGAGGCTTACCAGCGTGCTGGCCTCGATTATTTTCCTAAACTACTGGTGGCGGTGCCTTTCACACCCTGCGGCGGTGCCAGGCTGATGGCCCATCGCGCGGACGATCAAAAAATTCTGATCGATGTGCTATTGCAAATTGCCTCGCAAAGCGAGGTTTCGTCGATTCATGTGCTTTTCGCGAACATTGACGAGCAAGCGCTCTTGCTAAAAGCGGGCTTCCTGTCACGCACCTCCGTGCAATTTCACTGGCAAAATTCGGACTACGGCAGCTTTGATGATTTCCTCGCCACGATGAGTCATGATAAGCGAAAGAAAATAAAGCAGGAGCGCCGCAAAGTAGCTGATGCAGGCATAACCTTCGAGCGGAAAATGGGCACAACCATAACCGAGGAAGACTGGGATTTTTTTTATCTCTGCTATACCCGAACCTACCATGCTCATTTTTCAACTCCCTATTTAAACCGCGCATTTTTCAAACTGATTGGCGCACGTATGCCAGACAATATTTTATTGGTTATGGCAAAACGCGGCGATCAAGCCATTGCAGCGTCATTGAATTTTTTTAATAACACCACGCTATTTGGCCGCTACTGGGGCACGACCGAATTTTATTCGGGTCTGCATTTTGAAACCTGCTATTACCAGACTCTCGAATTCTGTATCGAGCGCAGTATCCCGATTTTTGAAGGCGGCGCACAAGGCCAACACAAGCTGGCGCGTGGATTCTTGCCCATAAAATGTCATTCCGCACACTGGTTGAAAGAACCACGTTTTGCACAAGCCGTTGAAGATTTCTTACGTCGCGAAACAGGCGGCATTGAAAGCTATGTCAACGAGTTAAACGAAAGTAATCCGTTTAAGGATGCAGCAGTAGTAACCACACCGCCTACCGTTTAGCTAAAGACTGCACCGGATAATATGCCCATTGAAAAAATCATCAATACCTCAGGCTACAACGCGGTTGTCAAAGCGCGCTATGGCTACGTAATCTTTAACAAAAACGACCACTACATTGGCAAGGCAATAGAAAAATACGGCGAATTTTCAGAATCAGAAGTCGAAATTTTTCGCCAACTTTGCGTTGAAGGCGATATAGTTGTTGAGGTGGGTGCCAACATCGGTACTCACACCATGGCGCTGTCGCAATTGGTTAAAGCTACGGGCCGAATCTACGCCTACGAACCCCAGCGCATCGTGTTTCAGACGCTCTGCGCCAATATGGCCTTGAACAATATTGAAAATGTTGAATGTTTTCAAATCGCCGTGGCGAATGAAGCAGGACATATCTTGTTCCCGGATATTCACTACAACATTGAGGGCAATTTTGGCGCCATCGAAATGGATGGCTTCACGGCTGGCCATAAAATACCGGTGATCAAACTCGACGATGCGTTAGAGCCTGCGAAGCTGAAACTCATCAAGATTGATGTTGAGGGCATGGAGCATAAAGTCATTTCCGGTGCGAAGGCGCTGATCGAAAAACACAGACCATTTTTATATGTAGAAAATGATCGAGTGGAAAAGTCCAGAGCGCTTATCGAACTGATTCAGTCGCTGGATTATCGTCTTTACTGGCATTCACCCGCGCTCTACAACCCGAATAATTTTGCGGCCGATACAGAAAACATTTATCCGCATATCGTATCGATCAATATGATCTGCGTGCCGCGTTCGAATCCTATCGAAATGATGGGCTTTCAGGAAATACTGAATGCAGATGAACATCCCATGAAAACGACTTGATCAGGGGCTGTTTAGCAGCCAATCATATTTTAAGAAAATTGGCTGCAAAATCGATTCTTGAAGTCCGATAAGCTGCTAGGCCCAGCTTGCAGCAAATTTCTGCCAATGTTCTTGCTCCCTATTTTCGGCCAGAAATGCGCGAACGATTTTTTCTTCCTCAACATACGCTGCCTGCGTAAGCGTCCCCTTCATCAACTGAAAACGCAAAAAAACCAGATAGGTATTCATCACATCAGTTTCGCAATAATGGCGAATCGCTTCCAGCTCACCACGCTGATATGCCCCCCATACTTGAGAGCCATCCATGCCAAGCTTGCCGGGAAAGCCACAGAGCTGAGCAATCTGATCCAATGGCGCGTTGGCACGAGCCTGATAAAGCGCCAGCAAGTCCATCAAATCAAGATGGCGCATGTGGTAGCGGCTAATATAGTTATTCCACTTATAGTCGCGGTCATCGTCTCCCATGTCCCAATACTTGGGTGCCGCAATGCTGTGCACTAGCGAGCGATAATGGAGAACGGGCAAATCGAAACCGCCACCGTTCCACGAAATCAGTTGCGGAGCGTATCGCTCGATGCCGTCAAAAAAGCGCTGGATGATATCTTTTTCTCCATCATCTATTTTGCCAAGCGACCAAGCGCGCAGCCCCTCGTCAGAGCGCATCACGCAGGAAATTGCGATGACCCGATGTTGATGCAACGGCAGAAAATCACTGCCATTGGTTTGCTGACGGCGGCGCTGAAAAACAAGTTCGGCAACGGCATCATCACTCATGCTGGCATCAATGTCCTGCAGTTTGCGCAAACCGGCAATATCAGGAACCGTTTCAATATCGAAAACCAGAATGGGTGTCATAGATTAAATTCAAGGTTGAAATAACAATGGGTTTAGGCTAAATCGTAAAGCAGGAAACTTGAACAACAGAAAAAAAGCGCCTATCGGCGCTTTTTTATTACTTAAAAAACTACGGCTTTCGGCTCCATTTACTTGCGTTATCACGATAATACCAGCCTGATTGAGCGCGGCTGATAAAGCGTTCGCCGAAGGTCAATTTCAAATTGCTTTCCCAATCCGGACGGCCATTTGCACGCGCTATTTCCCGATAGAGGGAACCACGATCCTGATTTTCTTCAGCAACCAGTATTTCAAGCCCGGCGCGAGCCCCTGCAGCGACTGCATTCAAATCACGCACGGCAATGAGCCCGTCGGCGGTAACGCCTATTGCACCGGAATCAAGATGCGGTCTCAATACGGAAAAACGTTGCTGCAAACTTTTCTTGATCACCAGGATCGATGGTGTATTGATATCAATATCAGGCGGCTGGGCGAATGCGGCAGCAGAAAATATTAAAAAAACTGCGACGATTCCAGCCGCTAAACTAAGTTTTTTTTGGAGTGGGGTAAATTTAGGCAGAGAGATTTGCATCATTTTGTTGAAACCTCCGGGTTTCCGGACTTTGCTTTGTCTTTCATATCTCTATTCATTTTCATTGGGTCTGCTGCAGGCCAAATATCATCGATGACTTTGTCAGCCGCTTTTTGTGCGGACTCAGTCGGAAAAAATGAAATGGTCGAACAACCCGTTGTGCTCACTAAAATCAACGCCGGCAACATCGCCAGCAAGAATCGGTAACAGCGCTTAAAACTGCCGACAATATTCATCATTCTCGTTCTCAAATTTCATTATTTAACGCAACTTAGCGGATCATTTTCTAACGCTCGGCATCAACCACGGGTTTACGCTGGCAAGCAAATGCAGATCAGGCCGGAAATACACCAGTAGACAGGTAGCGATCACCGCGATCACAAACAATATGCACAATGACGGCGTCTTCAACCTCGCTCGCCACTTTTATGGCGGCAACCAACCCGCCGCCAGAAGAGATGCCGGCAAAGATGCCTTCCTCGCGAGCGAGCCGACGCGTCATTTCTTCGCTATCGGTCTGCGTAACTTCAATCACGCGATCAACGCGGGTGCGGTCAAAAATTTTGGGCAAATAAGCTTCCGGCCATTTACGAATGCCTGGCACATTGGAGCCATCGGCTGGATGCACGCCCACGATTTGGATCCCTGGATTCATCTCTTTAAGATAGCGGCCAACACCCATGATGGTGCCGGTGGTGCCCATGGTTGCGACAAAATGCGTGACCTTTCCCAGCGTGTCACGCCAGACTTCAGGCCCGGTGCTGTTGTAGTGCGCCAGCGGATTATCCGGATTGGCAAACTGATCCAGGATCACGCCGCCGCGCTCGCGTTTGATCTGCTCTGCGGTATCGCGTGCGCCTTCCATGCCAATTTTTTGCGGGGTCAGCACCAGTTCTGCGCCAAATGCCCGCATCGTCTGGCGGCGCTCAATGCTCAAATGCTCAGGCATGACCAGCACCATTTTGTAGCCTTTGATAGCCGCGGCCATGGCCAGTGCAATACCAGTATTGCCGCTGGTAGCCTCTATCAGAATATCGCCCGGCTTGATTTCACCGCGAGTCTCGGCCCCCACAATCATTGACATGGCAGGACGATCTTTGACTGAACCCGCGGGATTGTTGCCCTCCATTTTACCGAGCAGAGTATTGGTCGCTGAAATATTCATCAATGCCGGAATGCGCTGCAGCCGTACCAACGGCGTATTCCCAATGGCGTTTTCGAGTGTGGAATGTTTCATGCTCACGATTTTAATCCAAGTTGTAAGAATCGAAGTTTGGCATAAATACGCTCACCCGAAACAAGGTGCTGCGGCAGATGGGGCCGCCTTCATCAGCAGACAGTAAAAAGCCCTGCAATTGCTTGCAGGGCTTTTCGTTTTAAAAGTAGCCGATACAAACGAATCTGTATGGGTAAATACCTTTAAATTATTTCTTGGGTGTGTCATCTTTTTTAGCGTCATCTTTCTTGGCAGGCTTGTCAGCTTTAACTTTAGCGGCCTTAGCTTCTTTGTCGGCTTTAGCTTTATCGGCCTTGGCTTTTTTCTCTTCGTCAGCTTTGGCGACTTTATCTGCTTTCTCTTGTTTAATAGCAGCAGCTTTGGCTTTCTTTTCTGCAACTTTGGCGGCTTTCTTTTCGGCAGGCGTCATTTCTTTGCTGTCTGCTTTTTTGGCATCTGCAGCCACGGCTTTTTCATCTTTCTTGGCAAGTGCTGCGTCTTTTTTCATATCAGACTTGGCATCAGTTTTTGCTGCCGCTGCTGAAGCAGCCTTCGCATCTGCTTTGGCGTCTGCTTTGGCCTCTGCTTTGGCCTCTGCTTTGGCCTCTGCTTTGGCCTCTGCTTTTGCAGCGGCAGGAGTGGTGGTGACGACTGTTTTGCCCGACATGGTTACGTCTTTTTCTACCTTTTTCAAGATGCCTTCACCGATACCAGGCACTTTATCGAGGTCAGCCATTGACTTGAATGGGCCATTTTTGGTGCGGTAATCGATGATGGCCTGCGCTTTAACTTCGCCGATTCCGTTGAGGGACTTCAATTCTTCTTTAGTGGCCGTATTCACGTTAACGGCTGCAAAGGCAATACTGATTGAGGCAAAAAACGCGGTTACGATGGCAATGATTTTTTTCATAAAATTTCCTTGGAGTGTGAGTTTAAAATATTACGCTGAGCACTTGCAACACCTACAACGCCTGCAACACCTTGTTACAAACGGCTCTAGGCTTGAACGGTTGACGTTCGGCTCGGCTTACTAATGGCTGTTTTAATTAGCCACTTTATTTGTCACTTTATTCGCCACTTTATTTGCCACTTAATGGTCGGCTTTTATGGGTTGGTTCTATGCCTGCTTTCAAAATCAAAGTTCGGAAAACATAAAACTTACTAATTGTACTGGGTTTTTTATGACATCAAGGTGGGCTGGCTAGCGATTTAGGGCGTCTTTATTGCGCTTGTTTGCTTTTTATTTTGCACCTGCAAGCCAGGGAACATAGCGCGCAACGCCCTGCTCAACGGTTAAAAATTCATCGGTGTAGCCTGCTTCACGTAGCAACGAAATATCGGCTTGGGTAAAGCTTTGATATTTGCCTTTGAGCGCATCCGGGAACGCGATGTACTCGATAATGCCGGCACTGATGAGGCTGGCCAAATCAAGTGCAGCCTTTCCTTCAGCCGCACGCAGGGTGTTAACCGTTGCAACAGCCACCTCATTGAATGACTGCGAACGTCCGGTGCCCAAATTAAAAATCCCCGAAACATGTTGGTTATCGAGAAAAAAAAGATTTACTTTCACCACATCTTCAACGGACACAAAATCGCGCCGCTGCTCGCCATGCCCATAATCATCGGTGCCTTCAAACACCCGCACCTTGCCTGTGGCCTGATATTGATTAAAAAAGTGGAACGACACTGAGCCCATACGAGCCTTATGTGATTCACGCGGGCCGTAAACATTGAAATAACGAAAGCCGGCAACCTGTGATGAGGCTCCATCTATACGCTCACGCACGGCTTGATCAAATAAAAATTTAGAGTAGCCGTATACATTGAGCGGCGCTTCAAACGAGCGGTCTTCGCGGAATTCCTTGCCGTCACCATAGACCGAGGCACTCGATGCATACATCAGCGGCACGCCTTCTTCCAGACACCAATCCAGCATGGATAGCGAGTAGCGATAGTTGTTTTCCATCATGTAGCGTCCATCAGTTTCCATCGTGTCGGAACAGGCACCTTGATGAAATACCGCATCAACATCACCGCCAAGCTCACCGCTTTCAACGACCTCCAGAAAATCTTTTTTATCTACATATTCCGCAATTTCACAATCAACCAGATTTTTGAATTTATCGGCTTTGGTCAGGTTATCAACCGCGACAATATCCTTGATGCCGCGCTGATTTAGCGCTTTGACGATGTTGCTGCCGATAAACCCGGCCGCGCCGGTAACGATGTAGGTCATATTAAATTTTCAGTCCATTAAATTATAAAACGCAAGCTTAAACTCTAGCATCGGTGCGGCGTTTGAGCAAAAAATGTCTGGTGATCCGCTTTAGCACTAGAGTTTCTATTTTGCAGATCGAAACCGCCTCATTATCGGCATCTCGAAAAAAAATTTACAGCGCCGCCCCTAATTCGTTGCGCGTCACGGTCGCGGTGCCCAGCTTGCCCACCACCACGCCAGCCGCACGATTGGCAATGCGCATGGCATCCGCCATATTTACTCCTGCTGCCAACATTAAACCCAAGGTAGCAATGACCGTATCGCCCGCGCCGGAGACATCGAAAACCTCACGCGCCTGCGTCGGCTCATGAGTGGCGGTGCTGGCCGTAAACAGTGACATGCCCTCCTCCGAACGAGTGACCAGCAGCGCATCAAGCTGCAATTTTTCACGAAGCTGCGCGGCCTTTGCGGCCAGCTCTGTTTCGTCTTTCCAGCGGCCCACCACTTCCCGAAACTCACTGCGGTTGGGCGTTAACAATGTCGCACCGGCATATTTGGCATAGTCATCGCCTTTGGGATCTACCAACACGGGCTTGCCGTGACGCTTGGCGGCATCGATCATTTTGGCCACATGAGTCAAACTGCCTTTGCCGTAGTCGGACAAAATAACCACATCCACCGAATCGACCAATGACTCAAAATCACCCAGCTTGTCTTCCAGCACCTCGCGTGATGGCGGGGTTTCAAAATCGATGCGCATTAATTGTTGCTGTCGGCCAATCACCCGCAGTTTTACGGTCGTGGGTAATTGTGCGTCTTTGTGGAAGTGGGTTTTGACATTTTCTGTTTCGAGCAAGCTCGCCAATGAACGGCCAGCCTCGTCATCACCCACCACCGACAATAAGGTAGCTTGCCCTCCCAAGGCTGCCACATTGCGCGCCACGTTTGCAGCGCCGCCGGGACGCTCTTCCGTGCGCTGCACATGGACAATCGGCACCGGCGCTTCGGGCGAGATGCGCTCAACATTACCAAACCAGTAGCGATCCAGCATCACATCGCCTACGACCAGCACGCGAGCGCCACTGCAATCAGGAATAGTGAGTTTAGTCATAGCGTCAGGATCCCTGCTTGCGCCCGATAGGATAGTAGTCGAAGCCATTTTCACGCATGGTTTCTGGCTCGTATAAATTGCGGCCGTCAAATATCACCGGGGTTTTCAGCGCTGCTTTTATAGCCGAAAAATCAGGTGCGCGGAAGGTTTTCCATTCAGTGGCAATAGCCAGTGCATCAGCACCCTGCAATGCGCTCATCGCATCCGCTGCAAACGACACCTGCGGATTGCCTGCCAAAGTATGTCCCGCTTCAGCCATCGCGACGGGATCAAACGCCACCACTGTCGCACCTCGCTTGGTTAGCTCGTCAATCAGTACCAGGCTGGGTGCCTCGCGCATATCATCGGTATTCGGCTTGAATGCCAAGCCCCAAATGGCAAATTTTTTATCTCTCAAATTCTCGCCAAAGCGCGCAATGATTTTATTCGACAGCACATGTTTTTGTGCATAGTTGACGCGCTCGACGGCATCCAGCAATTTAAGCTCAATACCCGCCGACTGAGCGGTGCGAATCAAGGCCTGCACATCTTTCGGGAAACATGAACCGCCGTAGCCAATACCGGGATATAAAAAATGATAGCCAATGCGCGGATCCGAACCCATACCTTTGCGTACCGATTCAATATCTGCGCCCAATTTTTCAGCCAGCAAAGCGAGTTCATTCATAAACGAAATACGCGTGGCCAGCATCGCGTTGGCGGCGTATTTGGTGAGTTCGGCGGAGCGAATATCCATCACCATGATGCGATCATGATTGCGCTGGAACGGTGCGTAGAGCTTACGCATGGCTTCTATGGTCTCATCATCTTCGGCACCGATCACGATACGATCGGGACGCATAAAATCTTCTACTGCCGCGCCCTCCTTTAAAAATTCCGGATTGGAAACAACCGAAAATTTTATATTTTGTGCGCGTTGTTTCAATTCTTCATCGACCGCATCGCGTACTTTATCGGCCGTGCCCACCGGCACCGTCGATTTATCAATCACAATCTTCGGGCCAGTCATATGACGGCCAATATTGCGCGCGGCAGCCACCACGTATTGCAAATCTGCCGAGCCATCTTCACCCGGCGGCGTTCCCACTGCGATTACTTGTATATCACCCCAAGCCACACTTTCGGCAACATCAGTAGTGAACCGCAGCCGTCCCGCCGCTATATTATTGGCAACAATTTCTTTTAAGCCCGGCTCATAAATTGGCAGGCCACCGGATTTCAGAATATCAATCTTGCGTTGATCCAGGTCGAGGCAGAGTACCTGATTGCCTACGTCGGCCAGGCATGCACCTGTAACCAGGCCCACATAACCGGTACCAATAATGGTGAGTTTCATGCATTCTCTTTCTGTTCCGACAATTTCAAGTCGTTGTTGATTTTATGCAGCGTGGCAATCGGGTCCGGTGCATGCGTGATACTGCGCCCAATGACCAAATAATCTGCGCCCATTTTAATCGCATCCGTGGGCGTTACCACGCGTGATTGATCACCTTTGGCATCCTCAGCAAGTCTGATACCGGGCGTAACCAGCTGGAAAGCCGCGCCGAATCTGGCCTTCAGCCATGCTGCCTCTTGCGCTGAACAAACCACACCGTCAAGCCCGGCATCAAAAGCCAGGGTCGCGTAATTCAAAACAGCTGCTTTCATATCAGGATCAAGACCGATGTCGCCTAGCTCATCTTGTGCGAGGCTGGTGAGTACCGTGACTGCAATCAGTAACGGCTTATGGCTGTTAAATGAATTCACTGCGTCTCGCGCTGCGGCCAACATTTTTTTTCCGCCGCTCGCGTGCACGTTCATCATCCATACGCCTTGACTTGCCGCTACCTTGCAGGCGCTTGCGACGGTATTGGGAATGTCATGAAATTTAAGGTCAAGAAATACCTCGAAGCCCCTCGCCATCAATGCATCAACAACCTGCGGGCCTGCCGCGGTATGCAGCTCTTTACCCACTTTAACGCGGCATAGTTGGGGATCAAGTTTGGCGGCGAGCAATAGCGCATCTGCCGCACAGTCATAGTCAAGTGCAACGATAATGGGTTTAGGCTTCATCTGAATTTTTCTCTTTTTTCTCTTTTATATTTTATAGCTTGGTGCGGCACATTAACCTTCTGCATGCAGCCGTGCAAGATGGCGATCTGATGAATCATATTCTGCCGTGCGTCGTGGCGGAAATGTTTCCCATCCACCGCAGGCCGGGCAATGCCAATAAAATTGTTTCGCTTTAAAGCCGCACTGCTTGCAAAGATAAACCGCGAGGCGGCTTGAATGGCTGTGCACCAACGCTTTCAACATTTGCAAATCGTTTTTACGTTCTTCAGGTGCTGCCAGAATTTGCGCTTCCAGCAGCCGATCCAGGCCCACCAGAGTGGGATTGGTGCGTAAATCTTCCTTGACCAATTGGTACGCAGCCTCGGCACCCTCACCTGCCATCGTCGCGTTAAAAATCGCATTCAACAGATCGAGGGCCGCGTATTGCCGCTGCAATTCACGCAGATGCAAAAGCCCTTCAGCGCCACGTCCGAGTGCGGTGTAACTCGCCAATAATTTTTCAGCCATGAGCCCCAGGTACGCCGGGTCTTGTGATTCGATTTTATGCCACGTCGCAATCGCCTCTTCATGGCGACCGGCAGCGGCACGCCACTCCCCGCGCATCAGGTGTACGCGGACACAGCGGTCATCGGCATTGAGTGCGGCATCCAGTGCGCGTTCAGCCGCGTCAAGCTGGCCATGCAAATAGCAGTCTGCTGCCAGCTCACAATAATACTGGGCAATATCCCGGGTGTAGCGACGCTTAGCCGCATCCGTGGTTGCGCCTGCATCAAGGCGTTCTGCAATATCAATCGCCTTTTGCCAGTCATTTTCCTGCACATAAATATCGAGCAGCAAACGTAATGTTTGGGCTTGCTGCGCGAGCGTTCCGGACGCTTTGGCACTTATGTCCGACAAGATGCGCTCGGCGTAATCCAGCACGGCGTCCAGCGTGGAGTGGACCAATTTTGCATCCGGAT
>ENA-OFCD01000683-OFCD01000683.1-metagenomes-genome-assembly--contig:-NODE-683-length-20219-cov-3.690637_pt1 | contig 20219 bp, 23 predicted proteins | sample MGYA00153392_OFCD01 | MGnify analysis MGYA00153392
TGACCCGAAATGATCGTCACACGAGAGCGCGGCATCGTGCGAAGTGATTTGCGCCAAAGCTCGCCTGAGCTTCCCTACGACTTGTAGCTGCCGTCTTCTCTGTCGAGCTTTCGCAGCAATGCGGGCCACGCGATGTTTCCGCCCATGCCCTTGGTGACGAGGCCGATGTTCTTCTTCACGCCCGCGAGGATCATCGGATTGACCTGTACGAGCTCACCGCCAGCTTGCGCGAGCACCTGGATCTCGCACGCGCGCTGCAGATTGAACATGCCGAGGAACGCGTCGGCCACGGTGGCGCCGACGGTGAGGAGCCCGTGACTGCGCAGGATGAGCGCCATGTTGAGGCCGAGGTCGTGCACGAGGCGAGGCTTCTCGTCGTCGATCAGCGCGATGCCCTCATATGCGTGATAGCCGAGCGACGCGAGCGCGACGGTGGCTTGCTGCGATATGGGCAATACGCCATTGGCCTGAGCGGACACGGCGACCCCGGCGGGCGTATGCGTGTGCAGCACGCACGTGATATCACCGCGCGCCGCGTGCACCGCGCTATGGATCACGAATCCGGCTGGATTCACGGGGTACGAGGAGGGCTCGACCTTCGCGCCCGTTGCGTCCACCTTGACGAGGCTGGTCGCGGTGATCTCCTCGAACAACATGCCATAGGGGTTAATCAAGAAGTGGTGCTCGGGCCCTGGCAGCCGAACCGAGATATGGGTGAAGACGAGATCGTCCCAGCCGTAGCGGGCGACTAGCCGGTAACACGCCGCGAGATCGACGCGGAGATCTCGCTCGGCGGGCGCGCCTGCTTCAACTTCATGATGGGCCTGCATGTCCGAACCTCCGAGACGGACACTATCAGTGTTTCGCGCCTCGGAGACTTCGAGGCCACCTACTGTTTGTAGAACTAGTAGTCCGCCGTGTACGGGACCTTCTGAGTCATGCCGACGCTGTTCATGTCGCACGCCATCGAGGGCGCGACGCCGTTCGCGGTGTAGAGGCGCTGGATGTGTTGAACGCTCGAGAGCTCGCCCGACCCAACGTTGCCCATCGATCCGAGCAGAAGCCACGGGACCGAGCCTGCGCCGCCGTCGGGCGTGTACGCGGCCATCTTCTTGCCGATGACGTACGAGTTGTCTGCGGTCGTGATCCACTCGGGTCGTGTGGGGCCTGCATCCGTCGCGAAGTGCTGGCCGATCGTCGCGTTGTGGCAGTCGGTGACCCACGCGGGCGCGAGCGGTCCGGCGTCCGTCGTCGTCTGCTCGCACTGATAGTCTTGTGTGCCCGTCGCGCCGGCGTTACCGCTGAAGCCGCTTGTTTTGGCCACCTCCGCGCGCCACGACTACGCCAAAGGCACTACCGAGCTGGACCGCCTTGTGACAGCTCGGTATTCTGTCTGAGCCGTTGCCTGCGCTGAAGGAGCGACTTTGAAGCGAGCATGGTAGGTGGTTTGCGCCGTAGTCGAGCGTGGTGATAGGCGCGTGCAGCGCCGACGTGGACGGGACACCGATGGCCGATGCCGGAGCCGACGCGCGCACTCCCGACGCCGGATGTCCGACAGGCCAAGCGGCCTGCAACGGAGTTTGCATCGACGTGACGGGAGACGATTCGAACTGCGGAGCGTGCGCTCTCGCATGTACTGGCGGAATGCACTGTGCGACGGGCGTATGCAAGGCGTCGAAGATCGAGCACGTCGTGCTCGTTGTCGAAGAGAACCACACGTTCGACGCCTACTTTGGTCGCTACTGCCAAGCGGCGTCAGGCTCCAACCCGACCTGCACGCAAGGGCCGACGTGCTGCGAGCGCGCTCCCGACAAGGAGCCTCACGGCGCGTCACCGGGCCTGCTCGACGACACGACCAACTTCGCCGCGGACCGCAACCACGCACAGATCTGCGAGCTCCAGCAAATCAACGGCGGCAAGATGGTTGGCTATGTGACTGGGAGCACCGGCGCGCAGACGTGCTTGGGAGTGGGGCCCAAGGTGCTCGAGCGCAAATAGTTGGGTGTTGGCGGACAAGTCGACCATGCTCACCTACGGGTCATTCGCAGACCAATACGCGCTTGGAGACCGCTATTTTCAGCCGCTCGCCGGAGGCACGGCCTCCAACAACATGTATTTCGCGACTGCCGATTATCAATTCGCGGACAAGGACCAATTGCCCAATGCCGTCGGCTCTCCGGCAGGGTGCGGGCTCAATGGGGCATGCTTGGGTGGCAAGCCCGTCACGTACAAGAACCGCAAGACGATCGCGGATGTGCTCATCGAATCCGGGAGGACCTTCACCGTCTACGAGGACGGCTACGCTCACGCGCTCTCACAAGCGCCCAAGTGCGAGACGATCCCGCCGGATTGCACCTACTCGCCCATCGTGCACCCCGTCGCCGCGCAGGGGTGCAAGCTGGACTCGAGCGACGTGCCGTTCAACTACTACGCGAACTTCGCCGACGGCTCGCACACGAAGGACTTCGCCGAGCTCGCAAAAACCTCGGCAACGGCACACTGCCGACGTGCTCGTACGTGAAGGCGCGCGAGTTCCGCAACGAGCACCCCAACGTATCGACCATCACGGACGGCGAGGTGTTCGTGGCGGGCGTCGTCAACTCCGTCCTGTCTTCTTCTTACAAGGACAAGACGCTCGTCGTCCTCACCTGGGACGAGGGCGGCGGCTTCTTCGATCACGTGGCGCCTCCACCGAGCATCGACACCGACGACATCGGGAATCCCGTCCCGTACGGCACGCGCGTGCCGATGCTAGTGATCGGTAGATTCGCGAAGAAGGGCGCCGTGAGCCACGTGTCGATGGAGCACTCGTCGATCGTGCGCTTCTTGGAGTGGAACTTCGTGGGACCCGTCGGGCAGCTCGGCGGCAACGACGCCAAGGTCGCCAACATCGGCAGCATGCTCGACCCCGCGCAGACGGGCCTCACCGTTCCCTAGCGCGGCGGACTTCTGTAGCGTCGGTCCCATGACCTTGAAAGACAAAGTCGTCGTCATCACTGGCGCGAGCGCCGGCATCGGAGCGTCGCTCGCGGCTCTCTTGGCAGAGCGTGGGTGCAAGCTCGCGCTCATTGCGCGACGGGAGGAGCTGCTGAACCAAATTGCGGCAAAGTGCGGTGCGTTCGCGATCGTGGCGGACGTCGGCGAGCGCGCGCAGGTCAAGCGCGCCGTTGCCGCGGCGATTGGCAAGTACGGCCATGTCGACGTGTGGATAAACAACGCGGGACAAGGCATCTCGCGCATGCCGAGCGAGCTCACCGACGAAGACATCGACGCCATGATGCAGATCAACGTCAAGTCCGTGCTCTACGGAATGCAGGAGATCTTGCCGCATTTCAAGGAGCGCAACGCGGGTCATGTGATCAATATTTCCTCGCTGTTGGGCCGCGTGCCATTCGCGATCTTTCGCTCGGCCTACTGCGGCGCCAAGCACTTCATGAACGCGCTCACCTCCACTTTCCGCGTCGAGGTCCACGGGCAATATCCCGATATCCAAATATCGTTGGTGTCGCCAGGCGTGGTCGCCACGGAGTTCGGAGTGAGAGCGCTCGGCGGTGGCGTCGACTCACGACTTATCCCGAACGCGCAGAGCCCCGAGGAGGTCGCCCAGGTGATCGCAGACGTCATCCTCAGCCGCCGCGCGGACGCGTATACGCGGCCCGAGTATCGAAAGACGATTGCCGACTACTACGCGGCGGAAGACCTCGACGCCGTGGAGACCGAGCCGCCGTGGCGGAGCAAGCCGCGCTAAGCCAGCGCCGATTGTCATCCTGAGCGAAGCGAAGGCTCCCCGCCGTATACGCACGTCCTTTAGCGCTTGCATCCGCTTCGCGCAGGGGGATCCTTCGCTTGGCTCAGGATCACACTTTGGGTGTTCCTTACTTCGTGGGGCTCTTTAGCTCGCCGCGGACACGCTTGTTCCAGTCTGCGACGTCCGCCGTGTGCCGGCCTTCGGGGAGGCAAACCGCATATCGGGCGAGCGTCGCTAGTGCCTTATCGGGTGAAGCGCGCATCGTCTTCTCGGCGCTCGAAGCCAGCGCGCTGAAGTACGCGTCGTCCACGTCCTCGATCGTCAGTTGTCGGTCCGCTTGATCCAGCGCGATCGCGCGCTCGAAGTCGGCCGCCGCGTCTTCGTGGCGCTCCAGCAAATCGAGGGCGGTGGCGCGATCGAAGAACAGCTCCGGGTTCGCCGTGCCTGCGTCGATCTCTTCTGTGGTCACGCGGATGGCCTCGTCGAAGTCTCCCTCTTCGATGTGCTTTTTCGCGAACGACATTCCATATCGGGCGCCCATCACTGATCCTGCGGCGGGATGCCGTAAGGGGGGGCGATCGTGACGTCGGGTTGTCCGGCGTCATGCGGTGGGACGCCATAGGGCACGATGACCGGGGCGTCCTTCGTGGCGTCGACGACCTTGCCGTCCGAACTCGCGTCCGCGTTGGTGACGAGCTGTCCACCGCAGGCCGCGGCGGTGGTTGCGACGCCCACGAGGATGGCGGCGCGGATCACTCGGCCACGCGTCACGGCGCTCGCCGGCTGGACGCGGGCGCCCGATCCGCAGAACGGGCACGCCACATCGGACGGGCGCACGTGACGCGCGCAACTGGCGCAGTTGACGAACTTCATCCGCGCGACGGTAGTCGCTAATCGGCCTCGAGGTGCGATTGAATGAGCTTGGCGAGCCAAGCTCGGAACTCGGCGGGCCCGCAGCCCTCGAAGTCCTTGCCCTTCGGCGGCTGGAGCACCGCGAGCGACATCAGCGCGAGCGCGGGCAAGAGGACCGTGAAGTACGTGTCCTCGAACGGGATCGCCTTCTTTTTGCCCTTCTTCACACGCCGCGCCTTGCGCTCTTCGTGGACCACTTCCGCGACAGCGCGGACGTGCAGCTCTTCGGCCGTGGAGGGATATCCCGCGAGCGTGAGCCAGAGGAACGCGCGCGCATGACCCCCATCGACGAGCGCGTGGGACACGGCTTTTAGCATCGACTCGATCGGTGCAACGCCACCGGCCGTCTCGTCGTCGGCGGCGGGACGATCTCGCACGGCGTTGATGAGGCTCGCGCCCAGCGACTCCATCGCCTCGATCAGACCCTCACGGCTGCCGAAGTGGTGCAGCACCGTCGGGTGGGACACGCCGACTTGCTCGGCGACCTCTTGCAGCCGAATGCCCGCCGGCCCCGCAGCGACGAGCGCCTTCTCCGCGGCGTCGAGGATGGCATGCCGCGCCTCGTCCGCCGTGCGTCGCCTCCGAGGGGCCGTTTCACTCTTGCGCGCCACGTCCTCACACTTAGCCTATTTCGAGCGCGGCCGCGCAGCTATTGACAACCTTGTAGGCAACATCTACATTATTGTCAGTAACGGCTCAGGAGGCCGAAGGATAATGGTTCGCTTACCCGCACTCCCCCACTACGACCTCCCACGCGCGGCCCGCTCACTTGGCGCCCTGCTGCGAGATCCAGACGATCTGCCGCAGGTGTTCACGCTGATCGACGGGATGAGCGGGACGGCACCGCACCGATTGCTGCGGCACTTCAAGAAGACCGAGACCGGTCGACGCTTGCTCGCCGACAAGCCCAACATCGCGCCGGTCCTCGCGGATCGCGAAGGTTTGCGCGCGCTGCCTGCCGGCTCGCTGGGTCGCGCGTACCTCGCGTTCGTCGAGAGCGAAGGCATCACGGCGGAGGGCATCATCAGCGCGAGTAACGAGTCCAAGTTCGATCGCCCGGTGCAGTTCCAATATCTCCACGACCGGCTGCGAGACACGCACGACCTCTGGCACGCCGCGACCGGGTATCGCGGAGACGTCCTCGGCGAGCTCGCGCTGCTCGCGTTCATCGTCGCGCAGAACTGGAACACCGCGATCGTGATGCTCATCCTCGCGAGCATCTTGAAGGGCTTCGGGCACGGCAACGACGGGGTCTCGGTGATCCGAGACGGCTACCGGCGCGGGCGCAAGGCCGCATGGCTCGGCTCGCAGGATTGGGAGGCGCTCTTGCCAATGCAACTCGAAGAGGTGCGCACGCGGCTGCGGCTCGAGAGCGCCCCCGTGTACGAGCCCGTCCGATCGAGCGAGCTGCGCGAGGCCGGCGTGATCTAGACTGCGCGCATGCAATCGATCTTCATCACCGGCGCCGCGAGCGGCATCGGTCGCGCGACGGCCAAGCTGTTCGCCTCTCGTGACTGGCTCGTCGGGTTGTACGACGTGGATGCTCGTGGCCTCCAATCGCTCGCGACGGAGATCGGCGCCGACAAGTGCGTGACCGGTGCGCTCGACGTGACGGACGTGGACGCCTTCAAGCGCTCGGTCGCCGCGTTCGGCGCAAGGACGGAGGGGCGCATGGACGCGCTCTTCAACTGCGCCGGCATCCTACGCATGGGACCGTTCGAGAGCGTCTCGCCCGCCGACGCGCACAAAGAGGTCGCGATCAACGTCAACGGTGTGTACGCGGCGCTGCCCTCGCTCGAGAAGACGCCCAAGTCGATCATGGTGAGCATGTCGAGCGCGTCCGCGATTTACGGCACTCCGGACCACTCCGTGTATTATGCAACCAGTTCGCCGTGCGCGGATTGACCGAGGCGCCGGAGGTGGAGTTTCGCCCGAAGGACAGCCAGACGCACTAGAGCCCGAGGCTTCAGACGTTCGGCATCAAGCACGACGCGGACGAGATCGCGCGGCTCGTGTGGGATGCGGTGCACGGAGACCGCGTGCACTGGGTCCCTCGAACGAACCACAAAGTCTTCATCCGCCTCGCGGGCTTCACGAGCTTGGCGCGCTCGTTGATGAGTCGCTTCGCCAAAGCCTAGTCATCCGATGCGTCCCATCGCGACCCTCACACACACGCGACTCTCGCGTCGCTCGCGTCCCTCTCCCAAAATGGGAGAGGGATCGATGGGTGTTGACTGGTCCTCTCCACTTGTTGAAAGAGGGCTCGCGACAATTGCGCGAATCCCGAGGGGTGAGGTCCGAGAGAGTTTGCCGCGCGCCAAGGCGCATGAAACACTCCCAAGTCCGACCTTGACCCAACCGCAAGCGCAACTCGACCTCCCGCTCGGCGACACGACCTCCAACGCGACGGGTGTTGGCATCCCCCGCACGCAGCGACTGTTCTGCAACCGCGACCTGCGGATGACGGGCATCACGTGGGTCGGGTTCGACATGGACTACACGCTGGCGATCTACGACCAGCCCGAGATGGATCGCCTGTCGATCGAGGCGACTCAGAAGAAGCTCATCTTGCGCGGCTATCCGTCGTTCGTGACGGAGATCCCCGTGTCGGTCGAGTACCCGGTGCGCGGTCTGTTGATCGACAAGCGGCTCGGTCATGTCCTCAAGATGGATCGCTACAAGGTCGTCACCAAGGGCTACCACGGCTACAAGAAGCTCTCGAAGGACGAGCTCCGCGCGCTCTATCAGTCGAAGAAGCTTCGGCCCGCGACGCCGCGCTATCACTGGATCGATACGCTCTACGCCCTCAGCGAGGTGGCGCTCTACGCGGCGCTCGTCGAGGCGTATGAGCGACGGGAGCTGACGCTCGACTACGCGCGACTCTTCACGGACATCCGAGAGAGCATCGACGAGGCACACCGCGATGGGACGATCCTCGACGCGGTGCTCGGTGATCTCCCCAGGTACGTGAAGCGCGACCCGGAGCTCGCCTCGACGCTCCACAAGCTTCGCAGCGCCGGCAAGCGGCTCTTTCTGCTCACCAACTCGCGATGGCCCTACACGGAGCGCATGATGGAGTACCTGCTCGGCGGCTCGATGAGCGAGTACCCGTCGTGGAAGAACTTCTTCGACGTGGTGGTCGTGGCCGCGAAGAAGCCGGCGTTCTTCCAGGAGCGTAGGCCGCTGCTCGAGGTCATGGGCAACGAGTCGCGACCCGCGACCTTCCCGCTCGAGCGCGGTCGGGTCTACGAGGGCGGCAGCCTGCACGATCTGGAGCGCGCATTCGGCGTGACGGGCGATCAGATCCTCTACGTGGGCGACCACATCTACGGCGACATTTTGCGCAGCAAAAAGGAGAGCGCCTGGCGCACGGCGATGATCATCCAAGAGCTCGAGCAAGAGATGCGCGCGTACGAAGCGTGCACGGACGACTTCGCGCGCGCCGCGGCACTCGAGGACCAGCGCGAGCATCTAGAGAACGATCTTCGCTTTTATCAGGCGCGGTTCAAGGAGCTCTCGCGCGGCAAGGCGAGCAACGGCGTGACCCCTGCGAACGAGGCCGAGCGCCAGCGCGTCAAGCGTGCGGTCGAGCGGGTGCGCGGCCTGTTGCGACAAGTGGAGACGGAGCTGGAGTCTATCGAGACACGTAGCGACGAGCGCTTCCACCCGTTCTGGGGCTCGCTCCTCAAAGAGGCCAACGAGCAGTCGAGCTTCGGCGATCAGGTGGAGGAGTACGCATGCGTGTATACCTCACGCGTCTCGAACTTCCTCGTGTACTCGCCGCAGCAGCACTATCGCAGCCCGCGCGACGTGATGGCACACGAGATCGGCACGTAGTTGAGCACGTTGATCGAGGCGACACTCAAGCGGCACTTCGAGGATTTCATCGTCGAGGAAATCCCGCTCTATTTGCCCTGCGGCACGGGCGAGCACGTGTACGTCACGTTCGAGAAGCGCGGCAAGAACACGCTCGACGTGGTGAGAGACATCGCGCGCGCGCTCGGCGCCAATCAACGAGACGTCGGCGTCGCGGGGATGAAGGACAAATACGCCGTCACGCGGCAGACCATCTCGCTCACGGCACCACGCGGGCAGAAGACCGAGGAGTTCGCGGAGCGCGCGCTGCAGCTCGCGATTGACGGAGTGCGAATCCTCTCGGTGGGGCGGCACAACAACAAGCTCCGTACCGGGCACCTCGAGGGCAACAAGTTCGAGATCGTCCTGCGGGACATCGATCCTCTGCGATTGCAGGAGGGATGCGAACGCTCGATGGCGCTCACATCAGGTGTCCCGAACGCGTTCGGCGAGCAGCGCTTCGGTCGAGGCAAAGACAACGCGGAGCGCGCGCGCGCTTGGCTACGCGGGGAAGAGGCGCCTCCACGCGATCACAAAAAGAAGCGGCTCCTCTACTCGGCGCTGCAATCGGCCGTGTTCAACGCCGTGCTCGATCGCCGCGTGTCCGAGGGCACGTGGCGAACGCCGATCTTGGGCGACGTCCTCGAGAAGACGGACTCTGGCGGGCGGTTCGTTTGCACGGACGTGGAGGTCGACCGCGAGCGTGCCCTACGCGGCGAGGTCGTCCCCACCGGACCCATGCTCGGGCCCAAGATGGTCAAGCCGGAGGCAGACGCGGCGACGCTGGAGGCCGAGGTTGCGGCGAGTTTCCTCGGGGAAGACGAGATTGTCAGCATGCTGACGAACGCGAGCGGGCTCGGCGAAGGGACCCGGCGCCCCCTCGTCCTTCCCGTGCAAAAGCTTAGTGTCGAGCCGATTTCACCTTCGGACGGGGAACAACCCACGGGCTGCCGGGTTTACTTTGTGATACCAAAGGGCGCTTACGCGACGACTGTCCTGGCCCAAGTTTTCGTTTGGAAAGAACAGATCGCACCGGCGATTGCCGAAACCGAGTCCAACTCAGAAGCATCGCAACCCGAGGGTAGTCACCGAGATGATTGAGCGGATCAAGAGTGCGATGGTTGGCCTTGGGGCAGGTTGGGTCCTGTGGCTCATGATGGGTTTGAGCGTCATCTCGCTCGCCATCATGCTCGAGCGGCTATGGCTCTTCTGGTCGATCGGCGATGACATCCCGAGCTTGATGAAGGACCTCGCGAGGCTCCTGCGCAGCGGAGACATGGACGGCGCGCGCCGTCGGCTCGAGGCCTCTCCGAGCGCCGAGGCCGCGGTCGTGGTCGCCGGCTTGGTGGAGTCCGAGATGGGCGTCGAATCCGCCGAAGAGGCGATGGCCAGCGCGAGCGCGCTTCAGAAGAACAAGCTCGAGCGACGCCTAGCGTTCCTCGGCACGCTCGGCAACAACGCCCCGTTCATCGGGCTGCTCGGTACCGTCATCGGCATCGTCGGCGCGTTCGACGAGTTCGGCAAATCGCACAACACGGGGCTCGGCGCCGCGGCCCAGGCCATCGCGCCCGAGGGCGTCATGCGCAACATCGCAGAGGCGCTCGTCGCCACCGCCGTGGGTCTCGTCGTCGCGATCCCCGCGGTCGCGGCCTTCAACGCGTTCCAGCGAGTCATCAAGACCACGCTCGCCAACACCGACGCGCTCACGCACGTACTGCTCGCGCACCTGAAGGCGCGTCCCGCGTTCGCCGTGGGCGGCGCGGTCGACGCGTCGCCGAAGAGCGAGAAGAAGCCGGAATCCAAGAAAGAAGCGCCGAAGAAGGCGGACGAAGCAGGCGAGGCCGACTGATGGCTGGCGGCGCACAAGATACGGAAGAGGGGATCGTCGGCATCAACGTCACGCCGCTCGTGGACGTGACCCTCGTGCTCCTCATCATCTTCATGGTGGTCTCCAAGGTCATCGTCTCGCAGTCGATCCCGCTCGATCTCCCGAAGGCGGCGGTCGGCACCCAGGCGCAGAGCGTATTTTCCGTCGTGCTGCTCGCGGACGGGTCGTCGCAGGTGGACAGCAAAGCCATCCCCAACGACGAGGCGATCTTTCAGCTCTCTAAAGACGCGCAAGCGAAGAACAACGAGCTGCGTGTCGTCATCAAAGCCGACAGCATTGTCTCGCACGGCCGAGTGATCCACGTGCTCGACTTGCTCAAGCAAGCGGGTGTGACCAAGATCGCTTTTGGCGTCTCGCCAGTCGCCCCGGTCCCAGGCGGCATCGTTCCACAGAAATAAGCCATGCAACACGCCGCACACTCGCCTTATCGCGCGGCGTCCTCGAAAGGGCGCGACAAAGAGCCCCTCGGGCGCATCCTCGACTTCAACCGAGACGCGTGGGTAGTGCTGACGGTGACACTCGGCATCGCGGTGTTCTTTCACGTGGGCGCGTTCATCCGCACGTATCTCATCCCCGTGGAGCTGCTCGACTGGGACCGACGCGTCGCCGAGCACGTGGGCGATCGACTCAACGAGACCTACGAGATCGAGCAAGAGAAGGCGAAGCCTCCGCCGCTGCCACCTCCTGCGCCGGATCCGACTCCCGAAAAGATCGATATAAAGGCCCCGACGCACGAGGCCGCGCCGCCACCGCCTGCGCAGGCCGGCGCGTTGCTCACGGCGGCTGCGAACCCCAACGACGTCGAGGACCTGACCGGCATGTTCGTGTCTGGCAACGCCGACACCTATGCGGGTGGCATCACGACGACCAACGGCACGGGCAAAGATGCAGTCTACAACCGGAACGCGAAGCCCAACGGCGTCCCTGGCGGAACAGGGACGAGCGCAAACCCGCAAGCCGCGGCCAATGCCGGTCCCGATCGTTCGCGCGGGATCCAGCTCGCCAACGGTGCCGAGTGGAACTGCCCCTTCTCGCCCGAGTCCGAGCAGGACCAAATCGACGACGCGTACGTGACGGTCAGCGTGACGGTCGGCGCGGACGGTAGAGCGACGAGCGCGACGATCGTGCAAGACCCTGGGCACGGCTTGGGTCGAGAGGGACGCGCCTGCGCGCTGCGCGAGGTTTTCTTGCCCGCGCTGGATCGCGACGGCTCACCGATCGCATCCACCAAGAGCTTCCGCATCCACTTCGAGCGCTGAGGCGCGCACCCCACGCCTTTACGCACGGCGGCGCGCGCACTACACGCACCGGGCGATGGCCGAACCGCGAGACACACAGGTCCCCGACACGACGCCTGAGCAACACTCCGCCGAGCGCGCGCTCATCGAGGCGCGGCGTACCAAGGCCGAGCGAATCCGCGCGCGGGGAGAGAACCCGTTCGCGAACGACAGCAAGCCGACACTCCCCAACTCGGCCACCTACGATCTGTCCGTGCTGCGTGCGTTCGCCGCGAACGCGATGGAGAACGGCAAGTACGTCACCGAGAAGGTCGACGCGCTCGCCGTAGGCAAGGCGTTCCACGTGCACGGTCGGGTCATTGCCATTCGTGACAACGGCGCGCTCACGTTCATTCGCTTGCGGGACCGCACGGGCGAGCTGCAGCTCTTGCTGAGTGAGGCGAAGATGGGTGCACAATACACGCGCCTCGACGACCTCGATGTGGGGGACTTCCTCGAGGCCGAGGGCTCGCTCACGGCCAGCAAGCGCGGGGAGCTCTCGGTCGAGCCGCAGCGGATCCGCGTGATCACGAAGACGCTGCGCCCACCGCCCGAAAAGTGGCACGGCCTCACGGACGTCGAGCAGCGCTATCGTCAACGTTACGTCGATCTCGTCGCCAACCCCTCAGTTGCCGAGGCGTTCCGCGCGCGCAGTCTCATCGTGCGCGCCGTCAGGAAGATCCTGGACGACCAAGGGTTCTTGGAGGTGGAGACACCTACCCTGCACACGCTCATCGGCGGCGCCGCCGCGCGCCCGTTCAATACGCACCACAACACGCTCGACATGGATCTCTTCCTGCGAATCGCGCCGGAACTCTACTTGAAGCGCCTCGTCGTGGGCGGGCTCGAGCGCGTGTACGAGATCGGACGCTGCTACCGCAACGAGGGCATCTCCACGCGGCACAATCCAGAGTTCACGATGATCGAGTTCTATTGGGCATACGCGACGTACGACGTGCTCATGGACTTCACCGAGTCGATGTTGCGCATCGTGGACGCAGAGCTTGGCAAGGCCATGCCCGAGACGCATGCGACGTGGGCGAAAGAGCGTCCGTTCTCTCTTTCTGAGCCGTTCGTGCGATTGCCAATGCGCGACGCCGTGGCGCACGGCGCGAAGAAGACGGAGATCCCCGAGTGGCAGGCGGCGATCGGGGCCGACGGCGGCATGGGGCTCGTCGCGATGCTCCGCGCCGACTTCGTCGACAGCATGAAAGAGTGGTCCAAGGCGAGCCCGCGCAGCAAGAAGATCGATTGGTCGAACTTCCGCAAGGGCATGGGCAAATGCGACAACGACGGCGAGCGCCTCTTCGCCTGTTACGAGTATCTCGTAGAGCCCTTCTTGGCCGAGGATTTCCGTACGAAAGACGGCTCGCGGAGCGTGCCCGTGTTCGTGAAGGACTACCCGTTCGAGACCTCGCCGCTCGCCCGCCGGAACGACACGCAGCCCGATCTGGTCGACCGCTTCGAGCTGTTCGTCCACGGGCGTGAGCTCTGCAACGCGTTCAGCGAGCTCAACGACCCGGACGATCAAGCGGCGCGCTTCCGCGAACAAGTGAACAAGAAATCGCGCGGCGCCGAGGACACGATGGACTTCGACGAGGACTACGTGTGCGCACTCCAGCACGGAATGCCGCCGGCCGCGGGCTTCGGCATGGGCATCGATCGCCTGTGCATGATGTTGACGAATCAACCTTCGATCCGCGACGTGATCTTGTTCCCGCTCATGCGCCAGAGGACCGAGTGAGCCTAGCCAAGCCGGTCGAGCGGGCGTTCACCATCCCGCAACCGTGGACCGTCGGCGAGGCGGTCGGCGTCGGCTGGCGCGGCTTCGGACCGGGCCTCGCGATCGCCCACCTCATCGAGACTGTCATGTGCGTGCTCTGCGGCTCGGCGGGTGTCTGGATCGTGAGACTGTGGCTCGCCGGGGTTCCGCTCGAGAACGGCAAGACCGTCCGCCTGTTGTACGGGATAGGCGCGGGCGTTGCCCTGACACCCATCCCCATCGCGCTCTTGATGGGCGGGATATGCGCGATGAGGATCGCCGCCGCGCGCGGAGAGAAGGTCCAGCTCCGCGCGCTCTTCAAGTACATCACGCGCGGCCCCGAGATGCTCGCGTACGTGCTGCTGCAGGTGGTCGTCTACGTGATCCCCACGCTCGGCATCCTGAACCTCGCGCTGGTGCTCACGCCTTACTTCATGGTCGACCGTGAGATGGGGCTGTGGAAGGCGATGAGAGAGAGCTGGCGCGCCACACGTGGAAACAAAGGCGGGCTGTGGCTCTTTCACCTGGCGCTCGCGCCGACGCAGATCGTAGCCGCGGCAACGAGTGGCCTCGCCAGTAGCCTCATCGCGCCCATCTACGGGACGGGCGTGGCGTACGCGTATACGCGCATGACGGGCACCTCCCCACTCGAGCCCTTCACTCCCGAGTACGGGACACGCAGCTTGAGCAAGCTGCTCTGGGGGACTCTCGTCGCTTCTGCTGCCTCGTTCGCCGTGGCCGTGTACGCGGTCTCTCATCTGCCTGCGGTGCGCGGCTCGGCTTGGACACCGACGGACGCCATCGTCCGCGGACTCGCGATACTCCTCGGCACGACGACGACGCTCGCACTCTTGGCGAGCCTGCTGCCGTTCGTGCTCGATCGCCTCGAGGGACGTACGTTCACGTTCTTCGTCGCCGCGCGCCACGTCCGCTCGCAGAAGAGCGGCTTTTTGACCGTGATCAGCGTCTTGTCGATCTGCGGCGTCGCGCTCTCGTCGATGGCGCTCTTCACGGTCATCAGCGTGATGGGCGGCTTTCGCAAAGACCTCGAGCGCAAGATCCTCGGCAACAACGCGCACATCGTCATCGACACGGTGAGCCAGAGACCCTTCGAGAGCTACGGAGACGCACTCGACAAGGTGCGCGCACTGCCCGGAGTCGCAGGAGCGACGCCGGTCGTGCAAGGCGAAGTGATGATGGCCAGCGCCTCCAACCTCGCGGGCGTGATCGTCAAGGGCGTCGACCCGACGACGATCGGGAACGTCATCGATTTGCCTCGCAACATCGAAGTAGGCCAATTCGAGTATCTCGATCACGCAGAGAAGCTCACGCACCTGCCGCCCAGCGAGGTCATTTGCATCGGGCCCGGCGGCGAGCAGTACACGAAGGGCTCCGAGCTCTCGTTCTTGGGGGACGACCTCGATCCCGCCGTGAAGGCGGCGATCGACACCTCACCGCCTTACCGGCCGGGCATCATCATCGGGCGCGAGCTCGGCAAGACGCTGCACGTGTGTGTCGGGGACGAGGTCACGCTCGTGTCTCCGCTCGGCGACTTGGGTCCCGTCGGCGTGATGCCACGCACGAAGAAGTTCCGGGTCGCCGGCATCTTCTACAGCGGGATGTACGAGTACGACGCGACCCTCGTCTACACGACGATGGACACGGCGCAGCAGTACTTCTCCGCGCAGAACAAGGTCCACGCGATAGACGTTCGCGTGGACGACAGCGACCGCGCCGATCAGCTCACGCCCATCGTGAGCGCCGCGGTCGCGCGTCCGGATCTGCGCGTGCGCGACTGGCGCGAGATGAACAAGAACCTCTTCTCCGCGCTCAAGCTCGAGCGCGTCGCCACGTTCACGATCCTGCTCATCGCGATCATGGTGGCGAGCTTCTGCATCATCTGCACGCTGCTCTTGATGGTGACCGAGAAGGGCAAGGAGATCGCCATCCTCAAGGCCATCGGCGCGTCGGACGGCGCCATCTTGAAGACGTTCATGGTCGAGGGCGTCATCATCGGCGCGATCGGTACGGTGTTCGGCGGAGCTACGGGGCTCTCGCTCTGCTCGGGGCTGGCGTACTTCGGGCTGAGACTGAACCCGGACATCTATTACATCGACAAGCTTCCCATTTACGTGAGCGGCTACGACTTTCTCGCGGTCATCACGGCCGCGCTCATGATCTGCACGCTCGCGACGATCTACCCCGCCTACGCCGCGTCGCGTCTGCGTCCGGTCGACGGCCTCCGCTACGAATGAGAGTTCTGAACCTCGTGAGCCTCGAGGCGCTCGCGGAGAAGAAGCTCACGAAGAACGCGTTCGGTTACTACGTGAGCGGCGCCGACGACGAGCTCGCGCTCCGCCGAAACCGTGACGCGTTCTCGCGCGTCGCCATTCACCACCGCGTGCTCGTCGACGTGAGCGTGCGAACGTGCGCTACCACCGTGCTCGGTCATCCGATCTCGATGCCCGTGATCGTCGCGCCGACGGCGTTCCACAAGCTGGCGTGTGAGGACGGCGAGCTCGCGACACGTCGCGCGGCCACCGCGGCGGGCACGATCATGACGCTGTCGTCGCTCTCGAACACCGAGGTCGAGCTCGTGAGCAAGGCGAGCGCCGCGCCCCTATTTTTCCAGCTCTATGTGTACAAGGACCGCGGCGCGACCGAGGCGCTCGTGAGGCGCGTGGAGGCCGCAGATTGCAAGGCGCTCGTGCTGACGGTCGACGCGCCGCTGCTGGGCCGCAGAGAGCGCGACGTCGTCAACGGCTTCACGCTGCCGAAGGGTTTGCTTGTGAAGAACCTCCAGGCCGAGGGATACGGGCAAGTGGGCGCACCCGACGACGAGAGCGGCCTCGGCGCGTATTTCGCGGGCCTCATCGACGCTTCTTTGTCTTGGAAGGATCTCGACTGGCTTTCATCGATTACGAAGTTGCCAGTCGTCATCAAGGGCATCGTGCGAGCGGACGACGCGGAGCGAGCCGTCGACCACGGCGCGCGTGCCATCGTCGTCTCCAACCACGGCGGCCGTCAGCTAGACAGCTCCCCTGCCACGATCGAGGCGCTGCCTCGCGTGGTCGATCGCGTCGGCGGCAAGATCGAGGTCTTGGTGGACGGTGGCGTGCGTCGGGGCACTGACGTGCTCAAGGCGCTCGCGTACGGTGCACGTGCGGTGCTCGTCGGCAGGCCTATTTTATGGGGCCTCGCGCTCGATGGCGAAGCCGGAGCGCTCGCGGTGCTCAAGGCGTTGAAGCGAGAGATCGATCTCGCGATGGCTCTCGCAGGTTGCCCCGACGTCGCGTCGATCACGAGAGATCTGGTGGAGCCGTAGACGTCCTGCGCGCGGCGATCGCTTGACCCGTCACCGACATCACGATCACCGCCCCGCCAAGGACTGCCCATTTGGACGGCGTGCGGTGCTTGACCAAGATGACCCATAGTGGGTTGAGGACCGGCTCGATCGTCGCGAGCAACGTCGAGCGAAGCGCCGGCATTTTGCCTACGGCAGACCCATAGAGCCAATAGGCTATACCGATTTGCACGACGCCGAGCGCGGCCACCGTGATCCAAGATTGCGTGTCCGAGAGCGGAGCGGCGATCATCTTGGGCGCGCACACGACGACGGCGATGACGTTGCCCATGAGCATCGCCACGTAAGGGGACGCCGCAGCTCCCCGCCAGTCGGCCGGACGCTTGCGCTGCTCCAGGCGCATGAACAACGGCACGCCGGCGAAGCCGAACGACGAGAGGATCGCGACGCCGTTGCCGAGCATTCCTTGGGGGGAGAGCTTCTCCATGAAGAAGAGCAACATCCCCAGAAAGCAGGCGCCGGTTGCGATCCAATCGGTCGGGCGAATGCGCTCGCGCAAGAGCGGCCAGCTCAAGAGCGCGACGTAGATGGGCCCCGAGTACTGCAGCAGGATCGTGTTCGCGACGAATGTGAGGCGCGCGGAGATGACGAAGCAGACGACCATGAGCGCATAGCTGAACGCCGCGGCCCACATGAGCGGGCGTCGCAGCATCTCGACCGGGTTCACGAAGCGGCGCTTGCACTCGACCCAAGTGGCGAGGCCGAGGACGGGGATCGCGAAGAGGCTCCGCGTGCCGGCAATTGTCAGCGCCTCGCCGTTCGAGCTGTCCACGCCGAGCCCGCCGGTGCTCCACAAAACGGCCGCGATCAGCAGAGCGATCGTCGCGTTACGTGTGCTCGGCAGTGACATGTGCGGCTCGCCTATAGCAGAACGAAAGCGGCGCCGTGTTGTCGGCGTTTACAGTCTGTCAGCTTCGTGTCAGGTTTCACTCGATGACCCGCACGCAGCGCCTCTTCGCGATCACCGAGTACCTGCGTGGGCGCCGCACCGGAACCACGGCGGACGCGATCGCCGAGCGCTTCGGCGTCACCGTGCGCACGGCGTACCGGGACCTCGACGCGCTCCGTGAAGCGGACCTTCCTCTCGTCGCCGAGCGTGGACGCGGCGGGGGCTATGCGCTCGATCGCAGCTACAACCTCCCCCCGATCAACCTCAACGCGCGCGAGGCGGCCGTCTTGATCAGTGGAGGCGAGTGGCTCGCACGCATGCGCGTGATCCCGTTCACGAGCTCACTCGCGTCTGCGATCGACAAGGTGCGCTCGGCGCTCGATCGCTCGGCGCAGCGCGAGCTGCAGGTCGGGCTGGAGTCGCTCACCTACGTCGGAGTCCCCGCGCGCTCGTCGCGAGAGGACGTGCGCGCCGCGCTCGAGCAGGCGTGGTTCGAGAAGCGCGTCCTTCGTATCCGCTATCGCGGCGCGGACGAGCTGATCACGGAGCGTCGCGTGCGGCTCCTGCGCATCGTGATGGAGCGCTCGGAGACGCGCATCAACGCCCACGACCTCGACAAAGACGCGAGCCGCCAGTTCTTGCTGGATCGCATCGAGAAGGCGACCGTCGAGTGATCGGAGAACCTATCCGGTGCCGAGAGCGCATCCAACCCGTCGGTTGGGGCGTAGAGTCGATGCGATGCGATCGGTGTTTGCCTTCATTTGCGCAGCCGTAGTCGGGGTCATCGCCGGCCGTGAGCGTGAAGCGCGCGCGTGTGGCGTCTCTTCGCCCGGCGCGCCAGCGGGTGTGTGCGACGCGTCCGACGTGCTCGACGCGAAGACGGCTTCTGCTCGTACGCGTCGCGTAGGGGTGAGCGCCTCGTACGCGACGACGGCGATGTTGCTCTCGGACGGCACGCGCGTGGACATGCAGCGCGAGGCGGCGGTCGCGACCGTGTCGGTCCGCGCGGATCGAAAGACCAACCTCGAGATCGGCGCCGGGGCGCTCGTCGGCGGCACGCTCGGCAACGTCTCGCTTCGACCTGGCGGCCTCGTCTCGCTCTCGGCGTCTTGGCACATTGTCGACCAACGCGGCTACGCGGTGCCGTTCTTCATGGTCACGGGCGGCGTCGCCGCAATGCTCGCAAGCACGAGCGACGGAAAGCCGGTCGGAGCGATCGACTTTCGCGTCGGAGGGATCGTCGGCACGACGCTCGGCAAACCTCAAACCGCCACGCTCACGCCTTACCTCGCGGTGAACTTCTTCGGCGGGCCGATGTTCTGGGCTCACACCGTGGACGCCACGCACTACGGCCCGGTGCTCGGGAGCGACGCGTACCATTACGCACTCGGCGGCGGGCTAGCGGCCTCCATCTCGCGAATCGGCCTATTCGCAGGCGGATCCGCGATCGGCGAGCGCAGCCTCACGTTCGGCGCGTCACTCTCGTTCTGACGTGATATATCTCTAACTATGTTGCGAGTACTTCGCTCGGTGATCGCGATCCTCGCCGTGACGTGCGCGAGCGTCCTGTTCGCGTGCAGTGCCTCCGACGGGGACCGGCCTCCGCCTGCAGGCGAGGACCACCCGGACGCGGCAAACCAACCCGATCGCAACGTCGTCGTCGTTCCCGTGGATCCCTGCGATCCGCCCGCCGAGAGATGCCCTTGCGCCGACGCAGGTGCGGGCACCCAGATCTACTGCGGCACGGTGTACCGAACGACCAGCAACCACGTCGACTGCGCCAAGGGCTATCGCACGTGCATCGATCCCACAGACGGCGGCACGTTGCGCTGGGGCGCATGCGAAGGTCCGCGGATCTTCAACGCCGACTGATTCGGCTGCGCTCTAGTACTCGCCCCGCCTGCATCCAACCGGTCCATTCCCCCGTGGCGGGCTACTAGTAGCGCGGAACGCTGGGGTCCACGTCGCTGTAGGCAGCGATGCCGCCCTCGAGGTTGAAGACGTTCTTGAAACCGAGCGTGAGCAGCTCCTCGGCCGCGGCTCGGCTGCGCACGCCGTGGTGGCAGTGCAATACGATCTTCGCGTCCTTCGGAAGGGACTCGACGTCGCTATCGATCGGACGTGAGCCGGCGATCTTCGCGGTCTTGATCTCCGCGTCCGTGCGGACATCCAAGAGGAGGAATTTCTCACCTGCGTCGAGCGCGCGCTTCAGCTCGGCGGCCGTCATGGACTTCACCTTCGGCGGCGCGTTCGGGTTGTCCACGCGAAACCCTGCATCTTGCACGTAATCGATCGACACACCCTCTGCGCGCGCGGCGCCTGATTTCGCCACCAACACAGTGACACCGCTCGTCTCGACGACGAAGTCCGCGTCCGTCTTGCTATCGAAGTAGAGGTCCACCTCGAAGCGAGGGCTGACCTCGACCCGCAGCGGATCTCCGCCCGCCTCCTTCGACGCCGCCTTGATCGCCGCGGCGAGGGCCAATCCACTTGGCTGCCGCTCATTCCCACGCCCGCCTTCCCC
>ENA-OFCD01000684-OFCD01000684.1-metagenomes-genome-assembly--contig:-NODE-684-length-20210-cov-7.593451_pt1 | contig 20210 bp, 21 predicted proteins | sample MGYA00153392_OFCD01 | MGnify analysis MGYA00153392
TAGACCTGCGCGGTGAACACGACATTGCGGTGCGTGTTCATGGCCCCCTTGGGCACGCCGGTCGTGCCGGAGGTGTAGGTCAGGAAGGCGATGTCGTCGGCGGTGAGTGTCACCGGTGGCGGGATCTCGCCGCGGTGCTGCTCGATGAGCTCGCCGAAATCGGTGGTGCCCTCGTGGCGCTGCCTGGTCATGCCCTTGAACAAGCGCTCGTCCGCGCGGGTCTGGTGGTCCAGCTCGCTGGTGGTCAGCACCAGCTCCACGTCGGTGTCGGGGACGACCTGCCGGCCGATCTCGTCGTACAGCGACTCGAGGGCCACCAGCACCTTCGCGCCGGAGTCCTTGAGCAGGTAGGACAGCTCGCGCACCCGGCTCATCGGGTTGATGGACACCATCACCCCGCCGGCCTTCCAGGTGGCCACCATCGAGATGACGAACTGCGGCACGTTCTGCAGGTAGACGGCCAACCGGTCGCCGCGGGTGAAGCCGCCGGCAAGCAGCGCGCTGGCCAGGGCGTCGCTCTGCTCGTCGAGCTCACGGCGGGTGATGACGCCGTCGAAGTAGCGGATCGCCTCGGCGGACGGGTCCTCGGCCACGCCGGCCCGGAACATGTCCAGCGCGTTCTCGAACTCGATCGGGTAGTCGGGCGCCTGGTCGCCGTACAGCGCGAGCCAGGGGCGGTCGTCGTACGTGCTCATCGGGCTCCTACTTGATGACGACGGGGTTGACCGGCGAGCCGCTGCCCTTGGCGACCTTGAGCGGCGCCGCCACGTAGAGGAAGGCGTACTGCTTGTCGGCGGCGCAGTCCTCGGCGAGCAGCTCGAGGTCGGCGATCTCGGTCAGCGTGACGCCGAGGTTGCGCATCAGGGCGTTGTGCAGGACCAGGGCAACGCCGTTGTGGGGGTCGAAGGTGACCTCGTTGGCGATCGTGTCGGTGACCAGGTTGGGGATCTCCATGTCCTGGAACCACGCCACGAGCTCCGGGCTGTAGACCAGACCGGGTTCGCAGAACCCCTCGTAGAACTTGTCGCCAAGGTCGAAGAACAGCTTGAGGAAGTTCGTCCGGATGATCAGGATGTCGCGCTTCTCGATGGTGATGCCCTGCGCCTTGGCGCAGGCCAGCAGGTCCACGTGGGTGAAGGTCTCGGCGCTGGCAAGGTTGTCCTTGCCGAGGAACCGGGCCATGTCGAGCAGCACCGCGCGGCCGACGATGCCGCGCTCGGCGATCGGCTGGACGCTGGCCTTGTCGAGGCCACCGATCGTGGTGCGGGCGTCGTAGCCGTTCCAGAGTTTGCCGTCGAACCACACGTGGCCCAGAGCGTCGTACTGGGTGGAGCCCTGCAGGAAGGCGCTGATCTTGTCGTCGGCGTAGTGCAGGCCGCCGGGGTACGCCGGGCCGCCGGCGCCCTCGTCCCAGTTGGACTCGTCCAGGATCTGGGTCCGCTCGGCCGGCGTGCGCCCCGGCCAGACCGGGTCGCCCTTCGGGTCGCCGATCAGCCGCTGCAGCGTGAAGACCTTGCCCGAGGTGACCAGCCGGGCGGCCGCGAGGACCTGCTCCGGGCCGAGGTAGTTCAGCGAACCGACCTCGTCGTCCGGACCCCATTTACCCCAGTTGCTCGGCGCGTCCGCGAGCAGGTCGGTGAGGTCGGGCGCGGCAGTCGGGGTCTCGGTCACAGGGCCTCCAGGGCAGCGAACTACTCCCGAGCGATCGCTCGGGATGCGGGGGTGTCAGAGCAGTCTGCGGACCTCGAGGAACGGTGTCAATCAGTGCCCGGCGGTTACCCTGCGCCGGGGCACAGGTGCAGGTTGGGCTGGTCGCCGGAGGCTCGCGCGTTCAGGTCTGGCGCATTGTGATCTCCATGCGTGGTCCGTAGGGAGGTGGCTGTGCAGGCCGTGCCACCACCGGCTGCCGACGTACTGCTGGCCGGGCGGGTGCGCGCGGCCCGTCAGGCACGCGGCCTGAGCCTGCGCACGCTGGCCGGGCGGCTCGGCGTCAGTGCGGCCACCCTCAGCGAGGTCGAGCGTGGCCGCACCGGCCTGTCTGCCGTCCGGCTGGCCCTCATCGCCGAGCTGCTCGACGTCGGAGTCGAGCAGCTGCTCGTACGGCGGCCGGCCCCCCGGCCCGAGCCCGCGCAGGGCCGCGCGAACGAAGCCGGGGCGGGCTGGCGTTCGTACCCCCCGCTGCAGCTCGAGCCGCCGCTGGCCGGCGCGCTGGCCGCCTTCCTCGAGCTCGGCTACTGCGGCGCGTCGATGCGCGACATCGGCCGGCGGGCCGGGCTGTCGGTGCCGGGGCTCTACCACCACCACCCGAGCAAGCAGGACCTGCTGGTGGCGTTGCTCGACCTGACGATGAACGACCTGCTGGCGCGTAGCCGGGCGGCCAGGGCTCAGGGTGACGGGCCGGTCGAGCGCTTCCGGCTGCTGGTGGAGTGCCTCGCGCTGTTCCAGACGCACCGGCGCGAGCTCGCCTTCATCGGGGCGAGCGAGATGCGTAGCGTCGAACCGGCGGCACGCGCGCGGGTGGCGGTCGCGCGTCGGGATCATCAGCGGATGGTCGACGAGGAGGTGCTGGCCGGCTGCTGGGCAGGGCGGTTCGGCACCGACCGGCCGGCCGAGGCGGCCAGGGCGGTGGTCACGATGTGCACGGCCCTGCCGCAGTGGTTCTCCGCGGACGGCCCGGCCACCGCCGAGCAGGTCGCGGAGCAGTACGTCGACTTCGCGCTCGGCGTGGTCGTCCTACGGGGCGGCGGTTAGGTCCCGCGGTCACACCGCGGTCAGCGTGACCAGCACGTTGCCCCGGGTCGCCCGGCTGTAGGGGCAGACCTGGTGGGTGGCCTCCAGCAGCTGCTGCGCCTGCTCCCTCGGCAGTGCCGGGAGCGACGCCTCGATGTCGACCGCAAGGTCGAACGTCGTCTCACCCAGGTTGTCGAGGTGGACCCGCGCGGTCACGGTGCAGCCCTTGAGCGCGTCCAGCTGCAGGTCCAGCGGGCGCAACGCGAGCCGCATCGCGCTGTGGAAGCACGCGGCATAGCCCGCGGCGAACAGCTGCTCAGGATTGGTCCCGGCCCCGTCGTCGCCGCCCATCGATGCCGGGAGCGACAGCTGGACGTCCAAGCGGCCGTCGGCGGTGTACGCCCGGCCGGTGCGTGGGCCATCGGCGGTGGCTTCGGCGGTGTACAGACGGTCGGTCACAGTGCTGCTCCTCGAGGTAGGGGCGGAAAGTGTGACACCCCCCGGGACCCGGACCACCGACAGACCCGCCGGTCCTTGCGCCTCGGAGCCGCTCCAGGCGAGGATCGCCGAACGCCCGTCCGGGGAGGAGCCCTCGTGCCGCAGGACCAGCAGGCCCGTGCCGAGGTGCGAACCTGACGTGCGTGACCTGACACCCGACCGCGCGAGCCTGGACCCGATCGAGATCGCCAGCCGCGACGAGATCACCGCCCTGCAGCTGCTCCGGCTGCGCTGGTCGCTGCAGCACGCGTACGACCAGGTCCCGCACTACCGCCGGGCGTTCGATGAGGTGGGCGTCGCACCGGGCGACCTAACCGAGCTCGCCGACCTGCGGCACTTCCCGTACACGGTGAAGGCGGACCTGCGCGAGGGCTACCCGTACGGGATGTTCGCCGTGCCGCACGAGCAGGTCAGCCGGCTGCACGCCAGTAGCGGCACCACCGGTCAGCCGACGGTGGTCGGCTACACCGCCGACGACGTCTCGATGTGGGCGGACGTCGTCGCGCGGTCGTTGCGCGCGGCCGGTATCCGGCCAGGCTGGAAGCTGCACAACGCCTACGGCTACGGACTTTTTACCGGCGGGCTGGGGGCGCACTACGGTGCGGAGCGGCTTGGCTGCCTGGTCATCCCGGTGTCGGGCGGGCAGACCGAGCGCCAGGTGCGGCTGATCCAGGACCTCCGGCCGGACGCGATCATGGTGACCCCGTCGTACATGCTGGCGCTGCTCGACGAGCTGGAGCGCCAGGGCATCGACCCGCGCAGCACGTCGCTGCAGGTCGGGGTCTTCGGGGCCGAGCCGTGGACCGAGGACATGCGGTGCGAGGTGGAGCAGCGCGGTGGCCTGCACGCCGTCGACATCTACGGCCTGTCGGAGGTGATCGGGCCGGGGGTCGCCAGCGAGTGCGTGGAGACCAAGGACGGTCTGCATGTGTGGGAGGACCACTTCTACCCGGAGATCGTCGACCCGCTCACCGATGAGGTGCTCCCGGACGGGGAGTACGGCGAGCTGGTCTTCACCTCGCTCACCAAGCAGGCGATGCCGGTCGTGCGTTACCGCACCCGGGACCTGACCCGGCTGCTGCCCGGGACGGCGCGGTCGATGCGGCGGATCGAGAAGATCACCGGTCGTACCGACGACATGATCATCCTGCGGGGGGTCAACATCTTCCCGACCCAGGTCGAGGAGCTGCTGCTGCGCGTCGAGGGTCTCTCGCCGCATTACCAGCTGGTGCTGTCGCGGCCGCACCGGCTGGACGAGATGACCGTACGGGTGGAGTCGCGGCCGGACCGCTCGGCGGCTGAGCGGGCCGTCCTCGGCGACCGGCTGGGCCAGCTGATCAAGGACAACATCGGGGTGACGGTGACCTGCGATGTGGTCGAGTCCGGGACCGTCGAGCGGTCCCAGGGCAAGGCTGTGCGGGTGCTCGACCAGCGGGGCTAGTCTTCCGCGCGGCACCTGGGAGGGGTCATGGCGGACGAAGAAGCTCTCGCTCGACCGATCGGCTGGTGGCTCAAAGAGGCCGACGCGCGCCTCGACGCGGCGTTCGACCGGGCCGTCCATGACGCCGGCATCGACCGGCGGGGCTGGCAGGTGCTCAGCGTGGTGGCGGTCCGGCCGACCGCCCGTACGACGATCCTGGCGGCCCTGTCGGCGTTCGACTCCCCGGAGGCGGTCGGCTCCGCAGTGCAGGAGCTGATGACGCAGGGACTGGTCGAGGACGACAGCGGGATGCTCCGGCTCACCCTCGACGGGGCGCGCCGGCATGCCGAGCTCTCGCCGCTCGTCGATGCGGTACGTCAGAAGGTCCGCGACGCTCTCCCACAGGACGACTACACCGCGCTCGTGGCGCTGCTCGCCCGGCTGGCCGAGGCTCTGGAGCCCGTGCGCCCCGCCTGATCCGCCGTGCTGATGCTGTGCGGGGGACATTGTGTGCTGACATTTAAAATGAAGCACACAAAGTATAGTTGCTGACAGGGCCGCGCAGCGTGGCGACCCGAGCCGAGCCCGGAGTTTGTGTGCAAGCACTGCGAATGTTGCACACAAACTCCGGCTGCCGCGGACAGGGCGCCCTGCCCGGCGCGTTGACAGGAGCGCTGGCGCAGGGGAGTATCTGACCGAACGTTCGGTATCGCAAGGAGGCATCGTGGGCGGCACTTTTGAGCAGGACGTCCGGGCGCAGGACTTCCAGGCGGTCATCGACACCGACGGGCGGATCGAGCCGCGCGACGAGATGCCGGAGGGCTACCGGCGCACCTTGATCCGGCAGATCGCCCAGCATGCGCACTCCGAGATCATCGGGATGCAGCCGGAGGGCAACTGGATCACGCGGGCACCGTCGCTGCGCCGCAAGTGCATCCTGGTCGCCAAGGTCCAGGATGAGGCGGGACACGGTCTGTACCTCTATGGCGCGGCCGAGACCCTCGGGGTCGACCGCGACGAGCTGCTGGACCTGCTGCACCGCGGCAAGCAGAAGTACTCCACGATCTTCAACTACCCGACCACGAGCTGGTCCGACGTCGCCGCGATCGGCTGGCTGGTCGACGGTGCGGCGATCGTGAACCAGGTGCCGCTCACGCGCTGCTCGTACGGCCCATACGCCCGTGCCATGGTCCGGGTCTGCAAGGAGGAGAGCTTCCACCAGCGGCAGGGCTTCGAGGCGATGACCGTGTTGGCGAACGGCACCCCCGCGCAGCGCGAGATGGCCCAGGCCGCGCTGGACCGCTGGTGGTGGCCGGCGCTGATGATGTTCGGACCGTCGGACACCGAGTCGCCGAACAGCGCGCAGTCGATGGCGTGGGGGATCAAGCGCTTCAGCAACGATGAGCTGCGCCAGCGGTTCGTCGATGCCACCGTGCCGCAGGCCCAGTACCTCGGCCTCGCCGTCCCCGACCCTGATCTGCACCACGACGGCGAGCACTGGGTGTCCGGTGAGATCGACTGGAGCGAGTTCTTCACCGTCATGCGCGGCGACGGCCCGTGCAACCGCGAACGGCTCGCCGGCCGGGTCGCGGCGCACGACGAGGGCGCCTGGGTACGCGAGGCGGCCGGCGCGTACGCCGAGAAGCACGCGGCCCGCGCGGCGGCATGACCGGCGCCGCCGCCCCCGGGCAGCCGCAGCCGCTCTGGGAGGTGTTCGTCCGCAGCCGCCGCGGGCTCTCGCACACCCATGTCGGCAGCCTGCACGCACCCGACGCGCACATGGCGCTGCGGAACGCCCGCGACGTCTACACCCGCCGGCAGGAGGGCGTGTCGATCTGGGTCGTCGCGGCTGCCGACGTCGTCGCCAGCAGCCCGGACGAGAAGGACGCGTTCTTCGACCCGGCGGGCGACAAGGCCTACCGGCACCCCACCTTCTACGACGTCCCGGAGGGGCTGACACACCTGTGACGCAGACCGTCGCGCCGGACCTGGATGTCGCGGCGTACGCCCTGCGGCTCGGCGACGACGCGCTGGTGCTCGGCCAGCGGCTGTGCGAGTGGGCCGCGAAGAGCCCGCAGATCGAGGAGGACGTGGCGCTGCTCAACCTGGCGCTGGACCACCTCGGCGCGGCCCGCAGCCTGCTCACCCGGGCCGGCGAGCTCGAGGGCGCGGGCCCTGACGGCACGGTGCGTACGGAGGACGACCTGGCGTATCTGCGTGACGAGCCGCAGTGGACCAACGCGCTGCTGATGGAGCTCGAGGGCGGCGACTTCGGCCGTACGGTCGCCCGGCAGCTGCTGGTCGCGGCCTACCAGCTGCCGCTCTGGCAGGAGCTGTCCAGCTCCGCCGACGAGGTCGTCGCCGGGGTCGCCGGTAAAGCCGTGAAAGAGGTGGCCTACCACCTGGACCACGCCCGCAGCTGGGTCGTCCGGCTCGGTGACGGCACCGAGACCTCGCACGGCCGCGTGCAGGCCGGCCTGGACGAGGTCTGGCCGTACGCCTTCGAGCTCTTCGAGCGAGATGCGCTGACCGGGCGCCTGGTCGAGCGCGGCGTCGCGGCCGACCCCACGCTGCTCGAGCCGGTCTGGCGGGCAACCGTCGAGGACGTGCTCGCCGAGGCCACGCTCACCGTCCCGGAGACGGCGTGGCGCCCGACGGGCGGCCGCTCCGGGGCGCACACCACATCGTTCGGCTACCTGCTCGCCGAGCTGCAGCACCTGCACCGCTCGCACCCCGGGGCGAGCTGGTGACCACCGTCGCGCAGGTCCGCGAGGTGCTCGCCGAGGTCACCGATCCGGAGATCCCTGTCATCACCATCGAGGACCTCGGCATCCTGCGCGACGTGGCGGTCCACGGCGGTCATGTCACCGTGACGATCACGCCGACCTACTCGGGCTGCCCGGCAATGGACGAGATCCGGGCCGACATCCGGACCGCGCTGGCCGAGCACGGCTGGACCGACGTCGAGGTACGGATGGTGCTCGCACCGGCCTGGACGACGGACTGGATGAGCGAGGCGGGCCGCGAGAAGCTCCGGGCGTTCGGGATCGCGCCGCCGGCAGCGAGGGCCGCCGGGCCGGTGCCGGTGACGTTGGGCACGGTGCAGCTGCGACCGCGGGTGACGTGTCCGCAGTGCGGCTCGGGCGACACCGAGGAGCTGACCCGCTTCGCCTCGACGTCGTGCAAGGCGCTCTGGCGGTGCCGGTCGTGCCGCGAGCCGTTCGACCACTTCAAGGCGCACTGATGCTCGAGGGCTTCTCGCGGCTGCAGGTCGCTGCGGTCGACCGGCTGACCGACGACGCGGTCGCCATCACGTTCGACGTCCCGCCCGAGCTGGCGGACGACTTCCGCTTCTCGCCCGGTCAGCACCTCACGCTGCGGCACGTCACCGGCGGGCAGGACCTGCGCCGTACGTACAGCGTCTGCGCGAGCGCCGCCGGCGGTCCGCTGCGGGTCGCGGTCAAGCGGCTGGAGGGCGGGGCGTTCTCGACCTGGGCGAACGAGGCGCTGCGCCCGGGCGACGAGCTCGAGGTGCTGCCGCCGGCGGGCCGGTTCGGGCCGCGGCCGGACCCACTGCGGGCCCGGCGGTACGGCCTGATCGCTGCCGGTAGCGGCATCACGCCGGTCCTGTCGATCGCCTGGACGGTGCTCGAGGTCGAGCCCGACAGCACCGTCGTGCTGCTGTACGGCAACCGTACGCAGGGCAGCGTGATGTTCCTCGAGGAGCTAGCCGATCTCAAGGACCGCTTCCCCGAGCGGCTGCAGCTGCTGCACGTGCTGTCCCGCGAGGAGCAGGACAGCGAGCTGCTGAGCGGCCGGCTCGACGCCGACCGGCTGAGCCGGCTGCTGGCGGCCTTCGTCCCCGTCGAGGACGTCGACGAGTGGTACCTGTGCGGTCCGTTCGGCGTCGTCACCGGCGGCCGGCAGGTGCTGCTCGACGCGGGAGTGGAGGCATCGCGGGTGCACACCGAGCTGTTCCACGCCGACGCCCTGCCGCCCCGACCGCCGCGGACCGCGGGGACCCCCGCCGGCAGGTCGACGGTCGTCGCGGAGCTGCACGGCCGCACGACGACGCTGACCGTCGACCGGGACGGCGAGGCCGTGCTCGACGCCCTGCTCAAGGTGCGCCAGGACGCGCCGTACGCCTGCAAGGGCGGGGTCTGCGGGACCTGCCGCGCCCGGGTTCTCGAGGGCGCGGTCGAGATGGACGTCAACTACGCGCTCGAGCCGGACGAGCTTGCCGCCGGGGTAGTGCTGACCTGCCAGTCGCACCCGACGACCGACGAGGTACGGATCAGCTACCTCTGAGCGGCAGCCGCACCGGCGTCGGTGAGGACGCGCTCGTCCCGGTCGGTACGCAGGACCGCGCCGGCACCCCGGTAGAGCGCCGCGAGGGCGGCCGGGCCGACGCCGAGCTCGCGCGCGGCCTGGTGCAGCTCGAGCCGGTGCAGCCGGCCACCGGGGGAGGCGGCGACCCGGACCAGCAGGGTGCCGATGGCCTCGGGGGATGCGACGGCCGGGTCGGGCTCGGCCACCCCGTCGGCGAGCAGCGCGTCGACCTGGCGCGCGATCCCGCGCAGCGCCAGCCGCAGCCGGGTGGCCTCGTCGAGCGGCCGGGGCGTGTCTCCGGTGCCCTGCCAGGTGCGCTTGGGGAAGCGCGCGAGGTACTCCTGCTCCAGCTCGAGCATCCGCTCGGTGTGGTGGGCGAACTGCTCGGCGGTGCCGTGCAGGAACACCCAGTTGCGGGTGGCGTGCGCCAGGGTGCCCTGCTCCTCGAGCTCGACGTCGGTCAGCTCGGCGGCCGGCCGGCCGGGGTGGTCGGCCATCAGGCCCAGCCCGAGACCAGCGGCGTGTCGACGCCGATGTCGCCGACCTTGCGGGAGCCGCCCGGAGCCCCGAGCGGCGCGTCCCGACCGGGCAGCACCTCGACGAAGAACGTCCGGTTGTCCTCGATGAACACCTTCTGATCCGGCTCGACCCGGCGGTCCTGGGCGATGGCCTCGACCGGGCAGACCGGCTCGCAGGCGCCGCAGTCGATGCACTCCTTGGGGTTGATGTAGCTCTTGCGCTCCCCCTCGTAGATGCAGTCGACGGGGCACTCGTCCATGCACGCCTTGTCGTTGACGTCGATGCACGGACCGGCGATCACGTACGTCACTTCGGGACTCCTCAGGCCGGGACGGGGACGGGGACGGGGGCGCTGTCGGTGCTGTGGCCGGGGAACAGCTGGGCCTCGGGGTCCAGGGCCACCGCGGCGTTGTTGACGGCGGTCGCGACCTCGCCGAACCCGACGCTGATCAGGCGGACCTTGCCGTCGTAGTCGGTGATGTCGCCGGCCGCGTACACGCCCGGCCGGGAGGTGCGCATCCGGGTGTCGACGACGACGTGCCGGTTGTCGTGCAGCTCGAGACCCCATTCGCGGACCGGGCCGAGGTCGGCCAGGAAACCGAGCGCCGCCACGACCTTCTGGCAGGGCAGCACGACGGGGTCGGCGCCGCGCACGGTGACCTCGACGGCGTCGACGACGGCGCCGCCGAGCACCGCGGTGAGCTCGGCGTCGACCAGCACGGTCGAGCAGGCCCGTACCGCGTCGACCGCGGCCGCGTGTGCGCGAAAGGCCTTGCGCCGGTGTACGACGGTCACGCTGTTCGCGATGCCCCGCAGCGCGAGCGCCCAGTCGCAGGCGCTGTCGCCGCCACCGACGATGACGACGTCGGCGCCCGCGCAGTCGGCCAGCCGCGGCACGAAGTAGGCCAGCCCGCGGCCGAGGAACTCCTCGCCGGCGGGCAGCGGGCGCGGCGTGAAGGTGCCGATGCCGCCGGTGAGCACCAGGGCACCGCAGCGCACCTGCCGCCCCGACGCGGTCGTGACGCGCAGCCGGCCGCCCGGCTCGTCGTCCAGGGTGACCGCCGGGTCGCCGAGCAGGTAGGTCGGGTCGTACTGCGCCGCCTGGGTGACCAGGCCCTCGACCAGGTCGCGGCCGCGCACGCTCGGGAAGCCGGCCACGTCGTAGATCGGCTTCTCGGGGTACATCGCGCTGACCTGGCCGCCGGGCTCGGGCAGCGAGTCAAGGATGGCGGTGGAGAGCCCGCGCACCCCGGCGTAGAAGGCGCCGTACAGGCCGACCGGGCCGGCACCGACGAGCAGCAGGTCGACGTCCAGCAGGTCGACAGCCATAGCCGGCACGCTAGACGCGCTTCGTGTCGTACGCCGCCCGGGTGCCGCTGCCGAACCGGCGCAGCGCCCCGTCGGGGCCGCTGGCGTTGGGGCGCAGGAACACCCAGTTCTGCCACGCGGTGAGCCGGCCGAAGACCTTGGTCTCGACGGTCTCGGGGCCGACGAACCGGTGGTTGGCCTCCATCCCGGTCAGCGCGTCGGGCGAGAGTGCCGCGCGCTCCTCCAGGGCGATCCGGAGCTCCTCGTCCCAGTCGAGGTCGTCCGGGGTCAGCGTGACCAGACCGAGCTCGCCCGCCGCGGCGGCGTCCAGCGGCTCACCGGCGCGGGCCGTCACCGCAGCCAGGTCGACGGGCCGGCCGAAGAACCGCGACTGCAGCCTGGTCAGGCCGTTGCCCATCGGCAGCGGCCCGAGGTTGTCCGGGCCGACGGTGATCGTGGCCGGCGCGGCATCCCCGTCGACGTCCTCGAACACGCCGTCGAGCAGGTACTGCCGGTCGCAGGCCAGCGCGAGCTCCAGCAGGCTGCCGGTGAAGCAGCTGCCCGGCTCGATGACCGCGAACAGGCTGCGGCTGGTGACGTCCAGGCGCTTCAAGGTGCGCTTCCAGTACTGCGTCACCTCGTTGACGTACCAGTCGCCGGCGAGCTCGGCGCGCTGCGCGTCGTAGGCCTGGACGAGCGCCGCGTCGCCGGTCGTACGCAGCACCCAGGTGCCGAGGTCGTCCTCGTTGATGCGCAGCCGCAGCACGAGGTCGTCGAGCTCGCGGGCCACCGCCATCGGCCACCAGCTGTCGCCCTCGGTGTGCGGGTCGGCCGGCGGCAAGCCCGCGGGGCCGCGCACGGTGATGTCGACGCGGCGCTCGTCGCGGAGCAGCGCGGCGCTGACGTAGCGGTAGGCGATGGCCTCGTCGGTCACGTCGCGGGTCAGCGGAGTCAGCAGCACCCCCTCGCCGGTGTCCGGGCGGTGGGAGGCGGCTGCGGCGGCCGTCGCGCGGGCCCCCACGGCGCCCGCGAACCGGCTCAGCGGGACGCTCTCGTCCACCAGGCCCCACTCGACGGCGGTCTGCCCCCGGATGCCCTCGGTGCGGGTCGCGAAGATGTCGGCGCGGTCCTTGCGGACGAACCGCTTGTCCACCACTCGGGTCAGCCCGCCGGTGCCCGGCAGGACGCCGAGCAGCGGGACCTCCGGCAGTGACACGGCGGACGAGCCGTCGTCGACCAGGACGATCTGCGCGCAGGCCAGCGCCAGCTCGTAGCCCCCACCGGCGGCCGTGCCGTTGAGCGCCGCGATCCAGGTCTGTCCGGAGGTGGCGGTCGCGTCCTCGATGCCGTTGCGCGTCTCGTTGGTGAACTTGCAGAAGTTGACCTTCCACGCGTGCGGGCTCTGCGCGAGCATCCGGATGTTGGCGCCGGCACAGAACATCCGGTCCAGGCCGCCGGTCAGCACGACCGCCTTGACGCCGGGGTGCTCGAACCTCAGCCGTTGCACTGCGTCGTACAGCTCGATGTCGACCCCGAGGTCGTAGCTGTTCATCTTCAGCTCATAGCCGGGCACCAGGCCGCCCTGCTCGTCGACCCGCAGCGTCAGCGTCGCGACCGGGCCGTCGACGGCGAGCTGCCAGTGCCGGTAGCGGTCGGGGGCGGTGTCGAACTCGACGGTGACCTGCGCCGGGACGACCTGCAGCCGGTCCGCGTCAGCGAGCAGCGTCATGCCGGACCTCCGGGGGCAACAGAATGAATATGCTACAGCGAGCTCTTCGTACGTCAAGAGGGTGTAGCAGGTCAGCCGAGGCCGGCGTACACCCTGCGGGCATTCTCGCCCAGTACCAGCGGAACCACCTCGTCGGGCAGCCCCAGGCCGATGACCGCCCGCGCATTGGCCGCCTGGCCGGGGACGCCGGGCCAGTCCGTCCCGAAGATCCACTTGCGGGCCAGCCGGGCCAGGTCGTACCGCGCGAAGTACTCCGGCAGCCGCTTCGGGGGTAGCCCGGACAGCTCGAGCCAGACGTGCTCGCGGCTGGTCGCGAGGAAGGCCGCCGCGTCGTACCACCAGCCCCGACCGGCGTGGGCGAGCACGACGTCGAGGTCGGGGAAGTCGCGCAGCACGCCGTCGAGCAGCTGCGGGTCGGCGTAGGCGTTGGTGGAGCCCGGGAAGGAGCTGGTGCCGCAGTGCACGACCAGCGGCACGTGGCGCTCGACCAGGACGGCGTACGCGGGGTACATCGCGGCATCGTCGGCCCGAAAGCCGCCGTGCACCGGATGGATCTTCAGGGCGGCCGCGCCGTGGTCGAGCTGGCGCCCAAGCTCCTTCGCGATCGGGAAGTGCAGGTGCGGGTTGACGTTTGCGACCGGCCGGAACCTCGTCGACTCGTGCTCGACGAGCGGTAGCAGGTCGTCGAAGCGCTGGTAGCCGGTGGCCTTCGGGCTGTACTCGCAGAACAGCAGCGCCACGTCGACGCCCTCGGCGGCGAACAGCGCGGACAGCGCCGCGGGGTCGGGGGTGCCGTCGGGTCGCCAGACGTCCTCGAGCACCCCGGCCCGGCCGTACTGCCTGGCCCAGTCGACCCAGGCCGGGGCGACCGAGCTCAAGACGGGGACATGGACGTGCGCGTCGACGAACAGGTGCCCGTCGAGGGTCACGGCGGGAGTGTCACAGCGCGTCGAGGGGAGCCGCCGCCGGCCGGTCCGGGAGCGCGGCGGCGACTGCCCGGGCGTCCTCCCGGAGCCGGAAGCGCTGAACCTTGCCGGTCGCGGTCTTGGGCAGCTCGTCGAGCACCATGACCGAGCGGGGCCGCTTGAAGGCCGCCAGGCCCTGGCGGCACCACGCCACGAGCTCGGCCGGGTCGAGCACCGCGCCGGCGACGGCCACCACGCAGGCGACCGGCTTGTCGAGCTCGTCGCTGTCGGGCACGCCGACGACGGCCGCCTCGGCGACCTGCGGGTGCTGCAGCAGGCGCTCCTCGACCTCGGCGGGCGACACCCAGATGCCGCCGGCCTTGAGCAGGTCACCCGAGCGGCCGAGGCAGGTGTACCAGCCGTCGGGCGAGCGGACGTAGGTGTCGCCAGTGCTCAGCCACTCGCCCTGGAACACCGCGCGGGTCGCCACCGTGCGGCTCCAGTAACCGGTCGCGATCGAGGCGCCGCGCACGAACAACGCCCCGGGCTCGCCGTCGGGCACCTCGGCGCCGGCGCTGTCGCGCAGTGAGATGTCGTAGCCGGGGACCGGCCGGCCGGACGTGCCCGGGCTAATCGCGCCCGGGGCGTTGGACAGGAAGATGTGCAGCGCCTCGGTGGAGCCGATCCCGTCGAGCACCTCGACGCCGAAGCGCTCGGTGAACCGGCGCTGCAGCGTCGCAGGGAGCGCCTCGCCGGCACTCGGGACAGCGCGTACGGAGGCGAAGGTGTCGGCCGGCAGGTTGGCGGCGAGCAGGGCCGCGAAGAACGTCGGGCCGGAGAAGAACAGGGTGGGGCGGTGCTCGGCGATGATCTCGGCGGCCAGTGCCGCGGAGGGCCGGCGCGGCTCGAGCACGGTGGTCGCGCCTGCCCACAGCGGGAACAGCCCGGAGTTGCCGAGGCCGTACGCGAAGAAGAGCTTGGCGACCGAGAAGCAGACGTCGTCGGCGGTGATAGCCAGGACGTGCCGGGCGTAGGTCTCGCAGACCGCCCGCAGGTTCTCGTGCCGGTGCATCGCGGCCTTGGGCGTGCCCGTCGTGCCGCTGGTGTAGAGCCATAGCGCCGGGGTGTCTGGGGTGGTTGCCGCGACCGCGTCACCGCCGGGTGCGACCAGGTCGGCCCAGGCGGTGACCTGCAGCCAGCCGGGCAGCTCGAGCGCCGCCCCGTCGACGGTGATGACGTGGGCCAGCTCCGGGGCGGCGGTCGCGGCCTCGGCGGCCTTGGCGAACTCCGGGGAGACCACCAGGACCCGGGCGCCGGAGTCGGCGACGATCTTGGCCAGCTCCGGCCCGGTCAGCATCGTCGAGACCGGTACGGCGACCGCGCCGGTGCGCATCGCGCCGAGCAGCCCGGCCAGCAGCTCGGTGCGGTCCGAGCAGACGAACAGCACCCGCTCACCGGTACGGGTGCCGAGCCGCCGCAGCCCGGCGGCAAACGCCCCGGTCAGGTCGCGCAGGTCGGCGTACGTCGTGGTCGTTCCTGCGCACCGCACCGCGACCCGGCCACCGTTGCCGGCCTCGACGTGCCGGTCGACCAGGTAGCAGGCGGCGTTGAACGCTGGCACGGAGTCTCCAGGTCGGCGGGCTGTGGCCGCGGTCACACTACGGCGGTGGGCCTGCAGGGGCTGTGGCACGCTCCGCCCGTGGAGGCCGGGCCCGGCGGGCGACGACGTGAGACCGGCACCGCCAGCGCGCGTTCGCTGCTGCTCACGGTGCTGGGGGAGTTCGTGCTGCCAGGCTCGGTGCCGGCCTGGACCGGTGCCCTGGTCGCAGCGTTGGCCGAGGTAGGCGTCGAGGAGAAGGCCGCGCGGCAGGCCCTGTCGCGCACGTCGGGTGAGCAGCTGCTGGCTGCCGAGCGCGACGGCCGGCGGGTGCGCTGGCACCTGACCGCGACGGGCCGGCGCCTGCTGGAGGAGGGACGCGAACGGATCTACGGCTTCGGTCGGCAGGTCGAGCAGTGGGACGGCCGGTGGCTGGTGCTGGCGGTCAGCGTGCCGGAGCCGCAGCGCCAGCTGCGGCACCGGCTCCGGACCCGGCTGACCTGGGCGGGCCTGGGCAGCCCGCTACCCGGCCTGTGGGTCACCCCCGACATCGACAAGGAGAAGGAGGTCGCCGAGGCTGTCGAGGAGCTCGGCGTCGAGGCCTACTCCTTCACCGGCCCGTACGGCGCGGTCGGCGACCAGCGGCGGGTGGTCGCCAGCGCCTGGCGGCTCGACAGCATCCAAGAGCGCTATGAGGCGTTCCTGCAGGCTTTCGCCGAGGACCGGGCTGACGGTCCGGCCGAGGCTTTCCGCGCACAGGTGCTCCTGGTGCAGGAGTGGCGGCGCTTCCCGTTCCTGGACCCGGCGCTGCCGGCCCCGCTGCTACCCACGACCTGGCCCGGTCCTGCCGCGGCCGAGCTGTTCCACACCCGACACGACGCCTGGCACACCGCAGCCCAGCAGCACTGGGCGGCGCTGTGCGACGGCGCCGGCCGACGGTTCTGACAACCCTTCCAACAAGGAGCCACATATGATCTTCATCGTCGTCAAGTTCCCGGTCCGGCCCGAGCATGCCGACAGTTGGCTTGCGCTGGTCGACGACTTCACCCGGGCCACCCGCGCCGAACCGGGCAACCTGTTCTTCGAGTGGTCCCGTAGCGTCGACGACCCGCTCGAGTACGTCCTGGTCGAGGCCTTTGCCGACGGTGCTGCCGAGGCACACGTCTCCAGCCCGCACTTCAAGGCGGCCGTCGACGCGATGTCCTCGGCCGTCAGCGCCACCCCCAAGATCATCAGCCTGTCCGGGATCCCGCAGGACGGCTGGGGGGAGATGGGCGAGGTCGCGCCGCGGCCCTGACCTGGCGGGACCAGTGCGTCCAGGCCGGCCGATGGGGGCCGACCTGGACGCTGCTGTCTCAGACCAGGTCGAAGCGGTCGAGGTTCATGACCTTGTCCCAGGCTGCGACGAAGTCGCGGACGAACTTGTCCTCGGCGTCGTCGCTGGCGTAGACCTCCGACAGCGCGCGCAGCTCGGAGTTCGAGCCGAAGACGAGGTCGATGCGGCTGCCGGTCCACCTGACCGTGCCGGCGGCGTCACGACCCTCGAAGGTCTCCGCATCGTCAGCGGTCGCCTTCCACGTGGTACCCAGGTCGAGCAGGTTCACGAAGAAGTCGTTGGACAGCGAACCGGGTCGGGTGGTGAGGACCCCCCGCTGGGACTGCTGCTGGTTGGCACCCAGCACGCGCAGGCCACCCACGAGCACGGTCATCTCGGGGGCGCTGAGGGTCAGCAGGTTGGCCCGGTCGAGCAGCAGGTACTCGGCGGGCAGCCGGTGCCCCTTACCGAGATAGTTGCGGAAGCCGTCTGCGGTCGGCTCCAGCGGCGCGAACGCCTCCACGTCGGTCTGCTCCTGCGAGGCGTCCGTGCGGCCCGGGGTGAACGGCACCTGGACGTCGTGGCCGGCGGCCTTGGCGGCCTGCTCGACGCCGGCGCAGCCACCGAGCACGATCAGGTCGGCGAGCGAGATCTGCTTCCCACTGGCCTTAGCGCTGTCCTTGATGCCCTCCAGGGTACGCAGGACCATCGCCAGCTCGTCCGGGTCGTTGACCTCCCAGCCGCTCTGCGGCTCCAGGCGCAGCCGCGCCCCGTTGGCGCCGCCGCGCTTGTCGCTGCCCCGGAACGACGATGCCGACGCCCAGGCGGCGGAGACCAGCTGGGCGACCGACAGGCCCGAGGACAGCAGCTGCACCTTCAGCGCGGCGATCTCCTCCGCGCCGACCAGCTCGTGGTCGACAGCGGGGACCGGGTCCTGCCAGAGCAGCGTTTCGGCCGGCACCAGCGGACCGAGGTAGCGCGCGACGGGCCCCATGTCTCGGTGCGTCAGCTTGAACCAGGCCCGCGCGAAGGCGTCCGCGAACTCCTCCGGGTGCTCGTAGAAGCGCCGCGAGATCTGCTCGTACACCGGGTCGACCCGCAGCGCGATGTCGGTCGTCGCCATGAACGGGGCGACCCGCTTCGAGGCGTCGTGCGCCGAGGGCACGGTGTCCGCGCCGCCGCCATCCTTCGGAGCCCACTGGTGAGCGCCGGCGGGGCTCTTCACGAGCTCCCACTCGTAGCCGAACAGGGTCTCGAAGTAGCTGTTGTCCCAGGTGATCGGCGTCGGGGTCCAGGCCCCCTCCAGCCCGCTGGTGATGGTGTTCGCGCCCGAACCGGTGCCCAGGCTGTTTCGCCAGCCCAGCCCCTGCTCCTCCAGCGGAGCACCCTCGGGCTCCGGGCCGATGTACAGGTTCGGGTCGGCGGCGCCGTGGGTCTTGCCGAAGGTGTGGCCACCGGCGCACAGCGCGACGGTCTCCACGTCGTTCATCGCCATCCGGGCGAACGTCTCGCGGATGTCCCGGGCCGAGGCCAGCGCGTCCGGGACGCCGTTCGGGCCCTCCGGGTTGACGTAGATCAGGCCCATCTGGACAGCGGCCAGCGGGCTTTCGAGCTCGCGGTCACCGGTGTAGCGGTCATCCCCGAGCCAGGTCTCCTCGGGGCCCCAATAGACGTCCTCGTCGGGCTCCCAGACGTCGACGCGACCGCCACCGAACCCGAAGGTCTTGAAGCCCATGGTCTCCATGGCCCGGTTGCCGGTGAACACGATCAGGTCGGCGTAGGAGAGGGCCGCGCCGTACTTCTGCTTGACCGGCCACAGCAGCCTGCGGGCCTTGTCGAGGTTGGCGTTGTCCGGCCAGCTGTTGAGCGGCGCGAAGCGCTGCATGGCCGCACCTGCGCCACCGCGGCCGTCGCTGGTGCGGTAGGTGCCGGCGCTGTGCCAGGCCATCCGGACGAAGAACGGGCCGTAGTGCCCGTAGTCGGCCGGCCACCAGTCCTGCGAGTTCGTCATCATCGCATCGACGTCCCGGGTCAGGGCCTGGATGTCGACGGTCTTGAAGGCCGCTGCGTAGTCGAAGTCCTCGCCCATCGGGTTGGCGACGGCGGGATGCTTGCGCAGAATCTTCAGGTTGAGCTGGTTGGGCCACCAGTCGCGGTTGCCGGCACCTTCGGTCGGGTGGTGGGGGCGGACGGTCGCCACAGGACAGCGAGCCTCGCTCTCCGCAGACTGCATGTCGCCTTCGACGGCGTTGTGATCAGGCACGGCTGTCCTTCCGGGACGTGGTGGATGAAAGGGTGGTCGGGAGTGCGGTGGCGCAGCCGGGGCAGCGGCCCCAGTAGGTGACCTCGGCCTCGTCGATCGTGAAGCCGTGGTCGTTCGAGGCGGTTAGGCAAGGCGTGTCACCGACGGCGCAGTCGACGTCGGAGATCGCGCCGCACGAGCGGCAGACCACGTGGTGGTGGTTGTCAGCCACCCGGGACTCGTAGCGGGCCACCGAGCCGGACGGCTCGATGCGCCGCACCAGGCCCGCCACGGTCAACGCGCGCAGCACGTCGTACACGGCTTGGTGGGAGACCTCACCGAGCTGTTCGCGCACCGCCCGGATGAGGGAGTCCGTGTCGGCGTGCGGATGTGCATGCACCGCGGCGAGCACCGCCCGCCGAGGACGCGTCACACGCAGCGCAGCCCCGCGCAATGAAAACTCGACGTCCGCGGGCGTGGTCACCTCTGTACTGTCGTCCTCTTTCTTGAAACAGTCAAGAGTGGACTCAGCACCGCCCGAAGCCGGCTCGTCGCTGGCGGACGGACCCCGTCCTCAGCCGATGCGTCGCAGGCGGCTGATCTGCAGGCCGCCGTCGAGCAGGTCGTCCATGCGACCCACGAACTGCTGCAGGTGCGGGGCTGCCAGGTGCGCGTCGAGCGCCTCCCCCGACTCCCAGTTCTCGTAGAGAGCGAAGACGGCCGGGTCCTCGACGCCCTGGTGCAGGTCGTAGTTGACGTAACCGGCCTCCTTCGCGGTCGGCGCGACCAGGGCCTCCAGTGCCTCGCGTAAGGCCTGCTCCCTACCGGGCTTTGCACGCATGGACGCGATCACGGTGAGCAGGTCGCGGCGGTCGTCGGTGGGCGTAGGGATGAGAGTCCTCCTCGGTGGTGGCAGACCGGTCTGCCACCGAGCACCTTCCTCCCGGCTGCCGCCGAACCTGACACCGGGTGTCGGAGGGGTGGCAGGGGGATCACGCTCAGCAGCCGCCCGGCGGGCCGGGTGTGCCCCTTCCTTCGGCGGGCCCGTCGACCACGCCGCCCGTGCCGTGGCGTACCACCGCGCCGAGATGCACGACGTACCAGGTACCGCGCCAGGAGATGAGCGAGGCGATGCCGAAGGAGCGCACCATCCCAGCGCTGAGGTAGACCAGCCTGGCTTGCGCGACGTGCCAGTAGCCGACCCGGTTCGCGCAGGTCCCCGGTGGCACCCACCTGGCAACGCCGGTCGGCACGTCGACGCCGACCAGCGTGGCGGCGCTCCCCTGCTGACCCACGAGGTCATGGGCGGCAGCGACGTCGCGCGTGAAGTCCCCGAGAAGTCGGTCCCGCCAGTCGGCAGCCGGGTCGGGCACCGTCTTGACCTGCAGGTACGCCGAGAGCGGGAAGAACGCTGCGGACGCCTGGGCCGTGTCGCCTGTCGTCACCGCCCGCCAGAGATCGGCCATCTCCGCGTCGAAGACCGGCCCGCTTGCCGCCGGGGACGCGGTCGTCTGGGGCAGCGCCCCATCTCCCGGCGGCCCCGCCGACTGTGCTGCGACGGGGCTCGGGCCGGGCTGCGTCGGGCCGGGCTGTGTCGGGCCGGGCTGTGTCGGGCCGG
>ENA-OFCD01000685-OFCD01000685.1-metagenomes-genome-assembly--contig:-NODE-685-length-20207-cov-2.707920_pt1 | contig 20207 bp, 17 predicted proteins | sample MGYA00153392_OFCD01 | MGnify analysis MGYA00153392
CGATTGCCTGCTTTAAAAGTGGAGTAAGACCAATCGCGCGCGTATGCAGTATGGCATACAGCGCGAACCCGCACGTTGTAACTACCACAATACGCTAAGCCGCGAAGCATTAAATTATTTGTAGAAGAATTTAAAATACCACTCCATAGTGAATCGCTCGCTAATTTATACTGAATTTCAAAAGTAGATTTGCCGAATACCGTAGTATCGTATTGAGACCAAGAAATTAACGTTGTATCACTTGATGTGCGCGCAGTTAAATTTGAAACGATGGGGCAGTAGGTCGAAAAATGATACGTGAAACTCGTATCTGATTTGCTGTAACAACTTTGAATCACTCTAAATAAATAGTTTTCCCCAAATTTCAAGTTTCGAGCATTGTAGGATGTGCCAACTGCTGAATCTTTTACCCAAACATTTGATGCTAAATCTGAAGCAAGTTTATATTGAATAATAAAATTATTAGGTTCAGTGCCGTACCAACTAATAAAAAAAAGTGGAAAAGCATCCTCTGGAGAACCATATCCGAAAGAATTTATTTTCTGACAACTTGTGCAACCTCTCGTTTTAAATGTTGCTGGAGGTCCTTGCGAAGGTAATTTAAAATAGCCACTAAAGGAGTAGCCAGACGCATAAAGCGTATCGCATTTAGGGAAATCAGTGAGATAAACATAATGAGAATCTGTTAGGGTAATTGTTTTTGAGTAATTACCAGAAGGGGAACCAACAGAAACAGTTGATTTGTAAAATGAGTCAAGTGAATTTGATACGCTAAGTTTTACGACAGAATCAGAAATACTATTGAATGCAATTGAAGGTAAAAAATAAGTTGTTAACCAACTATAAATAAAAATAGCACTCGTATCAATGGTAAATTCACAGTTGTGTCGCACGTGCGCAGCATATTTTTTAGATTGATCTAAATTTGCAATCGTAGCATAGTTATTATTATTGGTTGTAGCTATTTGCGTCCAAATATTAGTTGTGTCGTTTAATAATTTGTATTCAAACGTATAATTGCTGTCGCCACTAGTTTTTGTCCAATTAGCTTGAGTGTAAGTAAAACCATTCGCAAAAAAGGAAATATTTGTAACCTTGCAGGGAAGTGAATCTGGTGGAAAAATTGTTGCTGTTGCAATGCGGGCTAAAAATAAAAAAAATAAAAAAAGTATAACCTGTTTCATGGAAATTTATTTTAGATCAAACCAGAGACCTGCGTAAAATCCAATTACGTACCAATTTATGACGGTTGCAAATTTTGTTTTCGTTCAAATAAAAATTTAACTTTTAAGAATTTTGTGCGCATGAACAAGGCGCGTTACTATTTCATAATTTTTAAACTTAAATCTAAATTGCGCGCAGAATGCGTCAATGCACCTGACGAAATATAATCTACACCTGTGAGTGCAAATCGGCGCAAGTTTTTAAGATTTACGCCACCCGAAATTTCTGTTTGAATTTGTTTATTGACGCGTTTCACAGCTTTTTTCATTTGTGGCAGCGCAAAATTATCCAACATGACGCGCGTTACAACGCCTTGCGGCATAGCGAGCGCGGTTTCGAGTTCTTCTAAATTGCGCACTTCAACGGTTAAACCAAAATTTTTCGTTTCTGGATGTACTAATTTATATTGCGTTACACGTTCAATCGCGTTTTTAAGTCCGCCCGAAGCATCGGCGTGATTGTCTTTAATCATAAACCAATCGTACAAACCAAATCTATAATTGGCGCAACCACCAATCGCCACTGCCCATTTTTCAAAATAACGGAACATCGGCGTTGTTTTGCGCGTGTCTAAAATTGTTACATGCAAGTCACTAACTTCCGATTTAAACGTGTTGCTCAATGTAGCAATGCCGCTCATGCGTTGCATTGCGTTTAAAACCAATCGCTCGGCTTTTAAAAGTGCTTGCGTGTTACACGTGACTTCAAAAGCGATTTCACCATCTTTAATAACGTCGCCATCTTTTTTAAAAGGGGTGAAAATTGTGTCGGCATCGAGATAAAAAAAAACACGGCGCGCTAATTCCATGCCTGCTAAAACGCCTGCATCTTTTATTTTTAAAACAGCCTTATTTTTTAAATTGGAAGGAATGCAAGCGAGTGCCGTGATGTCGCCTTTGCGCACATCTTCATAAAGAGCTTGCTCAATAAATTGCTGTATGTAATCGCTATCAATATGAAAAGGCGTTGGAATTTCCACAGTTTTGGATTTAAGTATCTGTTTATCCGTTAATCAAATTTCCCCTCCCTACTGAGTTGGGACAGGAAATAAAACCTATGAATAAATAGTTATGATTTTATTTGTAATTGAAGTGCAAATATAATTTTGGAAAAAGTATTACACGGCTAAAACACGTTTTTCTTTTGAATAAATGATTTTACCGATGCGGTCAATGTGTCTCACTAAATCTGCGTTTTCGATAGAATAATAATCCAGAACATCAAAATAATAAGGCATCACCGTTTCTTCATTCAAAACAGAACTGATGTGAATAATGCGTTCAAAAGAAATATTGTTTCCGAAAACGGCTAAATCAACATCGCTACCGTTTCTGTAATTTCCTTTAGCGCGACTGCCAAAAATCCGCGCCGATTCCACTTCAGGAAATTTTTCCAAAACTTGAATAATATCCGAAATGTCAGAATCTCTCAGACCAAACATTATTTTTTGGGTTTTAATTTATTGTAAAGATCGCGCAAAATATGAATATAGGTATGCTCAATTGTGGAAACAATTTTTTTTGTACGTGCTTCATCGTAAGTGTGCGAAGTCAAATTTCTATTTTCAAGCGCTTGAATCCAAAGATGTCCATCATTTATTAAACCCATTTCAAACGCTTTTTTTATGCTATCGCGCGGCGAACGTAAATCTGTAATTCCTTGTGCTTCCATGTATTCTTTCATAACATTCCATGAAAGTTCAAAACTTATTTCAAAAAATTGAATCAATCCTGCTTGTTCAAAAATACTTGGTGCATTAATGGCAATCGCTTCTTCTAAAAAAAGTAAAGTTTTCTCAAAATTTTGAAACCGCTGTTGCCATCTTTCGTCTTCGTGCGCCATAAAGAATTTTAAAACTAAATTGACGTAAAGTTAACAAGATTTTTTATTTTTTTGCGGCTTCTTTCACTAAAGCTAAAAGCGCATTTTCATCACCGACCAATAAGCCGCGTTTGTGAAAAACTATCTCTCCTTTTTTATTGTAAATAAATATTTGCGGCATTCCGTTCAATTCGCCTTCTAAAACATTTGGGAACTCGCGATCGAAATCATGAAAAGTCGGAAAAGGAAATTTTTCAAGTTCAACGCGTTTAATATAGTTGGCGCGATTAGCTTCAAAATCTTCTGAGATTGCAACCAACGCGAAAGATTGTTCCGTTTGCCAAGTTGTAAATTTTTTCTTGAAATTGTCTAATTCGTATCGGCACGGACCGCACGTTGTGAGCCAATAAACAATCACTAAAGGCTTATCGCTTTTTTTAAAAACTTCAGCCGAATTAAAAATTTTATCAGCACTATCAATCAATCGAATATTGTAGGGAAATTCTTTTTTTAATAATGCAGGGTCGCGATGCAAAGCGACAAGAGAATTTTGCGCGCCCAGTTGCACGCTTTGAAAAAATAAAATGAAAGCAAGATAGAAAAAAAGGGAGAAGTTTTTTTCGGAATTTATTTTTTTTCTCGAAGTTGGAAGTAGTATCATAAATAAAAAATCATTCGTTCTGCGCAAAGGTAGAGCGAATGATTTTTAAAGTCAACCCACACGAGCGTATGCGTTGAATATATTTTTTATTAAACCGCTAATTTGTTTACATGAACCGTTAAACCTGAAACTAAGTTCGACGCTTTGTTTTTGTGAATGCGGTTTTTTGCCGCTAATTTATCAATCATGGTGATTACCTTAGGTAAAAACTTTTCAGCTTCTGCCTTTACAGTGAGTGCGCGCAAAGAGCGAATTGCTGTACGCGTTGTTTTTTTATAAAAACGGTTTCTCAAACGGCGTGCTACGGTTTGACGAATGCGTTTTTTTGCTGAAGCGTGATGTGCCATCGTTTATTATTTTTTCAGCCACCAAGCATGGAGGCTCAACAATTCTTAAAAATATTTCTTTCTCTAAAATTTGAGAGCGCAAAATTAATATTTATTTACGGTAAAAACAATTTTTTCTGAAATAAAATCTATTTAACGATTAAAATGAAAAAAATGAGCGGTTGTCTTTACTTCGTTTAGGCTTCAAAGCTTATTTCTTTATCCAATTCTTTAAAAAAACGAATGGCGTTTTCAATCAGCACGTGCTCTTGTTTTTTTTCTCCTTCAATATCAATATGTCGTTTCTGGTTGTATTGCGGCCAATTATCCGCATCGCGACCAATAAACTCGAAGTAACCTTCATGACTGAGTAATTCGCAAACGCCAATGTGCATCAAATCTTGCTTTTCTTCTTTCGTAAATTTTCCTTGCCAATAACCGAGTGTTTGAATTCCGACCATGAGGAGTACTAAATTCAAATCAGGCAGCTTTTCTGTTTTGAGTGCTTTTTTAACAAAATGCCGCACACGCAACCATTCAAATTCTATTTGCCAATCTTCCATAATAATTTTATTTGACAAACCAAGTAATTTTTTTTTAAACCTCGTAGGTTTGAGAAACTTGTGAGGTTGAGAAACTTGCGAGGTTTAAATCACTTTTCACTTAACTCCATCCACCGCATTTCAACTCCTTCAAGCTGTGCTTCAACAGCATGTAATTCTTTCGAGAGTTTTGTGATTTCGGCAGCAGAAAGATTTCCAGCGTTGTCGAATTGAGATGTAATTTCTTTTTTACGAGATTCAAATTTTTCTAAATCACGTTCCAGTTTGCGGAGTTCTTTGCGCTCCGTGTCGTTTAATCCAGCTTTATTATTTACAGCGACAGGTTTTTCCGTCGTTGTTTCGAGGCGTTTTTCGCGCTGCGCCAGTTTTAATGCTTCGCGATACTCGGTATAGTTCCCGTTTGAATCTCGCACAATGCCTTGCCCTTCAAAAATAAATAAATGATCCACGATGCGATCCATAAAATAACGATCGTGGGTAACGATAATGCAACAACCTTTGTATGTATTTTCTAAAAAATCTTCCAACACGTTGAGCGTTAAAATGTCTAAATCGTTAGTTGGCTCATCCAAAATAAGAAAATTCGGATTGCCCATTAAAACGGTAAGCAGATACAATCGGCGTTTTTCGCCACCACTAAGTTGTGAAGCATATACTTGTTGCTGTTCACGCGAAAACAAAAAACGTTCGAGCAGCGAAGCCGCCGTCATCTTCTGCCCTTTTTCTAACGGAATAAACTCTGCGATATCTTGAATGACTTCTATCACACGGCGATCTTCTTTCAAAATCATTCCGTCTTGCGTGTAATAACCGTAGTTGATCGTCTCTCCAATAATTATTTTTCCGCCAGTGGGTTGCATTTCACCGACCAACATTTTTAAAAAAGTTGTTTTACCGACACCATTTTTACCTACGATACCGATACGTTCACCACGTTTAAATTTGTAAGAAAAATCGGTCAGTAGTTTTTTGCCGCCAATTTCTAAACTCACGTTATGAAACTCCACAATTTTAGAACCCAGCCACGTCGTTTTAATGTCCATCGAAAGTGATTCGTTATCGCGTTTGGCGGTAACAGCTTCTTTCAAGTCATGAAAATCTTCGATACGCACTTTCGATTTGCTTGTCCGCGCTGGTGCAGTTGTGGCCATCCAAGCGCGTTCTTTATCGAGTAATTTTTTTTGTTTATCGAGCGTTGCACCATCAATTTCACCACGCAATATTTTTTGTTCTAAATAATAAGCGTAATTCCCTTTGAAACGATAGACGTTTCCTCTTTCCATTTCTATAATCGTGTTGCAAACGCTATCGAGGAAATACCTATCGTGCGTCACCATAAAAAGTGTGTACGAAGGTCGCGCCGCAAAATAGGCTTCGAGCCATTCAATCATGTCGAGGTCGAGATGATTCGTTGGCTCATCGAGAATGAGAAAATCGGGTTGCTCAATGAGGATGCACGCTAAAGCTAAACGTTTGCGCTGACCGCCCGAAAGTGTTGTAATCCGCTGATTGATAAATTCATCAATGCCCAAACGCGACATAATTTCTTTTACCAACGCCTCCGTTTCCCAAGCGCGCAATTCTTCGAGGTGCATCATGGCGTTTTGCAATCGCGTGTCATCGCCTGAATGTAAAGCAGTTTCATATTCTGCAACGGCTTGCAATGCGGGATTAGGAGACGCAAACAAAGCTTGTTGCGGTGTCGAAAAATTCTCGAATGTTGGGTCTTGATTTAAAAAAGCAATCCTAACATCCTTCGCAAATAAAATTTTAGCTTGTTCTCCTTCCGATCCTTCTTGACCCGAAAGCACGCGCAGCAACGTCGTTTTACCTGTTCCGTTTTTAGCAACAAGCGCAATTTTATCGCCCCGATTGATAGACACAGCAATATTCTTAAACAGAATTTTAGGTCCGTAGCTTTTTGTAACGTTCTCGAGTGTGAGGTAATTCATTTAAAAACAGAATTAAGGAATGAAAGAATTAAGGAATGAAAGAGTTTTTATGCTTTCATTCTAAGAAACCTGACGATTTCCTAAAACTTTAATTTTTTGTGCGGCGCAAAGTTAATCTAATTTGAATTGAATCATTACATCTGGAGTTTATGAATTGCGAAAACTAAAATCAATTAAAAATTATTATTTAGTTGAATTTCTTAAAAATAAAAAATATTTTATACTTTGGTGACGAAATTATAAACATATTTAGAGATAAAACAAACTTTTCTATGCCAAAACGCAATTGCACAAACTCGATTTATTAATAGCTAAAATTTTAGACGCTATGTTTATAACGATTAATTTAAGAGAAAATACCCTTTACAAAAGAGGAGTTGAACAAGGGATCATCCAATAGAACAACAACATTCAACGTCTATCCATTAATTGCCAGAGATGAATTAAATATTTTATCTATTGACGATACATATTTTCGAGTCATTAATTTATTAGGGCAATTAGTGATGACGACAAAAAACGCGCTGAGACTTAATGTTGCATCCTTATCGAGCGGAATATATTTTTTAAAATCTGGTACAGAGTAAGTGAGGTTTTTAAAACAGTAAGAGTGAATGGAGTTTGGGTTAACGGTTCTACAGTTTTCAAAAAAAGCGTCATTATTTGTAGCGACGCTTTTTTATACGTAGTTTCTATCAATCCAACAAATGTATGTCGCGCTCTAAAAAAATAGATAGCAAGCACATGCACAAACCATTGTCTCGTTCGAAACGCTCTTACAACATATTTACAATCGAGCTAAAGATCTTCCACTGATTGATAAAAACCTTTAGAAATAGTAGGCGCAACAGAAAAATTAATTTCGATGCAAGCCATTCACAGTTTATAACAGATTAAAACTATTTTGGAATGCGGTTCAGGTTTTTCATTTGCAGATCGTCTAAAAACTCAATCGTATCTACAAGGCTATTTAAAACATTGCCTGAAGTTGGTATGCGGATAATTTTATTAACTATTTGGAAACCTGAGATAAGCAGATGACTATCGGGAAAAGTATTTGCCACGCTTTCGACATAACTTTGAACGGACATTTTAGCCAAAGGCTCATTCACAAACGTAAAAATATAATCTGGTTTATGAACTTTAGCCGCCTCTTTTAAATCTGGTAGTGTAACATCGAGCCCTAAATAGATGACAAAATTTTTGCGCACTTTGAGCAAATAATATAAAAAAAGCAAACTCAGTTCTTGTTTTTCGCCTTGCGGCAAATAAATCATAAACTTTTTTGTGTCACGACTGATGGATAGTGGTTCGCGATCAATAGCAGCGATAACTTTTTGGCGCAGCAAATGAGACATAAAATGTTCGTGAACGGTGTTGAGTGAACCCGTAATCCAAAGTAAGGTTAATCGTTCTAAAAAAGGATAAACAACCTCAAGCATGGTGCGTTCAAAACCCATCTGTTGAACACTCGTACTGATGATTCGGTCGAATTTAAATTCATCCATCGAAATCATGGCGATTGTCAACGCGTCGAGTTGGTTGTCTTGTTCAACCATAATATCGCTAACGGAAGACACACTTTTACAAATTTCATCGTGTGAAAGATTAGCGATATTGGAAATTTTCATTCCATTTTTGTTCAGCAGCGCAATATTAAGCAGTAAACGCAAGTTTTCGTCGTCGTAATACCGTATATTCGACTGCGTGCGTTTGGGTTGAATGAGGCTATATCGCTGCTCCCAAATGCGAATAGTGTGGGCTTTAATCCCAGAAAGTTTTTCTAAATCGCGAATTGAATATATTGCCACAGTATAATTTGAACTTGCTTAGTCAATGTATCTACTAAAATATTAATTTTTTGTTTGCGTGAGTGTTATTTGTGACTTTAATTTGTTGCACAATTACGCTAATAGTCTCATTAAAACAGGGAACTTTGTAACAAATTTTATAAAATAAAGTTTTAATTATCATTACTAACGTGGGTTGAAAAATTAATTTTCTATTTTTTTTAATTTGTGCTAACGTAAAATCTCAATAGTTCTGCGGTTTTAATTTAGATTCAAATAATTATTAGGCAGCTCTCAACAATAGTATAATACTTTTTAACGGTTTATTTAAAGTATAGGTTTAACAATTTCATAATTTTTTAATAATACCGACAATTTTTTAAAAATATTTCAAAAATGCTCCAGATAAGTTCTTTTTTTTATAATAAAACTGTTCCAATATTTGCTTTTGTTTTGTGCTGTCTCAGTTTAAATATTCTACGAGCGCAAGATAGTTGTACATTTAAATTGCGTGTTTTCGACAAGTTTGGTATCGGCTGGAATGGTTCGCAGGTGTATATTAAATTAGGCAATAAAGCGGAAGTAGCCTACACACACGACGGCTTATTGGGACTTGCGAGCGATAGCGTACATATTTTTAATATTCGCGTGCGTGCAGGTGATTCACTTTTTGTACGTTACGATGACGCAGGCGCAGGTTCGCAGGATGAAATAAAATATAGCCTCATCAATAATGCGGGTGATGTGCTTTTCAGCGATGGACCGATACCGAAACAAGGAAAAGTTTTTTCGGGCTTAACAAAATGTATTTGTGAGCGTTCGTGCTTTAACAACAACAATTTCGTGGCAACCCGCTTTAGTGGGCGCAAAACTTTCTTACCGCGTAGAATGGGATTCAGTGCCATTTACGTTAGGTCTTTCTAAAAATGTTTACATTACGCAAGATACTTTTTTTATTCTTCAAGGTTTGAAGGAATTGACAAATTATAAAGTTTTTGTCAAAACACTGTGCGGTAGCGATACAAGCACTTGGTCTGCACCGCTTATTTTCAGAACCGACACCGCGAACAATGTAGGTGTTTCAAAAATATTTGCGCCTATTAATCGTTGCGATTTAAACATTGATAGCGTTAAAATAATGCTGAAAAATTATGGCGGTGCGCCACAAATTCTGATACCGATAAAATACAGCGTCAATGGCACGCCCATTTCAATAAATTATCCAATTGACGGAAACTTTACAGGCAATTTGAGTAAAGACAGTATAGTGCCTTTCACTTTTAAAGCAACCTACGATTTTTCACAACCGGGCGAATATATGCTCGCCGCTTGGACGGAACTTCCAGGTGATTTAAACAAAGCCAACGATACTTTTAAACTTTCCGTAACTCGACCGCGCGTTGTCACAAAATATCCAGATGCGCAAAATTTTGAAGGCGGCAAAGATACTTGGGCAGTTGTTGATTCGGCAGCAAATAGCAAGAGTACTTGGGCTTGGGCTACGCCGAACTATAAATTTATAACCAATGCGGCATCGGGTAAAAAATGTTGGACTAACTGCGTTGATACAAGTTATCGCGATCGCGATACAAGTTACATTCTTTCGCCGTGTTACGATTTTTCGGGTTTAACGACTGACCCGCGTTTAAATTTTGCTATTAGTTTTTATACTGAACCCCATTTTGATGGTACTTGGCTCGAAGCCAGCACGGATGGCGGTAAGACGTGGTCGCGCGTCTTAAGAAATGCTAAAAGTATAAATTGGTATAATGATACTATTTCGCGCACGACGAACGAATTTTGGGCAGGAACAAATCGTTTAGGTTGGCGCAACGCGCAAACGATTTTAACAGGTTTTGCTGGAAAGCCTAGTTGCCGCTTCCGATTTATTTTTCAGAGCGATGCTACAACCGTGCCTGCTGCGAGTGAATACAGTGGCGTGGCGATTGATAATTTCTTGATTTCTGCACCAGCTGCCATAGATTTCGCTGCAGATAGTGTTGGTCTCGATTACATGAATACGTGCCGCGTCTCTTTACGTGTCACAAATTTAGGTACATCGGCAACGGGTAAATTCAGCCTTGGTTACAAATTAGAAAACGGTGCATCAGTGATTGAACAACTCGATACAACGCCGATTGCAATAGGTGGTTCATTTGTTTATACTTTTAAAAGTCAACTAACTACGCCAACCGTTGATAACCAAAAACTTTTAGCATGGGTTTCTCTATCAGGCGATAATTTTTCTTTAAACGATACGCTGCCGTTTAAAATGGGTATTAGTAAACCGATTTCTGTTAACACTGTTTATAATTTTGACGATTTAAAAGTTCCAACTAATTGGATTGGAAAACGCGCGGGCATTCGTGCAGGTGGTGCGAACGGACACGGTAACGCCACATCGAATGGATTTATTTACGCTGATATTTATAAAGATACAAATCCAGCAATTGCGCAGTTCTCTAATATTTTAGATTTCACGGCTGGTAAATTCGGACCTGTTCGCGCAGATGATAGTTTATTTTATACTTATCGTTTTGTAAATGATAACGCGCCTTACGCAGCTTATGCTTTGCAAGCCAACGACGGTTTACGCGTTGACGTTGCCACAGAATGTGATACTATTTTCACGTCTTTAGATACTGTTTCGTCTAAAAATCAAGTTGTGAATGCCAATTACAATGTTCGTAAATTATCGCTCGCTAAATTCACAGGTAAAATTATAAAAATCAGATTCAATATAACGAGTCCGATTCAGACATACAGTGGTTATTTTGCCGATATTGATAGCATCAATTATCACAGCGTTTGCCCATCAACTTTTGGTTTTGCACCCGCGATTAAAAATGCAGATCCTAACCGCGCGAATGGTACTATTAAAATTAAACCAACGCTCGGAACTGGACCTTACACATTCAATTGGAGTAACGGCGCAACCACCGATTCAGTTAGCACTTTAGCGTCGGGAACTTACACCGTCACCGTTACTGATGCCAACAAATGCACAGACATTCGCAACATCACCGTTCAAACTTTTGTCGGCGTGAACGATCCAGCTTCTATAATTGATGCTATCACTATTGCGCCCAACCCAACAAATAGCAACAGCACACTCGATATAAAATTGAAACAAGCCAGTGCTATTCGCGTGACGGTGTTTAATATGGTTGGTCAGTTGGTGCAATCGCAATTTGCACAAAATGTTACTGAACGCACATTCGATATTGATTTAAGCAACGTCAATAACGGAATGTATCTCATTCGAGTGGATGTTGACAACGCGACGCAAATAATTAGATTGGTAAAACAAGAATAATTGATAAGACGAAAAATAAGTGTAATTTTAAAAGAGCAACGACCCGAAAATTCGTTGCTTTTTTTATGTGCGCTGAAAGGTTATTGCTAAGACAGATTGGCAGAAAAAACGCGATGGTATATGGTTTGCAATCTACTCTATGCTTTGCAAAGCGCGCTTTTTAATTTTAAATTAAAAAGTACTTTACAATTTTGTCAGGCAAATTCAAAAAATATTCTAAAAAATAGATAATTATGGCAAAAGGTAGTATCTCAGTACAGACGGAAAATATTTTTCCGATCATTAAAAAGTTTTTATACAGCGACCAAGAAATTTTTCTTCGTGAATTGGTCTCTAACGCAGTGGACGCGACTACAAAACTTATTTTACTTTCCAAACGCGGCGAAGTGCAAGGCGAAATTGGCGCGACCAACATTGAAATAAAAGTGGATGCTGAAGCAAAAACTTTAACCATCAGCGATAAAGGTATTGGTTTAACAGCCGAAGAAGCGCAACGCTATTTGAGTGAAGTCGCTTTTTCGAGTGCTTCGGAGTTTCTCGAAAAATATAAAGACGGTAATATTATTGGACATTTTGGTTTGGGCTTTTATTCCGCCTTTATGGTTGCCGATCGCGTAGAAGTATTTTCAAAATCGTACAGACCCGATGCGGAAGCGATTGTTTGGCGTTGCGACGGTTCACCGAATTACGAAATTGATCCTTCGGAAAAAACGACGCGCGGAACAGATATAGTTTTGCATATCAGTGCCGATGCAATGGAGTATTTAGATGAAAATAAAATTGAGGAGCTACTCAATAAATATTGTAAATTTTTACCGATAGAAATTCAATTCGGAACGCGCAACGAAACAGAAACAACCGTTGACCCGAACGATCCAGATATTAAAGTTGATCATGACGTCACCGTTCCGAACATCATCAACGATACGCATCCGTTGTGGAAAAAATCGCCAAAAGATTTAACGGACGACGACTACAAAGCCTTCTACAATAAATTATATCCGTTCAGTACGCCACCCCTTTTCTGGATTCACCTCAATATAGATTATCCATTCAACTTGACGGGTATTTTGTATTTTCCAAAAGTTGCCAATGCGCTGGAAGTGCAGAAAAATAAAGTACAACTTTACAGCAATCAAGTTTTTGTAACGGATGATGTCAAAGAAATTTTACCAGAGTTTTTAACACTGTTACATGGTGTTATAGATTCGCCAGATATTCCGTTGAATGTATCGCGTAGTTATTTACAAAGCGATCGCGAAGTGAAAAAAATTACGCAGTACATCACGAAAAAAGTAGCTGAGAAACTCGCCGATATGTTTAAAGATGATCGCAAAAACTTTGAAGAAAAGTGGAACGATACGGGCGTGTTTATTAAATACGGAATGTTGAGCGATGAAAAATTCAGCGAGCGCGCTGTGGATTACGCACTTTTCAAAACCGTTGACGGCGATTATTTAACGCTGAATGAACTGAAAGAAAAAACCAAACCGCTCCAAGTTGATAAGCACGATAAATTGATTCAAATTTATACGAACAACGCAGCGCAAACAGATGCACAAATTCAAGCGGCAAAATCGCGCGGATACGTGGTGCTTGATATGGATACTGTAATTGATAATCATTTCATGCAGCACATTGAGTATAAAGAAAACGTAACCTTCGTCCGCGTTGACTCAGACACTTTGGATAATTTAGTGCAAAAAGACGAGAAGCGCACATCTGTTTTGACGGAGTCGGAAGAAAAATCTGTAAAAGATACCTTTGAAAAATTGTTAGGCGAAAATAGACTACACAGCGTTGTACTACAAGCGCTCACGTCTGAAGAAACACCTGTGCAAATTACGCGCAACGAATTTATGCGCCGCATGAGTGAAATGCGTCAGTTCCAACAAATGAACATTGGCGAAATGCCCGATAGTTTTAACGTTGTGGTGAACACAAACAATCCGATTATTTCTCAAAAACTATTGGCTGCTAAAGATGATGCGCACCGCATCGAAGTTGCACAATATCTGTACGATTTAGCGCGGGTTTCGCAAAATATGTTAAAAGGTTCGGAACTTTCTGCGTTTATACAGCGGAGTTTGCAAAATATTTAAATCAGAGCTTAGAAATAGAGTAATTTTAAATGCGTTACCAATAGAATTGGTAACGCACTTTTTTTGGTATGGAAGTTGTCTAAGAACTGCTAACAACGAAGCTAATTAATGTCTCTAATATTGAATATTTTCTAAGAATTTTACTTTTATGCAAAAAAATATTCTGAATAATAAATTAATTGAAATTTTTAAACAAAAAGGATATTTTATTCATCTTTCTTATGATAGCAGTTTTATAGCGACTCTTAATTTAAATAATGCAAGTAAGAAAGTTCAAACAAAAACACGTTTAACTTTTGACCAAAAATATCTTGGTAATGATTTGTACATTTTTTTCGAGGACAAAGAAAGCCAAATGTATTTTCTATATCCTCATGATATTTTATTATACAGGCTTTCAATTTTAGCAAATTTTAAAAATACGTCTTCTTGGAAAGATAAAGGGATCTATCATTGGCCACGACTTTCTAATATTCAAAAATTAGAATTATTTAATTATAAATTGTAATGTAATATCAATTCTTCCTTCAGTGCAAATATCGAAATCTAATTCTTTCAAGTATTTTCACTTTCTAAGCTAAATATTATAATTGATTGAGTAATCATTCTGAAATTTTGACAAAAAAAAATTCAATCCTCTTCCGACAAAATATCAATCAGCAATTGTAATTCTTTTTCTGTGATATTGGCTTGCTCGGATTTATCGTAAATATCCATAAGGTAAACCCGATTTTTAACCACTCTTACATAAGTTATCATTCTTGCTCCACTACTTTTACCCCTTCCTTTACTTGCAATAGCAATTCTAATTTTGTAGCAATCTTTTCCAACGGGAGTTCCTAAAGATGGATTTTCAGTAAGTTCTTCAAAAACTGGAGCTAAATCAGTTTTCAATGATAGATATTTTTTAGCTAAACGTTTGAGCTTTCGTTCAAATGGATCGGTAGCAATTATTTCAAAGTTCATTTAATAGATCTTTAGCCGATTTTAGTTTTTTAGTGCCATTTTCATAAGCTTTCACATTGCTAAAAGCTTCCGCCAAATCAGAAACAAATTGACTTTTGCGCTCGTCTTTCATTTCCTTGATGACCTTTATGTAATCAAGGCTTTTTAAAAGTTCCATAAAAAATGGAACTCGATTAGTTTCGGTAATATCGAGAATAACTTTCATGAATGATCTATATTTTAGAGCTACAAATTTAATCTAAAATTTGATTAAAACAATAATCAACCTCGTTCACAGTTATAAATCTCTCAAAACATATACCAAGAGATTTCTAACGTGGGTTTTGAACGTTCAATTCTTTTGAATTTTCACCAGATTAAACTATATTTGCTACCAAATAATTAGCTCTTTATGTCACTTGTACGATTAGACAACGAAGTTTTTTTTAAAAAAGTGTTTACGGATGAAATCGTATTTAAGGCTTTTGTGAAAGATATTATTGGTATTGACGTTGAACCCGATAAAATTGAAACGGAAAAAGCATTTCAACCCAGAGTGGGAAATATTAATTTCAAGTACGATATTTTTGCGGAGGATAGCAAAAAGCGAGTCGTTATTGAAATTCAAAAAGTCGAGTACGATCACAACTTTGACAGATTCTTGCATTATCATTTGCAAGCTATTACGGAGCAACAACGCAGCTCGGATGATTATTCGGTCGAAAAAACAGTTTACACAATCGTGGTTGTAACTGCACCGTATAAAATTAATGAAAAAACGAGACAATTTTACAGAGACGAAGTGCTCATCTCTTCTTTAAATCCTAAAAACTTACTTGGCAAAGAGCGTAAAATTTTTAATCACCAATTAATTTTTCTCAATCCAAACTATAAAGGAGTTGATACACCAGGTAATTATCGCGACTGGTTGGATTTAATTTATGAGAGCATCCACAATCCTGATAATCCAAATATCAATATACAAAATTTGGGAGTTAGGCGCGCAGTGTCTTTGGTCAGTTATGAAAATATCAGTCCCGAGGAATGGGAAGAAGGTAAAATAGAAGTGGGTAAACGCAAAGTTATTTTACTGAGTATTGAAGAACGCGAGATGGAAATTGCGCTTAAAGCGATTACAAAAGGATTTGATAATGAAACTATTAAAGACTTAACGGGATTATCTTACGGTCAAATTGAGGATTTACGCAATTATAAGGAAGAGGAATAAATATGAACTTTACGGATTGATGATAAATATAACTACCTTATTGTCCTCGTAGTTCATGATGAAATAATGCCCTAAGCTAATTACTGTAAATCGAGAATTACGCCTGAAATTATAATTTTAAAAAAGCTGTTAGGTTTTTAAAACCTAACAGCTTTTTTTAGATAATACAACTTTAACTCAGTAAATTTTTAAACCAACAAACGCATCGGTTCTTCCAAAATTTGTTTGAGCGTTTTTAAAAATTGCGCACCTGCTGCACCATCAACTACACGATGATCGCAGGAAAGCGTAACTTTCATGGTGTTGCCAACCACTATTTCGTTATTCACTACGATGGGTTTTTGTACGATGCCGCTCACGGCTAAAATGCACGATGCGGGCGGATTTATTATGGCTGTAAATTCTTCAATATCGAACATTCCGAGATTAGAAATTGTGAAAGTGTTGCCTTGCATCTCGCTCATTTGCAATTTACCTTCTTTAGCGCGCGCCGCCATGTCTTTTATTTCGGCATTGATTTGACTCAAATTTTTGGTGTCTGTGTTCCGAATGACGGGCACAAATAAACCTTCAGGAACTGCAACGGCGATGCCAATATGAACAGAATGATTTTGGCGAATCGCCTCACCCGTCCAAGAAGAATTAATAACGTCGTGTTTTTTTAGTGCCGCTGCGGATGCGCGCACGACTAAATCGTTGAAAGAAATTTTTGTCGGTGCGGCTAAATCGTTGAGCTGCTTGCGAAGCGTAATGCACTTATCCATATTAATTTCTACCGTGAGGTAAAAATGCGGTGCTGAAAATTTACTTTCCGCCAAGCGTTTCGCAATTGTTTTGCGCATGCTGCTTAAAGGCAAATCAGTATAATCGTCGGTGCTGTTTGTAACAGTTGCCACTTTTGTCGGCGCAACAGTTTGTGCTGGCTCAGGTGCAGTAGCGGGTTCAAAAAATTTAGCTTCTGGTCGAGTAGTTGTAGCTGCTGCAACGGCTGGTTTATTTATCGCTGCTTCCACATCGCGACGAACAACTCTTCCGTTATCGCCAGAGCCTTGGACACTACTCAATGGAATGCCCGCAGACTTTGCCATTTCTTTCGCTAAAGGCGATGCGAAAATGCGCGATGAATCGTGCGTTTCTGAACTCGGTGCTACTTCGGCAACGGGCGCACTTTCGGGTGCTGCTGCTTTTGTTTCTGTTTTTGGTGCTTCGGTTGCTGCTGCGCCACCGCCACCCAATAAATTTTGGAAGGCTTCACCTGCTTCGCCAATAACAACTAACGGTGCGCCGACTAATATTTTTCCGTTTTCAGGTACGCCGATATGCAACAATACGCCTGTTCTCGGACTTTCAAAATCCATCGTCGCTTTATCAGAGTTAATCTCTGCCAATAATTCTCCTTTCTGAACTTTGTCGCCAACTTTTTTATGCCACGCCACAATTTCACCTTCTTCCATCGAGTCGCTCAAACGCGGCATCACTACTACCTCTGCCATATATTTTTATTTTATTGTAAATTCTGTTTTTTGATTGAATCGCACTGCAAATATAATTAACACAAACTTGGAACGTGCTAATTTTTAATTTGTTTGTGAAAATTGTTTTGAAAGCAGTTTTCAACATTTCTCTTTAAACAAAATTTACTTTTTCACAAACCGCTTGTGCCAACTTTCCGAGATCGGTTTAAGCCAATGTGTTTTTAAATCGCCGACTGTGTTTGTTAGGTTATCGAAAACCAAAGTATCGGCGGTGACATCGCTGCTTTGAGAAAGTGATTGCACCGATTGTATTTCTATTGTGTGTTGTGGCGTAATAAAAGCCGTCGCCATGCGGTCGTATAAATTTACGCTGTAAGCTTTTTCAATTTCTTTTAACAGATTGATGGACGTATCAATCGAGCAACCACTCGCCGCTTGCGCCATCTCATCAATTCCAAAAACGATAAATCTATCGAGAATAATTTCTGCGGCAGCAACCATCGCGCTGCCATGCGCTGCCCAGTTTTCTGCAAACTCTGCTAAGATTGGATTCAGTTGCTGAACTTCGTGCGCCGTAAAAACGCGACTACTTTGATACGCCCAAACACGTGCGTGATCGGGTAATTCTGAAATAGTCGAACGATTAACGGCATCGCGCACATTCTGTAGCCAAACAATATCGGTGGTTTGCATAATCTAAAAATATTTATCAAAATTCATTTTTTCTTGTGGTAACAAATTATCCACTTATCCACAAAAATAAACCGCGTAGGTTTTAAAATCTACGCGGTTTGTAGTTTATTCTATTTAAACAAATTATCGTAATCATTCCGCAACTCCGTTGAATTCGGTGCGATGCTCGTATTATCAATCGGGTTGAGTGCAAGTTTATCCTCAATTTTTCCACCTGAAAGAATCAGTGTAGAGTTCTTTTCCCACTCTTCGAGCATTTTCATGCCTTCATCTTCAAACACGCCGTTTTGCAAATCAATAGATTTCATCAAGTTGGATGACATATCCATGAACCGTTCCATTTCGCCGACTTTAGTCGCCACGTCATTATTGATATTGTCCATCGCCATATCGAACATTGCGCGTTTATCTGGGTCGCCACTCAAAACGCTCATCGCTGATCGCATCGCTGTATGCGATGTTCTGATAATTTGACTTTCTTGTTCTTTAATCTTCACTTGATCTTTGGTGTCTTCCATCAAAATCTGTGAGTTCTCGTACATTTTATTCAGCACGCGTTCTAAAATATCAATCTTGCGCGAGAGCACGCTGTATTTTTCGTTGCTGTCTTGCATCCGTGCAGCTTTGCGCGTAAATAAAACGACTTGTGAATCTTGTCCCGTTTTTTTAGCTTGCTCCGCCATGCGCATATTGGAATCAATTTCCGCTGTGTTCGATTCCATGAGTTGCGTGAGTTGGCGTTTTTGCCCTTTTAAAATGCCAATCTGGCGACTCATTTTAGAAAGATTTTCTTGTAAACTTTCTACGTAACTTTTCAAAATTCCAATAGGATCAATCTGAACAAACATTCCTGTGATGGAGCGCATGATACTTTTATACATAAACCCGACGATGTTGCGCACTTTCGGATCTAAAACCATATAAATAACTGCGGCGAGTGCTACTAAAATTAAAACGAGATAAAGCGTATTTTCCGCTAATTTTATAAGCGTTGGTAAAGCGCGATATAATAAATATGCGCCGCCACCTATAAGCCCGAGCATAAAAATTCTACCTGTTACGCCTTCAGGTCTTTGCCAAAAACTTTTTGGTTTTATATCCATTGAAGGCGTTGAAACCGGTGTGATGTTAGCCATAAAACTTGGTTTTTATTTTTAAAAAACATTTTGATTTTAAAATGACGAAATAGCCTAAAAAGAATTTTTTAAAATGTCTTTTCTATGCATTTTGCTCAACAAAAGTAAGGTAACTTCTTTCTAAAAAAAAATGCGCATCGCGTTGTTTCGACTAACGCACGATTTATCGGCCTAAACAACCTAAAATATTAGATAAACCGAAAATTTCTAAATGCGATTCTCAATACTATTCTTCTTATAAAAATCATCATCTTTTGTTTGTCTCATCCGCTCAACTTAATTTTGTTGTTCAAAATTATTTTGGTTATGGAATACAACCCACCGCTCAACGGTAATTTAAAAGCTTCAACGCTTTACGCCATTTTCCAAAAATGTAATGGTGTCTGTACCGATACCAGAAAAATTACGCCCCACTGTTTATTTTTTGCACTGCATGGCGATAATTTTAATGGTAACGATTTTGCGCTCGCTGCGCTTGAGCAAGGTGCAAGTTACGCTGTGGTGGATGACGAAAAATTTGAAAACTCTGAAAATCCCAAACTTATTTTTGTTGCCGATACTTTAGAAGCATTGCAAGTTTTAGCGCGCTATCACCGCAATTTATTTGATATACCCGTCATCGCCATCACAGGCTCGAATGGAAAAACGACAACTAAAGCACTTTGCGGAACGGTTTTAAGTGGCGCTTACAAAACGCTTTTCACACAAGGCAACTTAAACAATCATATTGGTGTGCCGCTCACACTTTTGCAAATCACGCATGAACATGAAGTGGCGATTATTGAAATGGGAGCAAACCACCAAGGCGAAATAGATTTACTTAGTTTTATTGCTCGACCAACGCACGGATTAATTACCAACATGGGCAAAGCGCATCTCGAAGGTTTTGGTGGGGAAGAAGGTGTGCGAGTCGGCAAATCTGAATTATATCGCTATTTGCACGAAAATAACGGCACTGTTTTTTACAACGCCGAC
>ENA-OFCD01000687-OFCD01000687.1-metagenomes-genome-assembly--contig:-NODE-687-length-20178-cov-4.888486_pt1 | contig 20178 bp, 25 predicted proteins | sample MGYA00153392_OFCD01 | MGnify analysis MGYA00153392
GAGAGGGGGATTCCCGGCGACGGGATGGGGACGAGCTGTGACATACCGGCCCTTAAAGAGAATGACGGGTGGTCTCGATGCAGGTCACTCTAGCCGAGGAGGATGCCCCGGGGCGCTTCGCAGGCCGGATCAGGCCGAGCGCGCCGCCAGCTCCGCCTGCAGCGGCCAGTCTTGGTCGTCCAGTATCACTTGGGCGCAGACGCCGGTGTGAACGTTGACCACGATCGGTGCTCGGAGGTTCAGGCGCGTGCCGGTCTCGGCCGGGTTCGCGACCACGAGTACCATCGCGTCCTCCGCGGAGTGCAGATCGATAGCCAGGCAGTGGTCGTCGGAGATCTCGGGGGAGTAGTCAGGCAGATAGATTGCGGCGTCGAGCACGAAGAGCCGGATCGCGCTGTTGTCGACCGCGCGGAGCGAGTACAGGCCGTCGGCCCCCGACACCTCGTTCAGGGTGAATTGGGTGAGCGGCGCGAGCCCGGCGGGGGGTGACACGAAGGCAAGGGAAGCGGTCATCGGAGGAAGTCCATCAGGGTGGGCTGCAGCGTGCGCGCGGTTACGGCGAGAGCTGCCTGGTAGGTGACCTCCTGCTGCTTGAGCTTGATCACGATCTCTCCCACGTCCATGTCTTCGATTCCCGCGCGCTGGGCCTCGAGGTTCCCGGTCTTCGACACGATGGCATCCTTTGCTGCACTGATCTGGTTTTGACGGGCGCCGGCGGCGGTCTGGGTGTTGAGCAGCGCGGTCATCCGGCTGTCGATCGCGGCGAGGCTCGGGCCCACATTCACGCCAGAGCGCAGGTCGGCGACGATGGTGTCGATGAGGGCGAACGCCGAGCTCGACCCGCTGCCGTAGGCGGCTGCGCCATCGGCATCCACCTGAACTGTGGCGTTGGTATCGATACGACGCGAGACGGATGCCCCGGTGCCGGTGTAGCTGAGGTCTGGCCGGAACGCGACACCGGCATCGGAACTGCCGGCGAAGACGGTGCGGCCGAGGTAGGTGGTGTTCGCTGTGCCGAGCAGATCGGAACGCAGGCCTTCAAGAGCCGTGGCGATCGCCTCTTTGGCGGTGGGCGAGAGCGCACCGTCGTTGGCACCCTGCACGGTGAGATCGCGCACCTGGTGCATGATGTCGGTGGAGGCGCTGAGAGTTGCGTCAACGGTGGAGAGCCACCCGATGCCATCTTCGATATTGCGCCCGAACTGGGCGGTCTGGCTCTGGGCGGCGCGGACGCGCATCGAGTCTGCGGTGCCGGTCGGGTCGTCCGAGGGCTTGGTGATCTTTTTCAGGCTCGTCGCGCTGTCCTGCAGCTTGGCAAGCAGCGCGGCTGCGGACTGCAGGTTGAACTGCGAGTTCGCCATCCTGGTCTGGCTAGTCACTCGATCGACCATGATCTACCTCCCCACTATTCCGGTGCGATTAATGAGAGTGTCGAGCATCTCGTCGACCGCGGTCATCACCCGGGCGGCGCCCTGGTAGGCCTTCTGGAACGTCAGCATATTGACGTTCTCCTCGTCGAGGTCGACCGAGGAGTTGGCGAGCTGCGAAGCGGTCGCGGCGGCGGTCACCGAGTCGGCAAGGGTGGCCTGCTGCAGTGCGGTCTTCGACGCCGTGCCGATCTTTGTGACGAAAGCCGACCAGACGGAGTCGGGAGAGTTTGCGGCCGAGCCGAGCTGCGAGATCGCATCGGCATTGCCTCCGTTGCTGCCTCCCGCGCCCGGGGTACCGCTTGCGATCTGGGCGGCGCTGGTGGGCACGACAGACAGGCCGAGGGCGGCTGGGCCGCTGGTCGAGATCGCGAAGAAGTCGAGGCCGGTGGTGCCGGAGGGTGTTGCGCCGGCTTGGTGGGCGGTGTTGACCGTGTTGGCGAGGGAGGTGGCGAAGCTGTTGTAGCCCGCCGCGGCCTCCGCGATCGCGCCACCGGTGCCGGTGCCGTTGGCCGCCGCGAGCATCGAGATCGAGCCGGCGATCTCACCGGATTCGACCGCGACGGACTGCCCGGGGCGATTGGTCCACTCCAGGGCGACGGGCGAGCCGCTCACCCCGGCGAGAGAGTTGGTGCCGGTGACGGTGACCGAGCGAAAAACGTCGCCGGAGACCAGCGCATTTCCGCCCACGAGCACCTCGGCGGTGCCGTCGGGAAGAGTGCGAACGGTGCCGCCCGTGAGAGCGGCAATAGACGAGGTGAGTGCCGAGCGCTGGTCGAGCATCTCGTTCACGGATCCGCCCGTGGCGAGGGTCTCGCGGATCTGACCGTTGAGAGCAGCGACCCGGGTGCCGGCATCATTGAGCTCAGCCGCCATGCCGTCGAGCTTGGTGCGCACATCGCTCCAGGCGGAGTCGACAGCCGAATAGCCGGTGGCTATCTGGCCCGCGAGCTGGCTGGCCTTCTGCAGGAGCACGCCAGCCGGAGCCTCTTCACCTGCTCGATTCGAGACATCACCCCAGGCGGACCAGAACTTCTGCAGCTGGTCGGAGATGCCGTTCTTGCCCGGCTCGTTGAGAGAAGCCTCGACGGTGTTCAGGGCATTGGAGCGCACGGCGAGGTTGCCGGATGTCGCGGCCGAGCTGCGAACGCGCCCGTCGAGAATCACGTCACCGAGTCGGGCGATTCCGTCGACGGTAACCCCCTGGCCGACCTGTGCCCGGATGAGTACAAGCGGACCGATCTGCGGGAGGGATCCAGCCGCGGCTGTGCTCACCCGCTGGCGGGTATACCCCTTTGTCCCGGAATTGGCGATGTTCTGCCCGACGACGTCGAGTCCTTGACGAGCGGCGTTGAGGCCGGTCAGAGCCGTATTCAGACCGCTAAATGTGCTCATCGGGTCACAGCTTCAGATCGAAGATCTGGGCCGAGGGAGTGGCATTGCCGGATTCACCGTTAGCGTCGTAGGTGCCGCTCTCGGTGCCTCCGTCGGCCTGTGCCTCCTGGATGAAACGCAGGGCCGTTCGCAGGTAGTGCTCGTTGAGGTCGCGGAGGTCGCGGATCTGCTCCGTGTACTCGGTGAGGGCATTCAGGTGTGCGCTGAAGATATCGGCCCAGGGGCCATCCGGCGCGGTGTCGACGAGTTCGCGCAGGGTCGCGTTCTGGGGCGCGCCCCACTCTTCGGCGACGACGGCTGCTTCGACCGATCGCGCAAGTCCCGCGGCGCGCAGGCGCTCCATCACCTGTTCGACCTCTCGAGTGGCGTATTGCAGCCAGCGAGACTTGCCGGTGGTGAGCAGAAACTGCTCCTCCTCGAGTTTGAATGCCAGCAGGTCGAGGAGCTCTCGCTCTCGCCACAGGCAGGCGGAGAGTTCGTTCGCGCTCATGCGGGCCCCCATCCGGTCATCCACCAGTGCGGACGGCTCTCGTGCTCGTTCTACCGACTGCATTTTCTCCACCTCGCTTGACGAGATGAACTATCGGCAAGGCTAGCCCTGAGGTAAGAGGCGATGCGGGCAAAACGCGGAGTTGGGTATTCGATATGTCCTCAACATGGGGGACCAGTGAAGCCGATCGGGGTACGTTCGCCCCCATAATGGGGCCAAAAGTCGAGCAAATACCACTAAAACGGGGGGCAGGGCGGGGTACTTTCCGCCGATAGAGTCGCCTCAGATCAACGGGTAATCGGACCCTTGAATTCGTTTCACACCCACTTCAGTAGCCACCCGAAACCCCACCCGATGTACTCGCTCCACCTGCACGACCCTTACCCGAAAACAGTCCGTTTTTTAGCAGGCGCACTCTTCATCCGATACACGAAGGCGTCGACCGCAACGCGATCACTGGGATCGCATCCGGGGGCAAGGCACGTGAACAAGACAGAACGCAACGCGCTCGTTGTGCAAAATCTTCCACTGGTGGGCTACCTCGTCTCCGAGGTCTGGGCGAAGGCTACCCACCTCTCCCGTGACGACCTGGCGTCGGCCGGCGCGGTGGCGCTCATCACTTCGGCGGATGCCTTCGACCCGACCCTCGGCATCCCGTTCGGGGCATTCGCCCGTCGCCGTATCGTCGGCTCCTTCGCCGACGAGATGCGTTCGAGCGACTGGGCGAGCCGCGGCGCACGTCATCGAATCAAGGAGACCCTTGCGGTAAAGGAGACCCTCACCGCTGCCCTTGGTCGCACCCCTTCTGTCGACGAAATCGCATCCTCGCTTGGAGTCGACCGCAGCGAGGTGACCGCCGGCCTCACCGACGCGGCCCGCACCGTCACCACGCTTGACGACACCACCGTAGAGTTCCTCATCGCGGACACCGCCCTTCCCGAGGAATCACTTCTTTCGTCAGAGCGACTCGACTACCTGGCTGCTGCTGTCGAGGCGCTTCCCGAGAAGATGCGCATCATCGTGCGCCAGGTCTACTTCGAAGATCGCTCTGTCAAGGAGATCGCCGACGAGATGGGCATCACCCACTCTGCCGTCTCGCAGCAGCGCGCCGAGGCCATCCGCCTTCTGCGCGACGGACTCGAGACGCACTATTCTGACGCGTACTATTCGGACGAATCGCCCGTCGGCGCCGGAACCGGATACCAGCCCGTGTCCCGCATTGCACCCGCCGCCCGCAGCGCCTATCTTGCTCGCGTCGCCAGCTACGCGATGGCCGAACTCTCCCACCTCTCTCGGTCAGAGGCCTCCAGCGCGGCGGCGTCGTAACGAAACAGCAAAAAAGGAATTCAGCCCGGCTTCTAACGCGATTGTGCGAACGGCCGATAGCTGAAGATGTCGGACCATGGATGGGCCGATTCGAATAACCCAACATCACGGAGGAATACATCATGGGTATGCAGGTCAACACCAACATTTCGGCACTCAACTCGTACCGGAACCTCAGCAACACGCAGAACGATCTCGCAAAGTCGCTGGAGAAGCTCTCCAGCGGTCTTCGCATCAACCACGCCGCGGATGACGCAGCTGGCCTCGCAATCTCCCAGGGTCTGCAGTCGCAGGTCGGTGGCCTCACGGTCGCCAGCCGCAACGCGCAGGACGGCATCAGCGTTATCCAGACCGCTGAAGGTTCGCTCTCCGAGGTTCAGACCATCCTGCAGCGCGTTCGTGACCTCGCTGTTCAGGCCGGTAACGACTCGAACAACGGCGCTTCGCGCAGTGCGATCTCCACGGAGGTCAAGGCGCTCGGAGCGGAACTCACTCGCATTGGTCAGAACGCCAACTTCAATGGAACCAAGCTTCTTCAGGGCAATGGAGCTACAGCCGGTGGCGCCGCGGCAGACCCCGCTCTGTCGTTGACGTTTCAGATTGGCGCTGGAGGCACCACCTCCGACCAGATCAATGTCTCGACAACCAATGTTCTCGCTATTGGGGCTGCGGTCACTGCACTCACGGTCGAGGCGACCACGGGTAAAGGAGACGACGGCTTCTCAAGCGCAGCGAAAGTGACAGGCGCTTCGGGAACAATCGCGACCCTTGACACGCAGATCACCTCGGTATCGACGGCTCGCGCCGACCTGGGTGCGAGCCAGAACCGGTTCGAGAGCGTCATCCGCAACCTCGCCGTCTCCACCGAGAACCTGACGGCGGCGAAGTCGCGTATCACCGACACCGACATGGCGGCCGAGATGGTCAAGTACACGCGCTCCAACATCCTGTCCCAGGCCGGCACCGCGATGCTCGCGCAGGCCAACCAGGGCAACCAGGGCGTTCTTCAGCTCCTCCGCTAGAAACGGATAGCTCGGCCGGCGTGTAACAACCAACGCCCGGCGGCTTGTCGCGAGGGGAACTGGACCTCTCACCGTGATAGCCGCCGGGCGTTTACCGCACCATTTGCACAGTCTTCGACCACCGCCAGATGAAGGGACGGATAGACATGGGAATCTCCCTCGACGGGCTCTCCAGCGGGCTCGACACCACCTCCCTCATCACCCAGCTCATGACGGCGGAAGCCGCTCCCCAGAATCTTCTGAAGACCCAAGTCACGACCAGCAACACGATGATTTCCGCCCTTCAGGGCCTCAATACGCGCATGGCGACGCTCGCAGATTCCGCGACCGCCGCCGCGAAGGTGGGAAGCCTCGATCTCTACTCCGCGACCAGCTCGTCCCCCGCCCTCACCGTCGCCGTCGCGACGGGAGCTAGCGCGGGGGAACTCCAGGTCGTCGTCAGTGCTCTCGCCCAGTCCCAGGTGGGCGTCTCCGCTGCCATGGCCGCGTGGCCCTCACCCTCCACCATCACGATCGTCGGCCACTCGGGCACGCCGCTCGAGATCACGCCGGCCTCGAACTCCCTCGATGATGTCGCCTCGGCCATCAACTCCTCGACCGCCGGCGTCACCGCCACAAAGGTGGCCTCGGGCGTGGACGGCAGTGGCACCAAGCTCTACCGCCTGCAGTTCTCCAGTAAAACCAGCGGCGCGGCCTCCTCTTTCACCATCTACCAGGGCTCCGCCGCGGATGTCGCTGGCGGCACGGCGACGAACGTGCTCACCGCCCCCGGCAGCGCGATGATCAAGACCGCGCAGGACGCGAGTGTCACCCTGTGGAAGGGCACCTCGGCGGAGCAGGTGATCACCTCTTCGAGCAACACCTTCACTGACCTGCTGCCCGGGATCTCCATCACGGCCTCCGCCGTCGCCGCCGGTCCGGTGAACATAGCCGTCACCCGCGACGACACCAAGATCGCCGCCGTCGCAAAAGGTCTCGTCGACTCGATCAGCAGCGCCTTCGTGCTCATCGCGGCTCAGACCGCGGTCTCCACGACCACGGATGCCAGCGGCAAGTCCACGACCTCGGCTGGCATCTTCGCGGGCGACAGCAACATCCGCGACATCCGCCAGAAGACGCTCGATGCCGCCAGCGCGCCGATCAACGGCCACTCTCCGTCCGAGTACGGCATCGTGTTGACCCGCACCGGCACGATCACCTTCGACCCCGACAAGTTCGCCGCAGCGCTCGTCGCGGACCCGACCACGGTCATGGCAGCCGTCCAAACGATTGCCACCCGGATCGCCACGGTCGCGACTGCCGCCTCCGACAAGTACGACGGAGCCCTCACAAATCAGATACGGGGCGACCAAAGCCAGGTGAAGAACCTCGGTGACCAGATTTCGGCCTGGGACGTGCGACTTGCCAGCCGCAAGAGCACACTCCAACGCACCTATTCGGCGATGGAAGTGTTGCTCAGCAACATGAAGGCCCAGTCGGCGGCTCTCACCTCGCAGCTCTCCTCGCTCTCGACCTCAACCACGACGAGATAGGCATCATGACGATGACACTCAGCGCCCAGCGCTCGCAATACACGAACGATGCGATCCTGTCGGCGTCGCCGGTACGGCTGCTCACCATGCTTTATGACCGACTGCTGCTCGATCTTGACCGCGCATCACTCGCGCATGGCGAGCAGAACTGGGCGCTCGCTTCTTCCCACCTGCTGCACGCCCAGGCGATCGTGGCCGAGCTCACCTCGTCGTTGAAGGTGGAGCTGTGGGACGGCGGCGAGGGGCTCCTCGCTCTCTACAACTACTGCAGAAACCTGCTGGTGCTTGCGAATGTGCGCCGGGACGGGGCTTCGATCCGGGAAAGTATCGAACTGCTTTCCCCGCTGCGTGACGCCTGGCATGAAGCCGCGAGCCAGCTCGCTGTTCCGGAGAAGCCTTCGCGCGGCGAGTCCCGGGAACTCGGCGTTGCCTGACTTCGGCTCGCGCGTGACCGATCCCGCGCACCGCGCGCGGTATGACGGGTGGGCCGACGTCCTCGCCACGATGGAGCACGACCTCACTGCATCCGGCGGTACGCTCGCCCACGCTGCCCATGCGGACTGGACCCTTCCCCGGGACCTCGGCGATCTCCCCGACGAGCTTCGCTCCCGTGCCGAGATGCTGCTCGGATCGCAACAGCGCACGATCGACGCGCTCGAACAGCGGATGCTGCTGACCGGCCGTCACCTCGCTGCCCTCGACAGCATCCCCGCCCGGGTCGCCTCCTCGGGATCCGCCGCCTATCTCGACGTCACGGGCTGAGCGGGTAGGTCGGAGACCCCCCTTTCGGGACCAGGGCCTAACGCCACGACCTCCTCGTCCGATAGCTGGGGATGAGGGCATGGATTGCTCGACACAAGGCCACGGATCGGCCGTCAGGACATTGACGACGAAACGGAACGCTGTGCTCGAATCCGTAACCTCTGCGGCGCTCGGCAGTGCGCTGGATGGCTTGGCGTTGCGCCAACGCACTATCGCGGACAACATCGCAAACGTCAACACGCCTCGCTACCACGCCAAGCGCGTCGTCTTCGAGGCGGCACTCGCCAGGTCTGTGGCGAATGGCAACGGCCACGTAGTCGCGGAGATCAAACGCTCACTCGAGCCCACCCTGATCGATGGTAACAACGTCAATCTCGACACCGAGACGCTCTCGAACGTCGACACCGTGCTTCGGTATCAGTTCGCCACCCAGGCCGCCGGCAATGAGTTCTCGGCCATGCGCGCTGCCCTCCGGAGTAACTGATGACCTTCGACGCGATCGGCATCGCCGGCACCGGCCTCACCCTGCACCGAAAGTGGCTCGATGCCATCTCCGACAACCTCGCCAACATCAACACCGTCAGGCCGACGAGTGGACCGGCCTTCCAAGCCAGGTATGTCGTCGCACAGGAGGGTGCCGGCAATTCCGGCGCCTTTGTGCAGGGCATCGCGTACGGCAATGCCGATGGGCGCCTCGTCTACGAACCGGCCAACCCTCTCGCTGACAAGGACGGCTACGTGAAATACCCCGACATCGACCTCGCCTCACAGATGGGCCAGCTCATCATGGCGCAGCGTGGATACCAGGCCAATGCCGCCGTCGTCGACCGTGCCAAGGAGACCTACCAGGCCGCCCTGCAGATCGGTCGTGCCTGATGGATATCTCTTCGATCGGTTCCGTCTCCGGCGTTTCCGGCGTCTCCGGCACGAGCGCCCTCTCCTCCACGAGCGGCACCAATGCTGCCAGTGCCACGAGCTTCGCCAGCGAACTCGGCGGTGCCGTTGACACGCTGCAGCAGCTGCAGTCGACCTCCCACACTCTCGCTATCCAGGCTGTCACGGGCAACCTCTCCGACATCCACAACGCCACGATCGCGTCGACCCGCGCCCAGGTGACCCTCGAACTCGTGGCTGCCGTTCGCAACAAGGGCGTGGACGCGTTCAACGAGATCATGCGGATGCAAGCCTGATGCCCGCTCCGATCAGTTCGGTGCTCCGCCGACTCACCCACACCATCCGCGAGTTCACCATCGCACAGCGCACCATGGCGATCATCGGGTTTGCCGTGCTCGCGCTCGGCATTGCTGCGCTGTCGTTCTGGGTCACTCGCCCCCAGCTGAGTCCGCTCTTCTCGGGCCTCAGCGGCACCGACGCGAACACCCTGGTCGAGCAGCTGCGCGCCGACGGCGTGCAGTACCAGATCACCGGCGGTGGCGGCACGATTATGGTTCCGGAAGAGAGCGTCTACGCCGAACGTCTCAAGGCCGCAGCGGCCGGCCTTCCCTCCTCATCGACGGGTGGCTACTCCCTGCTCGACAAGATGGGCGTCACGGCATCCGAATTCCAACAGAACGTGACCTACAAGCGAGCGATCGAGGGCGAGCTCGCAAACACGATCAAGGCGATGAAGGGCGTCAAGACGGCATCCGTGCAGCTCGCCATCCCCAAGGACACCGTGTTCGTCTCTGAGAAGACCGATCCAACGGCCTCCGTCTTCATCGCGACCAATAATGGCGTGACCCTCAACGACGAGCAGGTGCAGGCGATCGTGCACCTCACCTCCTCCTCCATTGACGGCATGAAGACCAGCGATGTCTCGGTCGTCGATGCCCAGGGCCTCGTGCTTTCCGCCGCGGGAGTGGACGTCGCAGGTAGCGGGTCAAAACGGGCTTCCGACTACGAGGAGCGCGTACGCAGCTCGGTTCAGTCCATGCTCGACAAGGTGGTGGGACCGGGCAACGCCACCGTGGTGGTGGCCGCTGACGTGAGCCAGAACTCGGGCCAGCGCACCGCCGAGACCTTCACGACTCCCGATGGTTCCCCGGCTCTCAGTGAGTCTGCGCAGAACGACGGTACGGGGCGGACCAGCGGCTCGAACGGCTCCGCAGGAATCCTGGGTCCCGACAATATCGCGGTGCCGAGCGGCACATCCGCCGCGAACCCGAGCGCGGGAACGAACACCGGCGCCACCGGGGCCACCTCAGTCACCAAGAACAATGCGATCAACAAGGTTACCGAGCAGACCACCATCCCCGCCGGTTCGATCACGCGCCAGACCGTCTCCGTCGCGGTGAACAAGGCGGTGTCCGGGGTCAACAAGGCCAACCTCATTTCGCTCGTGAATGCGGCCGCCGGTATCGACACGACCCGCGGCGACTCTGTGGCCATCGAGATCGTCTCCTTCAACCGGGCCGGAGCCGCGGATGCCGCGAAAGCGATAGCCGCCTCGGAAGCGGCGGCCAACGCCGACCGCACGGCCGGCCTTATCCGCACCGCCCTCACCGCGCTCGCCGTCGCCCTCCCGATCATCATCGCGATGTTCCTCATCTTCCGCCGCTTCCGCAGCCGAAGCCAGGAAGACCGCGAGTTGCAGGAGATGACCGAACTCGCCGAGTTGCGCGCCATGATGAGCGACCAGACCAGGCCGATCGCGCTGACCGCCATGGAGCCGCCCTCCGCGCTCACCTACACGCAGGTGCCACTCATTGAGCCGGGCGACACCGATCGCAAGCGCGCGGAGATCGACGCGCTCGCTGGCACCGACCCCGAGCGCACCGCCGAGATCCTGCGCGGTCTCATGGACGATCGGCAGCCGGCATGAGCGACGTTGCCCTGACGCTCTCTGGCACCCAGAAAGTGGCCGTGGTGCTCATGGGCATGGACCAGGTGCGCGCGGCCGCGGTCATGAAGCAATTCACCGAGGCCGAAGCCGAGGAGATCGCCGCCGAGATCATCCGGTTGCGCCGAGTCGACACGATCGTGTCCGATCGCACCATCCTCGAATTTCACGAGCTGGCCACGAAGGGCGGACGTAAGTCCCACGGCGGGCGCGAGTTCGCGGCCGGACTGCTTGAGGCTTCCTTTGGGGCCGAGAGGGCCGCCGGCGTGATGAGCCGGGTGGCGTCGTCGATGGCCGGCAAGGCCTTCGAGTTTCTCGACACCGCCGAGACCGGCCAGCTTCTCACCCTGCTCGACGGCGAACTGCCGCAGACCATCGCCCTTGTGCTCGCGCATCTCCGGCCCGACCACGCCTCCCCGGTGTTCACCGCCCTCGAGGAAAACCTCCGTACCGAGGTGGCAAAGGCAATTGCGACGATGGGCACCGCAACCCCCGAAGCAGTGCGCGTCGTCGCCGACACCCTGAAGGGGCGCGTGAGCAGCGTTGTCACCGCCCGCGAGACCGTGGAGATCGTCGGCGGCATTCAGGCCGTGGTCGACATCATCAACCGGGCGGATGTCTCCACCGAACGCGCCGTGCTTGACGGACTCGACGGGCTCGACCCGATTCTCGCCGAAGAGGTGCGCTCGCGCATGCTCACCTTCGCCGACCTGGTGAAGTTCGACCGCAAGGACGTGCAGCAGGTACTCCGTGGTATCGACTCGAGCATTCTCGCAGTGGCGATGAAGGGCTCGGACGAGGCACTGGTCGAAGTGGTCAGGGCCAACATCTCCGAACGCAACCGCGAGATCCTCGAAGACGAGATCGCCTCGCTCGGCCCGGTGAGGATGACCCAGGTCGAAGAAGCCCGCGCCGAAGTTGTGCGCGCGATCCGCACCCTCGAGGCGGAAGGCATCATCACCCTTCAGCGCGGAGAAGAGGAAGAATATGTCGCGTGACTTCTTCCCCCTGACCTTCCCCTCGCTTCCGAGCAGTGCCAAGCAGGATCAGGCCGACGCCGACAACCGCGCCGCCGGACACGCTGCGGGCTACGCGAGCGGACTGCGAGCCGCGGGCGCCGAGCTCGCCGGCCAGAAAGCTGCTCTCGACGCGGAACACCGCGCCGCACTCCTGCATGACGCTGCGCGGACGGATCGCGCGATCGCCGTGCTCACGTCGGCCGCCGCGGCGCTCGACAGTCGCCTGCTTCCGGTAGTGACCGATGCGCAGGATGCGATCGCGGCATCCGCCCTCGATCTCGCGGAAGCGATTATCGGAGAGACGCTAGCCGACGGTGAACGGTCCGCGAAGGCGGCGCTCACCCGCGCGCTTGCCGCGGTGGACCCGGCGACGATCACGACCGTCCGCCTCAATCCGCTAGATCTCGGCGTGCTCGACGAGACCATACGCGCTGCTGCCGGTGTCTCTTTCACCGCGGATGCTTCGATCGCCCGGGGCGACGCGATCGCCGAGCTCCCGCTCGGCTACCTCGACGCTCGAATCGGGACCGCCGTTGCGCGTGCCCGCGCGGCGATTCTGGGGGATGCCTCGTGACCACGACCTGGCGACCGCATGCCGAGCGCTTCCGTACCGCCCTGGCGGCCGGCCGGCCGGAACGGGTAGGTGTTGTCTCCTCCATCGTCGGTCTCGGACTCGAGATCAGCGGACTGGACTGCGCCATCGGTGACCTCGTGCGCGTCGGTGACAGCGTCGCCGACGGCGGTACCGGCTTTCTCGATGCCGAGGTGATCGCAACTACGCCGTCGGGAATCCGCTGTATGCCGCTCAGCCGTCTTACCGGGGTGAACGCCGGCGCTCCAGCACGTTCGCGTGGTCTTCCGGTGCTGGTACCCACCGGCGATGGCCTATTCGGCCGGGTGATTGACGGCCTCGGTCGCCCGATCGACGGTAAGGGGCCGCTCGACATCACACGCTTGGTCTCGATCGACAACGACAGCCCGTCGGCGATGCACCGTGCGCGCATCGATACGCCGCTGCAGACCGGCGTGCGCGTGCTCGACACCCTCACGACCATTGGCACGGGCCAACGCCTTGGGCTCTTCGCCGGATCCGGGGTCGGCAAGTCGTCGCTGCTCTCCATGATCGCGCGGGGGACGGATGCCCAGGTCTCGGTGATCGCGCTGGTCGGCGAGCGCGGACGGGAAGTGCGGGAGTTTCTCGAAGACGACCTCGGCGCGGAGGGACTCGCCCGCTCGATTGTGGTCGTCTCGACCTCCGACGAGCCAGCGATGATGCGCCTTCGCGCCGCCTTCATGGCTACCCGCATCGCCGAATCCTTCCGTGACCAGGGATCGGATGTCATGTTGATGATGGACTCCCTCACCCGGGTGGCTATGGCCCAGCGCGAGATCGGACTCTCGGTCGGTGAACCACCGGCTACCCGCGGTTACCCGCCGTCGACGTTCTCGCTTCTCGCCCAGTTGCTCGAGCGGGCCGGAACAGGCGAAATCGGATCGGTCACCGGCATCTACACGGTGCTCGTTGATGGTGACGATCACAACGAGCCGATCGCTGATGCGGCACGCTCATTTCTTGATGGACACGTCGTGCTCGATCGCAAGCTCGCGGTCTCCGGGCACTTCCCCTCCATCGACGTACTCGGCTCGATCTCCCGCGTCGCCTCCCGGGTGATTTCGCCCGAGCAGGTGCACACAGCCCAGGTGTTCCGCAAGACCCTTGCCGCCCGCCGAGCAGCCCAGGATCTTCTCGATGTCGGCGCGTACCAGCGTGGCGCGAACCCGCTCGTCGACGCCGCGGTCGATCACGAGTCGTCGATCAACGCGTTCCTGCAGCAGAGGATCAGCCAGCAGTCGACGTCCGCTGACGCGTGGGCGCAGCTCACCTCCCTCGTCCGAATACTGGAAGGCAACTGATGGCCCGCTCATTCCCGCTCGCCGGACTCCTGCGGCTCCGACAGGTGCAACAGGACCAGGCGGCGATCGACCTCTCCGCCGCCAACGCCCGCGTCGTCGAAGGCACGGCGCGCCAGCGTCGAGCCCGATCCGCCCTCGGCGCCACCTCGAGCGAAGCCACCAGCGCGTCCGTGCTCTATGCGGTCGCGGCATCCCGCGCCGCTACGCGCAGCATGCTCGCCGAACTGCAGGCGCTTGACTGCGATCACCGCGTCTCCCTCGATGCAGCGAACACCGCTTTCACGGCGGCTCGCGCCCGATCGATCGGGCTCGAAAAGCTCGAGATACGATTCGACGACGCTGTGGCGAACGGTGTTCTCGTGGCCGAGCAGGCCACGCTCGACGAGATCTCGTCGACGAGCTGGCACCGCGCGCGAGAGGTGGACGCGGGATGACTCTCGTCGCGCTCCCCCCGGCTCACTCGCCCGCTGGCCAGGCGAACAGCCCGGCCTCGGTCGCCGGCCAGGCGAACAGCTCGGCCGCGGCAACCGGCTTCGGTGCGGTGATGACCGACGCGAATGCCGCACTGGTCGCCGCAGCCTCCTCTGCCGCAACCGCCGGAACAGCCGCGCCTGCCATTCCCGTTGTGCCTGGCGCGCTCACTGCTGCCGCCGTGCTCGCAGGTCTCGTGGCATCCGTCGCCACCGCCGGCACATCTGCTTCCCCCGTAACGGGCGCCGCGCAGGAAACCGCCGATTCGGCGACCGACCCGATGGCGCCCCTCGCGACAGAACAGCCGGTGCAGGTCGCCCTCCCGGAGCTTGCGCTGCCAATCGCGTTGCCTCTGCCCTTGCCGACTCTGGTGTCGGCGCTGGTGTCGACTGTCGCACTTCCCCCCGCCCCGCCACCCACCGTGGGTTCCGTGACGGATGCGTCGAGCAATATGCCGTCGGCACCCGCCGCCGCCCCGACTGTTGTCATCTCGGGTGCCCTCGCGGCCGCAGCCGCTGTGTCTGGCGCTGCCGCTGTGTCTGGCGCTGCTGCTGCCGCTGTGTCTGCCGCTGTGTCTGGCGCAGCCGCTGTGTCTGGCGCGCTTCCCGCCCGGACCGCCAGCCCCGCAGCGGCTGTGTCGACCGACACCCCGTCAGCGCCGACCGCCGCGCCGATCTCCGGCTCTGTGGTTCCGCTCGCGGCCACGCCAACCCCCAGCGTGCTTCCTCTCCTGACTGCGGTATCGCCCGTGGTCGTATCCCCCGCCGCATCCACCCTCCCCGCCGCCCGGACCAAGCCGATCGCGGTGACGACGGATGCCGTGGCACCGCTACCGATCGCTACACCTCCTGCCCGGCTCGAGGCGGTTGCCGCACCGATTGCCACTTCCGCGCCGCCGCAAAACCAGAACACGCCCTTCGCCGGCCAGCTCGTCCGTCCGATCTTCACTCTCGCTGCAGCCGGACCGGGATCGCACACGATGACCATCAGTGTGACGCCCGACACCCTCGGACCCGTGACGGTGCGCGCGCATGTGGGCCCGGAGGGCATCCGCGTCGAGCTCTTCGCGCCGACAGATCTGGGCCGCGACGCGATCCGCGCCATCCTGCCCGACCTGCGTAAGGATCTGGCCGGGGCCGGAGTCGGGGCCAACCTCGACCTGTCGTCGCGGAACCAGCCGAGCGATGCTGGCGACCGACGCGGCGATGCGACGCCCCGCTCCGAGCGCGACTACGTCGTTCCTGCCGGGATCGTCGCGGACGATGACGTCACTCCCGCGCCGAGCCGTATCCTCACCGCTTCATCCATCGACGTACTGGCATAGAAAGGCACCTTCATGGCAATCGACGGAATCACCGGAACGGTCCAGAAAGCCGCAGCCGACCCGGCATCCGGAATCTACAGCGGGTCGACCACCCGCGTACCCAAGCAGACCATGGACTCAGAAGTGTTCATGAAACTGCTCGTCACGCAGCTGCGCACCCAGGATCCGAGCGCGCCCATGGACACCAACCAGATGATCTCCCAGACCACCCAGCTGTCGATGATGGAAAAGATGACCGAGCTCAGCACCACCAGCACGGAGGACTTCTCGCTTCAGATGCGTATCGCGGCTGCCGCGATCGTCGGCAAGCAGGTCAGCTACTCGGATGCTGCGGGCGTGAGTCACACCGGTACGGCGGCCAGTGTCTCCTTTGTCGGCAGCGTTCCCCAGGTCAAGGTCGGTGGCGTCGACGTGGCCCTCGACAGTATTTCCGGAATCACCAGCACGTCTTGATCAACGCAGTCGCCTGATCCACCACATCCAACCGAAAGGCAGCACCTCATGCTTCGTTCACTGTATTCCGGGATCTCCGGACTCCGCTCGCACCAGACCATGCTCGATGTCACCGGTAACAACATCGCTAACGTGAACACCACGGCGTTCAAATCGTCGGCCACCCAGTTTCAGGACACCCTCTCCCAGCTCACGCAGGGCGCGGGCGGACCGCAGGAGCAGATCGGTGGCACCAACCCCGCGCAGGTCGGCCTCGGCGTGCGAGTCGCCGGCATCTCCACCAACTTTTCGCAGGGATCCGCCCAGTCGACCGGGCGCGCGACTGACATCATGATCTCGGGTGACGGATTCTTCGTCACCAAGACCGGCACCCAGACGCTCTACACCCGCGCCGGATCATTCGACTTCGACGGCGCCGGTCGCCTGGTGAGTCCGGACGGCGCCATCGTTCAGGGCTACACCGCCGTCAACGGGGTCGTCTCCGACGGCGGTCCAACCAGCGATCTCACACTTCCCCTCGGAGTCGTCGCGCCGGCCGCCACGACCACGTCGGCCACCGTCTCGGGCAACCTCCCGTCCGACGCCGCAGCCAGCCCGCCTCTCGTGCGCGACGTGCAGGTTTATGACAACACCGGTACCGCTCGCACCATCTCGCTCAGCTACACCAAGACAACGGCGGGCTGGGATGTCGTAGGCACCGACCCCAACGGATCCTCCGGCGCCGCCTCCCTCACCTTTTCCGGCGGTGTGCAGACCTCCGCGGGCACGATGACGATCGGCGGCATCACCGTCGACATGTCGAAGCTCACCGGATTCGCCGGCCTCACGACGGTTGCGGTGTCGAACCAGAATGGCCGCGCCGCCGGCACGCTCAAGTCCTACACGCTCTCGAAAGACGGCACGCTTGTCGGATCGTTCAGCAACGGAGCATCGCAGGCGATCGGCCGTGTCGTACTCGCGACCTTCTCCAATCCCGGTGGCCTGGAGAAGGCCGGATCTTCCGGCTACAAGAGCACCTTCAACTCCGGCAACGCCACGATCGGCACTCCCGGATCGGGCAGCCTCGGCTCACTGCAGTCCGGCGCTCTCGAGATGTCGAACGTCGATCTCTCGCAGGAGTTCACCAACCTGATCGTCGCCCAGCGTGGTTTCCAGGCCAACGCCCGCATCATCACCACCTCCGACGAGGTGCTGCAGGAGCTCACCAACCTCAAGCGCTAGTCGCTCCACCGCGGAACACCCCCGGCCACGTCGGTCGGGGGTGTCCGGCGGTTGTGCGTTGTGGGTTTCGCGTTTCGCGTTTCGCGTTGTGCGTTTCACGTTGTGCGTTGTGCGTCTCGCGTTTCGCGTTTCGCGTCTCGCGTCTCGCGTCATGCGTTCCGCGTCGTGCGTTGTGCTCGTCCCCTATCGGTGACGTCCCTCGCCACCGCCGCGATGGAGGGGTTTCCGCGCGATCAGCCTCCCAGGGAGGGACTTTTTCGACTGTTCGGTATTAATCCCTCCATCTCTGCGGTGCTGGAGCCGCGGTGAAGCCCTGTCCCGTCGAATTCGTCCGTCCACGTTCGTCCCGCCGCCCGGCCTCATTCGGGTACCCTCGGGCGACCTCCGGGCCTGCCGTATCCGGGTACCCTCCGCCTTGCTTCGTCCGCGATGGAGGGGTTTCCGCGCGATCAGCGTGGCAGGGAGGGACTTTTTCGCCCTTTCCGCAGATTCCCCTCCTTGTCTGCGAATCGAGAATGGCGACGAACCCTGGGGGCGCAAGAGTGGCGGCGAACCCTGCGAATTGAGAGCGGCGGCGAACCCTGAGATGCGGGGCGGTTGCGGATTCGGTGGTTCGAGAGCCGTGCTCAACGCCTGCGCCGCCGCATCCGGGCTTCCTCCGGTCTTGCCGGATCGATAAAGGAGGGACATTCGCCGTATCAGCGCCGCAGGGAGGGACTTTTCCGTCGGATCCGGAGATTTCCCTCCCTTTCTGCCAGCCCAGACCGGCGGCACCACAGCCCAGACCGGCGGGCAAGACAACCCCCGCCCGCCTCGACTTCAGCATTCGCCGCGCCGCATCCGCTAACCGGATGCCGCATGGTGCCGATAGTGGCAGGTAACGGACCAGGATGGACCGGTTTCACCACCAGCAGGGATGCGCTCATGATCGTAGTTACGCGGCTCAACGACAGCCATTTTGCGATAAACCCCGATCTCATCGAGCGCATCACCGCCAATCCCGACACGACCCTGATCATGGTCGACGGTGCCAAGTACATCGTCACCGAGTCCATGTGCGAGGTGATCGACCGCATCTCGCGATATCGCGCGACAGTCATCGCGCTCACCCACGAGCTGTCGTCGAACGGGCACCAACAGAGGGCGCTCGAGCTGGTCGAGAACGTCACTCATCCTGACGCCGAGCACCCCATGCCGCTTCGTCCGAGGAAGATCTGATGGACCTCGCAACAATCATCGGAATCCTCACGGCGTTCGGTGCCCTCTTCGCGATGCTCACCCTCGAAGGCTCGAACGTGAGCTCTATCCTGCTGCCGGCCCCGATGGTGCTGGTATTCGGGGCAACGATCGCGGTCGGAATAGCCGGCGGCACGATTAAGGACCTCTTGCTCTCGGTGAAGGCCCTGCCGCGGGCATTCGCCGGAAAGACCGAGAAGCCGCAGGTGGTTATCGATCGCCTGGTCGAGATCGCCGAGAAGGCGCGAAAAGAGGGCTTGCTGTCGCTCGAGCAGGAGGCCGAAACAGTGAACGATCCTTTCCTGCGCGGTGCCCTGCAGAGCATCGCCGACGGAGCGGATGGCGAGGACCTGCGCGTGCAGCTCGAAGACGAGATCGCCACGAAGACCCGCTCCGACCGCACGGCATCCAAATTCTTCCTCAGCCTCGGTGGCTACGCGCCGACTGTCGGCATTATCGGCACTGTCGTTTCGCTCACCCACGTGCTCGAGAACCTATCGACGCCGGGAAAGCTCGGTCCTCTCATCGCGGCCGCTTTCGTCGCCACCCTGTGGGGGCTGCTGTCGGCGAATTTCCTCTGGCTGCCGATCGGCACGCGACTGCGTCGTCTCGCCGATCTCGAGGGCGAGCGGATGACCCTGATCATGGAGGGCGCGCTCGCCGTGCAGGAGGGCAGCCAGCCTCGACTGCTCGCCGAGCGACTGCGATCGATGGTGCCCGCTGAGCAACTGGGCAAGACAGCCACCGCAGCGAAAGCGGCGTGACCGGCGTGAGCAGGGGCCGCAAGAAGCACACGGAAGAGCACGAGGAACACGGTCCAGATGAACGCTGGATGGCCTCGTACATGGACATGGTCACCGTGTTGATGTGCATGTTCATCGTGCTGTTCGCGATGTCGACCGTCGATGCAAAGAAGTTCGACCTGCTCCGCAACTCCCTCGCGACCGGGTTCGGCCAGACCGACATCGGCAAGCTCGACACGGCGAAGGGCACTGTTCTGGATCCGACGAAGGCCACCAAGAGTGGCGAGAGCTTCGGGGCTGGGCCGCAGACGGCCCAGGCCACCGCCGCTGCCGCCGCCGCAAAGGCCGCCGCCGCGGCCGCGGTCAAGGAAGTCGACTCGATCAAGAACCTCGAGGCCAAAGTGAGCGCGAGCCTCGCGATTCAGGGCCTTCAGGGCACGGTGCAGTACACGATCGACCAGCGCGGCCTCACCATCCGGCTCGTCGACCAGCAGGCGTTCTTCGCACCGAACAGTACGGTGCTCACCGGTACCGCGCCGCGAGTGCTCGACACTATTGCTCCGATCCTCTCGGCGACCGGAGAGGATATCGCCGTCGAGGGCCACGCCGACAGTCGCGCGACGCTTCCCCCCTTCCCCACCAACTGGGAGCTGTCATCCGGCCGCGCAGTTGCCGTACTCCGGCGGATGGTGGAAAGCGGTGGGGTCACCGAATCCAAGATCGGAGCGGTCGGCTACGGCTCCTCGCGTCCGCTCTCACTCGGAACCGCCGCCGCCGACTTCGCTCAGAATCGAAGGGTCGATATTATCGCCCTGTCCAACGCGTCCGAGTCTGTGCGGGCACTCATCCCGGATGTGGTCTCCGGGAAGATCCCCGGAAGTGAAACACCCGCCGCACCCGCCGCCGTCACCGCAGCGACGGCAACCACCTGGATCCCTGTCGTCTCCAGTTCCGTTCCACTGATCCTCTTACCGGCGGTCACCCCCGGCCGATAGTGCCCTGTG
>ENA-OFCD01000688-OFCD01000688.1-metagenomes-genome-assembly--contig:-NODE-688-length-20140-cov-3.527558_pt1 | contig 20140 bp, 13 predicted proteins | sample MGYA00153392_OFCD01 | MGnify analysis MGYA00153392
ATGGACCTTTCCCCCGGCTCGATCATCGAGCTGGACAAGATCGCGGGCGAACCCGTGGACCTGTTCGCGAATGGCCTGCTGGTGGCGCGCGGCGAGGTGATCGTCATTGATGATAACTTCGGGGTGCGCGTGACCGAAATCCTCACCGCCGCCGAGCGCAAGGGCGAGAAAGACATCCATGCGCTGGCCGCATAAGCTCCATAATCTCCTTCTGCTGCTGTGCCTGCCGGTCGCCCTGGGAGTGGGGAGGGTCCGCGCCGCGCCTCCGGCCGCGCCCGCCTCGGCGGCGATCCCAAACTATGGCGGGCGCGACAGCGCGCCCCTGACGACGAGCGAGGCCGCCCCCGCCCCGAACCCCGCCGCGCAGGCGGGCCGGGCCGTGGAAGCCCTGATTCTCGTCCTGGTCGGTGTGGCTGGCGTCGTTTACGCCCTCAAGCGCTTCGGGCTGGTGCAGGCCGGCGCGGACGGCAAGCCCGCAGCGGATTCGGGTTGGTACGTCGTCGGCACAGTGACGGAGACGTCCGCCCCGAACGTGCTCGTGGGGCAGGTGTTCACCGGCCTCACCGGCGAGCCCCACCTCGTTCGCTTCCAGGTCACGCAGGATCACCTCAACGTGCTCGACCAGCGCGAGACCACCGCGAACCCGGGTCAAGGCGTCATCCCGATGGTGCTCGACTCTTGGTCGGCCACCAACATCGACCTCAAGTACCGCGTCAACCTCGACGGCGAGCAGACGAACTTCTACGAGGAAAACCAGGAAGCTCCCTGGGCGGATCGCCAATTCGTGAAGCTGAATCTCGCGAAGAACGATCTCTCCGATCTCTCGCTGCTCGGCTACCAGCTCTACGCGAACGTCAACCACTGCACGGACATCGCCGAGTCCTCCACGGCGCTCGTGCCGGGCTCAATCCACCAAGAGATGCACGAGGATCCGTCCAACGACTACCTCTCGTGGAAGATCCAGCTCACCGTTCCGGTGCGCACGGACTTGGTCGAGTGCCTGCAGATGTACAACCAGGTGGCGCTCGCGACGGCCTTCGGCAACGGCAAGCCGAACGTCACGATGAACATCATGTACTCGATGAAGCGCGCGACGCCGACGAACAAGATGACGTACCAGCCCCTCGTCGTGGACGAGAAGGATCCGATCCGCCACAAATACGCGAGCCTCATCGAGAGCTCCTCGCGCGTTTGGGACGAGAACAACCAACTGCAGGCGTCACGTCAGGTCATCAACCGCTATGACCCGACCAAGGACATCGTCTGGTACTTCGAGAAGGGCTTTCCGGAGCGCTACAAGGCGTTCTTCTGCGCACCCGCCTCGCCGCAAGCCGGCGTCTCCAAGGCCTGCGCAGCTCAAGAGGTCGCTGGCCAAGACACCGTGCGCTCCGCCGTCAACGCGATCATGGTCGCCGCCGGCGCCAAGCATCCAGATGGTGCGCCCACGGTCGTCATCTTCAAGAACTACGACGAGGATCTCGCGCCCGGCCAAGCGCCGCGTGAGTACGGCGACGTGCGCTACAACTTCCAGCGCTGGTCGGACGACCTCGACAACTCGGACTTCTTCGCTGGCGCGACGATGTCTCGTACGGATCCCCGCAACGGCGAGATCCAGATGACGAACATCGTCTACCAGAACGTCCCGGTGAAGGACTACTACGCGCAACGGATCGACGCTTACCTAGAGATGCTCGGCGCGAGCGAAGGGCTCAACAGCGTGGACTCCAAGACGGGTCTCCCGAGCGCTTGGAAAGATGGTCCCGCGAACTGCAAGGACGGCGACACCATCCCGTTCGTTCAGAGCTGCGACTCGGGCAAGAACTGCATCAATCAAGCGAACGGCCGCAACACGCTGTACTCCAAGATGCAGGGCTATCTGAATCGCCCGGCGCCGACCTACGGCAACCTCGGCCCCGCGGACTTCGTGCAAGCGCAGGACGACGACTTCTTCCAGGCGTACTACGCGCTCCTCCCGTACCTCGTGTACTCGGACCCGAGCTCGAACCAGTACGTCACCCCCGAAGGTCAGGGCGGAGTTTACGGCCCCCCTCCAGGCCGCAACTACTGGGACACGCTTCGCGACGAGGCAGAGTTCTACAAGCGCGCCGGCGACATGGATCACGGCAAGGATCCCTACGACGGCACGGGCCCCGGCGGCTCGAACCTCGCGAACGCCGCCACGTTCCTCAACCGCATGAAGGAGCTCACGATCAACCACGAGGACTTCAGGTACGCCAAGCTGGTCGGCAACAAGTCGATCCGCATGGACTCCGGCGACTCGTTCTCGTTCGAGAGCATCATCCAGCACGACGCGCGTCACTGCATCGCCGGTCACTGGGAGACCAAAGAAGAGTGGACGCAGAGCCTCATCGACACCTACTGGCGCGAAGTCATGTGGCACGAGTTCGGGCACAGCCTCGGTCTCGACCACAACTTCATGGGCTCGGTCGATCGCAATAACTTCCCGAAGTACAAAGACGGCAGCGGCCGCAGTCGCTTCGCGATGTATTCGAACAGCGTGATGGAGTACACGGCGAACGCGTCGCGTATCTTCGACGGCCACGGCAATCTCTACGGCCCGTGGGACCAAGGCGCGCTGGGCTGGATCTACGCGAACTCGTGCAAAGACAACACGTCCAACACGTCTTGCAAAGACACCGCCACCAAGGTGGATGTGACGAAGACTTGGATCTCGGGTCAAGCTTCGGCGACGGCTCCTTGGAAGGACCCGTTGGGCTGGAACGGCAACACCGAGTTGAAGTTCCTCTCCTGCAACTCGACGCAGACCAAGTACACGCCGCTCTGCAAGGCCGGCGACCAGGGCACGACGCCCAGCGAGATCATCGCCAACCAGATCGTGACGTCCGAGTGGGGTTACCAGTGGCGTAACTTCCGCGCGTACCGCAAATTCTGGGACAACTCGCACTACGCCGACACCCCCGCCGGCATGGTTCACGAGATGCGCAAGTTCATGTCGCTCTGGGTCTTCGACTGGAGCTCCGGTGAGATCGTGGACACGCTCCACCGCATCGGCATCGTGAACCCGGACCCCAACGGCTCGGACGTCGCGTACTTCCAGCAGCTCACCAACAAGTTCAACGCCGAACTCTCGGCCGCGAACGGCATGGTGGCCGCCTATCACAAGGCCGTCATCCAACAGGGCAGCGGCGAGCGCCCGTTCGGAACCGTCTACGACAAGTTCTACGGTGACGTGACCCAGCAGGGCATCATCTTGGACAAGTTCTTCGCGATGCAGTCGTGGGTCGGTCTCTGGCAGACTGACAACTACGACCAGAACCAAGCCGGTTCGTACATCGCCTCGTATGCGGGCATCGGTGACTCCACGTTCAACGCGATCGCGGAAGACACGGTCGACTCGATGGTCGGTGGTCAGTACAACGTGTACCCGTACTTCCGTCCCCTCGCCGTCGTGCAGTTCGCACAGGACACGCACTCTCCCTCGTTCAGCGGTCGCCGTGAGATCCGTGACTGGGTCGGCGGTCAGACGTTCTATCGTCTGAAGGACTTCTTGGACTACTTCCGCAACATCGCGGTCACGAACAACTACAAGGATGCGAAGAACGGCGTCGACTGCACGAGTCAGTCTTTCGACAAGTGCACGTTCGACCCGCGACCGCAGAGCGACAACCACAACGAGTTCGTCGGTCCCGACAAACGCGTGTGGATCTGGGCGTTCATTCCTGACCGCAACGAGTACGTCGCCGTCCTCAAGGATCGCAACACGGCCTCGTACCTCATCGTCCGCGCTTACAACGACGACGTCGTTGCGCAGCTCGATGACGGCGCGTTCCCCGGCGGAGCGTACGGGCTCGAGCTCCCGGTCAAGTACATGCTCGACTCCTTCAACCAGTACAAGTGATGAACGTGAAGTCTCACTTCACGACCTCGACGGCGCTCGCGCTGGCGACCCTCCTCCTCTCCGTCCCGGCCTTGGCCGTGGACGGGAAGGAGGGCTCGGTCAAGGGCGACAAGGGCGGCGGCAGTTCCGGCGGCAGCTCCGGCGGTGGAGACACGAGCGGAGGCAGCGGCAGCGGCGGTGGTGAGGTCGGCCTGAACGGCGATCGCATCAGCACCGATCCGGATCATGTCAACAAGAAGAAGGAGTTCAAGAAGTGGGAGGTCGGTGCGTCTTTCGAGGCCCACCGCCTCTTGGTCCAGAATGACCTTCAGGGCGCCGGCGCGGACAAGTTCTTCAACTACTACTCCGCCAACGCGAGCTGGTTGCCGACGAGAAACGACAGCCTGTCGCTCTACTTCGGCGTCTACCAGCGCTTCGTCGCAGACCCGAACGAGACGGGCTTCCGCCTCGACGATCTCCTCCTCCGCTACTCGCATGTCATCGACCTGCCCAAGGACTTTCGTGTCCGAGTAGGCGCAGGCATTTACTTCCCGACCTCCTTCGCGAGCCACAAGGCGGGGACAGTCGGCGCTGGCCGCCTCTCCGCAGGCGTCGAGCGGCTATGGGGCAAGTACGTCCTCACTCGCCTCCGCGTCAACGGCACCGGCTACTGGCAACAGTACAACACGCAAGAGAACGGTGCGATCCCCAACACACTCGCGTCGCTCTCCGGCAGCGCGGAGCTGCGCGTGAACATGCCGTTCCACACGCCACTGTCGGTCGGCCTCGATGGCTACACCAGCTACACATGGTACCTCGCAGCGAACAGCGGGCTGCCCTCTGGCGCGCCGGGCACCGTCACCGATTCGCTCTACTCGACGCAGCCGATCCAGCAACGCTACGGCGGAGAGATCTACGTCGGCTACGAGCTGCCCGACGTTGCAGGCATCAAGACAGACCTGCACTTGGCGCTCGCGCAAGGCGATCCCGCGCTCGGATACAACTCTGCTCTCCACGAAGGCGTGCAGCACACGTACTTCTACTGGCGCGAGTCTTCCGAGGTTTACGCTTCCCTCCTAGCCCGCTTCTAGGAGGAGCGCGGCGTTTTTCGTCGATGCCGGCGCGATCCCGTCGTTGGGAATCGTTGCCGTACGGGAGTACGGCGCCTCATCCCGCCTAGGGCTCGCTTGGCCTCGACGAAAACCGCCGTGCTCCTCGCCTCGCAGGTCGGAGGGCGTTTGCTTCGGCGGAGATGAAGAGACCTCGCGCTTCGGCGGAGGTGAGGAGACCTCGCGCTTCGGCGGAGGTGAGGAGACCTCGCGCTTTGGCGGAGGTGAAGAGGCTTCGCGCGTCGGCGAAGAGGCTTCGCGCGTCGGCGAAGAGGCTTCGCGCGTCGGCGAAGAGACCTCGCGCTTCGGCGGAGGTGAAGAGCTCTTCGTTAGGAGTCGGGTTGCGACTTTTCTTTTGGGGTTCCGTAGTTGCCTTCGCGGCGGACGTCTTTCTCGACGCGGCCGTCTTTGAGTGTGACGACGCGCGGCATGCTCGCGGCTAGGCCCGTGTTGTGCGTGACGATCACGAGGGTGGTGCCGCGCTGCTTGTTGATGCCGAAGAACAGCTCGTGGATCTGATCGCTCGTGGCGGAGTCTAGGTTGCCCGTTGGCTCGTCGGCGAGGATTAGCTTGGGGTCCAACACGAGGGCACGGGCGAGCGCGACGCGCTGCTGCTCTCCGCCAGAGAGCTCTCCTGGACGGTGCAGCACACGGTCTTTGAGGCCAACCTCTTCGAGCAGCGCGTGGGCGCTCCGCTCCATTTGGCCGCGTTTTTTGCCTTGGATCAAGCCCGGCATCATCACGTTCTCTAGGGCGTTAAACTCGGGCAGCAGGTGGTGGAACTGAAAGACGAAGCCGATGGACCGGTTGCGGAGCTCCGCCAACCGCGCGCTGCTCATCGTCGTGATCTCTTCCCCGGCGATCTTCAGTGAGCCGCTCGTAGGGACGTCTAGCGTCCCGAGGCAGTGAAGGAACGTCGACTTTCCCGCCCCCGATTGACCCACGACGCCGAGGATCTCGCCCTCCGCGATCTCCAGATCGATGCCGCGCAAGACATCGAGCGTGCGGCCCATGTGAATGAACGACTTCTTGACGTCGGAAGCCGAGACGATCGCGATAGCCAAGGTGTGGACTTGGTAGCTGGGTTTGCGCGGAAACGAAAGCCTGCTCACTTGTTCGATCTCCGAAGGCCAGTTCGGGATTTTATTCCCGTGGCGGGCGATGGCTCTGTTATCGTGAGATGTGCTGGTCGTGGTCTGGTCGACGTCAAACCACGCAGCCTCGAGAGGGCGTCATGAAGGCAAGCGAAACCAAGGGCGCGCGCCGTGATCGGAGCGCAACGCGGGTGGGATGGTCGATCGCCGCTCTGTTGGTGATCGCCTGTGGCGACTCCACCAACGGGCCGCGGAGCGACTTCGACAGCGGCGGCGGCGGACCTGACACCGGCGGCGGCGTCGACTCGACCTCGCCGTTCAAGGACGGGAGCTTCGTCCCCCCGGATAGCAGCACTACCAACGACGGCGGCTCGGTCGGCGAGGGCGGAGGCGGCGACGCCGCGTTCAACTTCGATGGCTTCTCCAAGGGCGATGGCAACCTGTGCTTCGACGATGACAAAGACGGCTGGACCACCTGCAACGGCGACTGCAACGATCACGACTCGCTGATCAACCCGTGCGCCTTTGACACCAATAAAGCCTCGGGCGATCCCGTCGGCACGGACGGCATCGACAACGACTGCGACGGCACGATCGACAATCGCATTCTGTGTGATGGCTCGCTCGCATCCGGGCACAGCACTACACCCGGTGACTACGCGTCAGCCGTCGACGTCTGCGACAATCAGAAGTGCACTGTCGTGAAGAAGGCCGCGTTCTACGGGCCCAACAACTCGCTCCCCAAGCGCATCACGAAGCACATGGGGTCCGGCTTTCAGCCGCGCGCAGGCAGCTACTTGGCATTCCTCTCCACCGGCATCGCCGACGATCTCACGGACAATGCGAACTACCGGCCCGGCGACGGCACGGACCTCTTCAACTCGTTCAATCACCCAGACCCGCTGACGGCGCTGCAGAACAAGAACCCGTGCGGGCAGGGACAAGACGAGAGCCTGGTGAGCATCCACGACTACACCGAGGTGCGCCTCACGCTCGTGGTCCCGATCAACGCGGGCTCGTTCACGTTCGACTTCAACTTCTTATCCATGGAGTATCCCGCCTACGCGTGCCGCGGATACAACGACACGTTCTTGGCGATGCTCACGAGCAACAAATACAAGGCGCCATTCCAAATCGCGTTCGACCCGAACGGCGGTCGCATCAACGTCAACAACTCGTTCTTCGTCGCGTGCAACGACGTCGTGAACGGCGACAACTTGGGTTACACGCACACGTGCACGCAGCCGCTCTCCACGCTCAACGGCACTGGCTACGAGATCAAATATGGTCAGACCAGCTTGACCGTAGGGAACTTGAACAAAGGCAGCGGCGGCACCAATTGGCTGAAAACCACAGCTCCCGTCGAGCCGGGCGAGACCGTGACGGTGAGCTTCATCATCTTCGACGAGGGTGACGGCATCCTCGACTCTGCGGTCAACGTAGACAACTTCCGTTGGGGCTCTGCCAGCATCGGAAGCCCAGTGACGGGGAGGTAGCCGTGCGCGCTCTGACAATCCTCGGATTCTCGATTACGGCCACTGTCTCGTGCGCCATGCTCTACGCATGCGGCGGAGGTGACAACGGCACCAACGCTTTCGACTCCGGCATCAACGGAGACGCAACCACCGACGCAGGCAACGCGAACCTCGATCAGTACACACCGGGGTTTGGCGACGTCTCGCTCAACGGAGAGACGGGCACCGCCTCGCCGATTCCGCTCACGTGCCAAGACTCCAAAGACCGCAACAGCTACATCGGCTGCGACTATTGGCCGACCGTCACGCTCAATCCCGTTTATGAGCAATTCGATTATGCAGTAGCGGTCTCCAACCCGCAGTCTTCTGCGGTGAACGTGACCGTCAGCGGCGGCGCGCTGACGCAGACGAAGATGGTCCAAGTGCCGGCCAACTCGGTATTGGCGATTCCGCTCCCGTGGGTCAAAGAGCTCAAAGGTCCTCAGTTCAATCAGGACACGGTCGTGGGAGACCCCGGACCGAGCCGCATCGTGCAGAAAGGTGCTTATCACCTGACGACCGATTTGCCGGTGAGCGTCTATCAGTTCAATGCGCTCGAGTTCGAGATCGACGCAGGCGCGGGCTGCCCCGGCTACGGCGAGGGCGGAGCAGGGCCGCATTGTTATTCATTCTCGAATGACGCTTCGCTGTTGCTACCCGCCAACGTCGCAACTGGAGACTATGGAATCGTGGGTTGGCCGTCGTTCGGCGCGACTCCAGGCTTCATGGCGATCACGGCGACCGTCGACAATACGAACGTGACCGTCTACCCGGCGGGCAAGGTGCAGGGCGTTCCCAACGTCGGGCCAGCCGTGATGGTGCGCGGCGACAACTACACCTACAAATTGAACGCGGGCGACGTGCTCGAAATGTTCTCGACGCTGGGTGACATTCGCAAACCCGTCTACAACGCGGATTTGTCGGGGTCGATCATCCACGCCGACCAACCGGTCCTGACCTACGCAGGTCATGGCTGCACGTTCATCCCGCAAAACAAGCGCGCGTGCGATCACCTGGAGTCCAGCATGTTCCCGGTGCAGACGCTGGGCAAACAGTTCATCGTCGCGCTCCCGCACACGCCTCACGGCGAGCACATATGGGTCCGCATCATGGGTCTGTATGACAACACGATCGTGGCCTTCGACCCGCCGGTGAGCGGCCGCAACGGCGCAATCCTCAACACGGGTGAAATGCTCGAGTTGCCGGACGTCGACAAGAGCTTCGCGATCGTCGCCAACGGTCGCGTCAACGTCGTCGAGTACTTGCTCGGTGAATACGCCAATTGGCCCGTCGGCCCAGACGCAGGCGAGCCCACACCAGACTTGGGCGATCCAAGTCAGTCCGCCGCCATTCCCCTGCAGCAATATCGAACGACGTATTCGTTCCTTGCACCCAAGACGTACTCGGAGAACTGGATCGACGTGATCACGCCTAGCGGCAACACGATCACGCTCGACGGAACCGCCATTCCGATGAACGCCTTCAAGCAAGTAGGCGGACAGCCCTTCAGCACCGCTAGTGTGCAATTGCCCAACGGCAGCGAAGGGCACGAGATCCACGCGACGTCACCGTTCGGATTGGTCGTCTATGGGTACGGGTCGCGTACGAGTTATATGTACCCGGGCGGTTTGGATTTGAGGAGTGTATTCATTGCGCCGCCTCCTCCTCCGAATTGAAGTCACTGCTCGGGCACGTCTACGCGAAGAGTAATGGGTAGGCGGGTTTGGCGCGTAATCATGGCGATAGCCATGATTGGGGTCGGAGTCGATCACTTCATCGCTCCCGAGTTCTTCGTGCGGATTGTGCCGAGTTGGTTGCCGGCGCACTTGTGGCTCGTTTGGATCAGCGGGTTCTTCGAGGCGCTCGGTGGTGCTGGGTTGTTGGTGCCGCGTACGCGTCGGGTGGCCTCGATTGGGTTGATTGCGCTCTATGTTTCTGTGTTTCCTGCCAACGTGAATATGGTGATTCATCCGGAGCTGGGAGGGGGAATTGCGACTTGGCTGTTGTGGGCGAGGCTGCCGCTGCAGCCTCTGATCATGGCGCTCGCTTGGTGGGTTGGCGGGCCCGACAGCAAGGCGTCGACCGAAGCTCCGTAGTGGAGTAAGTCCCGGCTCATGCAATCGGGTCTTGGGTCGAGTCTGCTTGCGTTGGTCACGCTACTCGTCGTGATTGCCGTGGTGCTTTGGCGATTGCCCAAAGTGGACTTGGGTCACTCCGATGCATTCAAGCGGCGGCGCGCGCTCAATTGGTTGCCGCTGGGCCTCACTTACGCGTTCCTCTATTTCGGTCGATACAACCTGTCCGCCGTGCAGCCCGAGCTCGAGAAGCTCGGACTCCTTACGAAGCTTCAGTTCGGTGACCTCGACGGCATCGGCGCAATCGTCTACGGGGTCGCGTTCCTCTTGAACGGGCCGCTCACCGATCGCTGGGGCGGACGCGTCACTATCTTGCTCGCCGCCGGCGGCTCCGCCCTGTGCAACATCGCCACCGGCGTGCTGTTCAGCAAAGCCATCAATCACTCGATCGACGGCGACACACTGCGCGCGACGCTGGTCTTCACCAACGCCGCGAACATGTATTGTCAGAGCTTCGGCGCGGTCTCGATCGTGAAGGTCAACGCGCCGTGGTTCCACACACGCGAGCGAGGAGTCCTCGGCGGCGTATTCGGCATTCTGATCTCGTTGGGTTTGTACTTCGCCTACGACTGGACGCCCGCGCTGTTCCGCGCGATCGGCTCGGTGCCGGCGCTCTTCTACATCCCCGCGGCGGTGCTCTTCGCATTCTTCGTGATCGACATCTTCGTGATTCGCGACTCACCCGCGGCCGCCGGTTTTCCGGACTTCGACACGGGCGACGCCAACTACGACGACGACGGAGTACAGCCCTCGCTACTTGCCATTGCCAAGCGCATGTTCGCGCAGCGGGTGATCTGGACCATCGTCGCCATCGAGTTCTGCAGCGGCTTTCTGCGCCAAGCAGTCATGAAGTGGGGGCGGAGCTACGCCAAAGACGTTGGCGCTAGTCACGAGTTCGTATTTGCCAATTGGGGATTGGCAACTTGCGTAGCCGGTATTCTTGGTGGCGTGTTCGCGGGCTTCATCAGCGACTCTCTCTTCGGCTCGCGACGCGGCCCCGTGGTGTTGGTGCTCTATGGAGGCATGCTCGTGGGCGCCACGGTCGCGGCGTTCACGCTCGGGACTCCGTTCTTGGGTTGGGCCGTGGTGTTCATGAGTCTTTGCGTGATCGGCGTTCATGGGATGTTGTCCGGCACCGCATCGGCCGACTTCGGCGGTCGCAAAGGCGCGGGCATGGCCACAGGGATCATCGACGGCTTCGTCTACTTGGGCGGCGCGACACAGGCGTTCGTCTATGGACACTCGCTGCCGAAGGGCGACGCGGCAAAGGATCCGCACAACTGGCACAGCTGGCCGCTGTGGATGTTCCCTACTGCCATCTTGGGCTTGGTGCTCGCGCGCACGCTGTGGAACGCGCGTCCGTCTACGAAGGTCGCCGTACACTGACCGATGGACATGTCCCGAACTGTCCGGGACACCTGGGCGATCGCGCAAGTGGCGTAAAGTAGGCTCCTGTTGCGTGGCATGAGCCTTTCATAGCTCGGTGACATGCGTCGCATTCGGTTCGTACTTGCGCTCGGCTTGCTCGCGTCCACCTTCGCGTTCGCTCGCCCGAGTCGCGCGTCCCCTCTGGGCAATGGGGAGAGCGGTGGAGAGGGCAGTGGAGAGGGCAGTGGAGAGCGGAGAAATGGACTGTGGCTCGCGCTCACCGGCTTCGTTTCGTTCGGTCAGGTGAGCACCGCCGGCTTCATCGTCACGGGCGCCATCCCCTTGGACGCGCTCGCGACTCGAAGCTCGCTCGCCGATCCGCCGGTCACGCTGCCGCCCGCCCCGCCGCCCGAGCGGCCACCCAAGGCGATGCTCACGCCGGCGCTCGCAAGAGACGCCGTGAGCGCGGCCTGGCGCAACGCACACGTCGCAGAAGACGGCCGTTTCACGGCGCTCGCCACGCGCGCCCGGGCAAGTGCGCTCTTGCCAGAGGTGCGCTTCCGCGTGATGCGCATGATGCGCGACGGGCCCGGCGCCGCAGACACCGCGACGAGCACCCCTTACAGTCTCTATTACGCCGATCGGACGGTATTGGAGGGGCGGGTGCTATTCCGGTTCGAACGGCTCGTGTTCGCCGATGAAGAGGTGGCCATCGAGCGACTGCGCGCAGACGCATTGATTGCCCGCGAGCGTATCGCGCATCGCGTCCTCGAAGAGCTCGGCAAGTGGCAGCGCGCGCAGCTGGATCTCACCTTGAGCCCGGTGGACTCAGCGGAGCGTATGGAGGCCGCGCTACGGCAGATTGAAGCCGAGAGCGCGCTCGACGTATTGACCGGAGGTTGGTTCGGAAACTTTCTAGCGACCCACCCGGAAACGCCATGATTGTGGCCCCTCACCGTCGCGCGAAGCGAGAGTACGGAAGGCGACGACAGCTGCTATGTTGCCATCGTGGCCTCGTCCACCAGCCTCTCTCCTGGCCTCGTCTTCGCGGGCGACTTCCGCGTCCTGTCCCTTTTGAGCCAGGGCGGGATGGGTGCCGTGTACATCGCGGAGCAGCTATCCACGGGCAAGAGGCGTGCGCTCAAGGTGATGCTCCCGGAGCTCGTGCAGGATGCACGCTTGCGCGAGCGCTTCGAACAAGAGGCGCGGGTTGGCGGTCGCATCTCGAGCGAGCACGTCGTCGAGGTCGTGGCAGCGGGAGTGGACAACGCGTCGGGGATCCCGTGGCTCGCCATGGAGCTGCTCGACGGCGAGAACCTGGGCAAGTGGCGCTCGCAACACGCGGTGGCGTCGATCTCGGACATCCACGCCATCCTCGGAGAGTTGAGCCACGCCGTGGGCGCGGCGCATGCGGTAGGCATCGTGCACCGCGATCTCAAGCCAGAGAACGTGTTCGTCGCGCAGAGCAAGCGCCTCGGCTCGCCCTTCATGATCAAGGTGTTGGACTTCGGCATCGCGAAGCTCGTGGACGAAGCGCGCTCCACCAAGACTGCAGCGGTCGGCACCCCTCTCTGGATGGCGCCCGAGCAAACCGAGGCGTCGAGCGACGTCCTCCCCGCGAGCGACGTCTGGGCCATCGGGCTCATCGCGTTCTGGCTCTTCACGGGCAAGACGTACTGGCGTGGCGGCAACATGGAGTCCGTGTCGCTCTCCGTGCTCATGCGCGAGATCGTGCTCGACCCGCTGGATACGGCCACGCAGCGCGCGCAAGAGTTGGGGCTCGCGTCGGCGATCCCACATGGTTTCGATCCGTGGTTCGCGCGCGCAGTAGCCCGAGACCCCCGCGCGCGCTTTCCCGATGCGAAGGCCGCGTTCGCCGCGCTCGAGCCCATCCTCAAGGCGGCCACCACCGGCGCGACGATGGTGTCGGCGCCTGCGCAGCCTCTTGCGCCGCACTACTCTCAGCCGGCGATGACTCCGCCGCACGGTGGCTACGCCGCGACACCCTACGGGCCCGGTGGGTATCCGCTTCCGCAGAAGAAGGGTCTCGGCTGCTGGATTTGGGGGATCATCATCAGCGCCGTGAGCACCGTGATCGGCCTTGGCGCTTGTGTCGGTGGTCTCGGCTACTGGATGGCGACGAGCCAGAGCGCGTGCATCGACGAGACGAAGAGCCTCGAGGACCGGCGGTCTGCGTGTGACGTCGCGTGCACGAAAGGCGAGGAGAACACCGCGGAGTACTGCGTCGCGTATGGCGACGTGCTCAACGCGCAGGGAAATAAGAGCAGCGCGCTCGATCAGTACGACGACGCGTGTCGATCTCACCGATCCGAAAGCTGCGCCAAAGCCACCGCGTTACGCGCAAACCAGTAGCCAGTCTGCTTGACGCAACCCCCAACGTCCGTAAAGTCGGCGCCGCATGCTGACCGAATCCCGAAACACGCTCGATGACCTCCAAAGGCGCCTCACGACGCTAAGGGGGCATCTTTGACCTGCCTCGCCTCAAGCGACAAATCGACCAGCTAGGCGAGCAGACGCTCGTCGCTGGCTTCTGGGACGACGCGCACAAGGCGCAAGCGGTCACGCGCAAACGCTCGATGCTCGAGCAGCGGGTCGAGATATTCGAGAAGCTCGCAAGAGAGACCGACGACTGCAAGGTGCTCCTCGAGCTCGGCGCAGAAGGGGACGACGAGCCGACACTCGCGGAGGCAGCGGCTCTGATTCCGGATCTCGAGCGACGCGTTCGTGGACTCGAGCTGAAGCGCATGCTCAGCGGGCCGGCGGACCACGCGAACGCGATCATGAGCATCCACCCCGGCGCGGGCGGCACTGACGCGAAGGACTGGGCGGCGATGTTGCTGCGAATGTACCTGCGTTACTGCGAGCGGCACGGCTTCAAGACCGAGATCGTGGACTATGAAGAGGGCGAAGAGGCCGGTATCGCCGCGGTCTCCTTCACGATCGCCGGGGAGAGCGCTTACGGCTATTTGCGCGGCGAAATGGGCGTCCATCGCCTGGTGCGCATGAGTCCGTTCAACGCCGATCACACACGGCAGACGGCGTTCGCCGCGGTGGAAGTGACTCCGGACATCGACGACGACATCGACATCGTGGTCAACGAGAAGGACATCGAGATCACGACCATGCGCGCCGGCGGCAAAGGCGGGCAGAACGTCAACAAGGTCGAGACCGCGGTGCGCCTTCGGCACCTACCGACGGGCCTCAACATCGTGTGTCGCGCCGAGCGAAGCCAGCACCAGAACCGTGCGATGGCGATGAAGATGTTGAAGTCCAAGCTCTACGAGATGGAGCTCGCCAAGCGCGCGGCCGAGACCGACGCGTACAACGCGACGAAGAGCGCGATCAACTTCGGCAGCCAGATTCGCAACTACGTGATGCAGCCTTATCGGCTCGTGAAGGATGCACGCACGAGCTTCGAGATGTCGAACATCGACAACGTCCTCGACGGAGACCTCGACGGGTTCATGGAGGCGTACCTCTTGGCCGCTGCGGGCGGCACGCTGAGGAAGGGCGGGGTCGTCGAGGCGGACGAGTAGCACCGCAGCTCTCGCGCACACATGCAATCGATGCGCGAGACAGACGCGGGATGCGCCTCTTGGTGGGCTCCACCGTCGTCTCGGCGTTCCGTGCCTGGCCGATTGTCAGCATGCTTACAATCGGGTCGCACGAAGCCCGCTCACGGCGGCAACGGTACGGAGTGTGCTCTGACCACCGAAGATGGATGTTCGCTCGGATCTCCAGCGGGTCGAGGCGCTCCCGAACGCTCGCGCGGTCGAGCTGAAGGAGACGCACATCTCGCTCGTGTTCTTGGCGGAGACAGACGTCTTCAAAGTGAAGAAGCCCGTGAACCTAGGTTTCTTGGACTTCTCCACACAAGAGCAGCGACACGCGGCGTGCGAGGCCGAGGTGGAGCTCAATCGCAGGCTCGCGAAAGACGTCTACCTCGGAGTCGTGCCGGTCAGGCTCGGCGCCGATGGGCGAGCGACTCTGCTCGGCGAAGGTCCGATCGTCGACTGGGCCGTGCATATGCGGCGGCTCCCGGACGAGCAGAGCGCGCGCGAGTGTTTGCTTGCGAACGTACTCTCCGCACGACGGATGGACGAGATCGCCGAGGCCATGGCGACCTTCCACGCCGGCGCGCGTTGCGACGAGCTCACGACGAGCTTTGGGGCACCGGAGGTCATCGCCAAGAACGTCTCCGAGAATTTCGCTCAGACCCGCGCCGCGGATCTGCTGACGACGGCGGAGGCGAGCGAGATCGAAGCGTGGCAGAGCGGCATGCTCGAACGAGAGCACGCGAAGTTCGAGTCTCGCCAGCGCGAGGGTCATGTGCGAGACGGACACGGAGATCTGCGGCTAGAACACGTGTATTTTACAAACAATGGCGTGCGCGTGATCGATTGCATCGAGTTCAACGAGCGCTTTCGCTTCGGGGACGTCGCAGCCGACGTCGCATTCCTCTCGATGGATCTTGCGAAAGAGGGCCACGTCGAGCTCTCGGAGCGCTTCCTCGCGAGCTATGCGCGCGCCGCGGACGACTTCGATCTCTACACCGTGGTCGACTTCTACGAGAGCTATCGCGCATACGTTCGAGCGAAGGTCGCGCTCATGCTCGCGGCAGATGCTTCGGTGTCCGACGACGTGCGCACAAAAGCCGTGGCGGAGGCGCGTAGGTGCCTCTTGCTGTCGCTCGCGGCGAAGCGTCCGTCGATGCTCTCGCCGATCGTGGTCGCGGTCGGCGGCCTGATCGCATCGGGAAAGAGCACCATCGCGTCGCTCGTGGGAGAGCTGCTCTCGGCGCCGGTGATCGACGCGGACCGTACGCGCAAGCACATGCTCGGCCGCGCGCACACCGAGCGCGTCGGAGACGCCGCGTGGACCGGCGCGTACGACCCTGCGTTCACCGAGGAGGTCTATGCGGAAGTGCTGCGGCGGGCGGGCGTGGTCCTCGGCTCGAATCGTCCCGTCGTGATCGACGCGTCGTTTCGCTCGAGACACATGCGCGCGGCCGTCGTGGAACTCGCGCGCCAATACGACGTCCCCTACGCGTTCGTGGAGTGCCGCGTCGACGAGCACGTCTGCAAAGAGCGACTCTTGGCGCGCGAGACCGGCCCGCAGGTCTCGGACGCGCGCCTCGCGGTGTTCGAGGCGTTTCGCGCACAATGGGAGCCAGTGATCGAGCTGCCTGACCACAGGCACATCGTCCTCGACACGGCCCAGCCGCTCGATCGCGCCGAGCGACGGCTGCGCGCGCGCGTCGCGACGTGGCCCAAGGGCCTCCACGCGTGAACGAACAGAGCGGACTGAGCGGCGCCGAAGCGCGCGCTCGCCTTGGGGTCGAAGGACCGAACGAGCTCCAAGCCGACGAGCCCGACGGGTTGTTCCGCACGGTGCTGCGCGTGCTCCAAGAGCCGATGCTGCTGCTCTTGCTTGGCGCAGGCGGGCTCTACCTCTTGATCGGTGATCTCGGAGAAGCGCTGATTCTGCTGTCGTTCGTGCTCGTGGTGATCGGCATCACGAGCTTCCAAGAGCGCAAGACCGGTCGCGCTCTCGCCGCGCTCCGCCAGCTCTCGAGCCCCCGCGCGCTCGTCATCAGAGGTGGCGAGCGCCTGCGCATTCCAGGCCGAGAGGTCGTACGCGGCGACATGATCGTGATCTCGGAAGGCGATCGCGTGCCTGCCGACGCGAAGCTGTCCTCGGCCGTGAGCCTGCAGGTGGACGAGTCCATGCTCACGGGAGAGTCAGTCCCCGTTCGCAAGCTCGCCGCAGTGGGCGACACGGCCCAACCAAAGCCTGGCGGCGACGACACGCCGTTCATCTTCAGCGGCACGCTCGTCGTCCGCGGATGGGGCCTGGCGCTCGTGCACGCGACCGGATCTCGCACCGAGATGGGCAAGATCGGCACGGCGCTGTCACGGGTTGCGCTGCAGCCAACGCCACTCGAGGTCGGGTTGAGTCTGTGCGCCGTGCTCGTACTCGCGATTGGGCTGCAAGGCGGCGGATGGATCCGCGCGCTCTTGTCGGGCATCGCGCTCGCGATGGCGGTACTGCCCGAGGAGCTTCCGGTCGTGCTCACCGTGCTTTATGCGCTCGGCGCATGGCGGATCTCCAAGCGTGGAGTGCTCACGCGCAAGCTCTCGGCGATCGAGGCGATCGGCTCGGCGACCGTGCTCTGCACCGACAAGACAGGGACGCTCACCGAGAACCGCATGCGCGTCGTGCGCCTCGTCTCGCAAGCCGGCGTCGTGCACGAGGTCGGGGAGGGCGCCCTCCCCGAGTCTGCTCATGACGTGCTCGAGTATGGAATCCTCGCGAGTCAACGCGAGCCGTTCGACCCCATGGACATCGCGCTCCGCTCTCTCGGAGATCGCGGCTTGGCCGGGACCGAGCATGTGCACGAAACTTGGACGCTCGAGCGCGAGTACCCGTTGTCTCCGTCGCTGCTCGCGGTCGCGCAGGTGTGGTGTGCGCCGAACGAGCGGGAGCGCATCGTCGCGGCCAAGGGCGCGCCCGAGGCGATCGCGGATCTCTGTCACCTCGACGACGCAAGCTCCGTGATGGCGCAGGTCGCGGAGATGGCCGCGCTCGGCGTTCGAGTGCTCGCGGTCGCGCGCGCCCGTTTCGTGGGCGAGTCCCTGCCGTCGTTGCAGCACGACTTCGCATTCGATCTTGTGGGCCTCGTGGGGCTCGAGGATCCGCTGCGCCCCACGGCCGCCCGCGCGGTGGCGGAGTGTCGCGAAGCGGGCGTGCGGGTAATCATGATCACCGGAGACCATCCGGCGACCGCGAGGGCGATCGGCGCACGCATCGGTCTCGATCGTGAACTCGTGGTCGGCGCGGAGCTCGACGCGATGGACGACGAGGCGCTGCGCGCGCGACTCGGGAGCGTCTCGATCGTCGCCCGGGCGGTGCCGGAGCAGAAGCTGCGGATCGTCAAGGCGCTCGCGGCGAGCGGGGAGGTCGTCGCGATGACCGGCGACGGCGTGAACGACGCTCCCGCGCTCAAGGCAGCCCACATCGGCGTCGCTATGGGAGCGCGAGGGACCGACGTGGCGCGCGAAGCGGCAGGCCTCGTCGTGACTGACGACGACTTCGCGAGCATCGTGGGCGCGATTCGTCTGGGCCGCCGCATCAGGGACAACCTCGAGAAGGCGATGGCGTACGTCGTCGCGGTGCACGTCCCGATCGCGGGCCTCGCTCTCATCCCCGCGCTCGTCGGCTGGCCAAGTGTGCTCTTCCCGGCCCACATCGTGGTCATGGAACTCGTGATCGACCCGGCGTGCTCCATCGCGTTCGAGTCGGAGCCCGAGGAGGACGACGTAATGGCTCGGCCGCCGCGCGGGCACGACCAGCGACTCTTCGCGCTCCGCCGCGTGGTCGTGAGCGCGGTGGCAGGTTTGAGCGTGCTTGGTGCTTCGCTCGCGACCTTCGCGTGGGGGCTCCATCGAGGCGAAGATGTGGCGCGCTCGCTCGCGTTCATGACCATGCTCGTCGGCAACGTGGCGCTGATTCAATCGCACCGCTCACGTACTCTCTCGATCGTCGCGACCCTGCGCCGTCCCAACCTCATCTCCTGGCTGCTGGTGGTCTTCGTCGGCGTGGTCCTCGCCCTCATCCAGCTCGTGCCGAGCGTGGGTAAGCTGTTCCACCTCGGTGCAGTTCTGCCTAGCGACGTGCTGGTCGCGACCCTCTCCGGCATGGCGTGCATCGCGTGGATGGAGCTCGTCAAGCTGGTCGGTCGCGCGCGGCGCCGTCCCGTGTGATAACGAGCCGGATGGACCTCGACCCCGACGTCTTCGGGTCCGGCCAGCCATGCTTCGGCTGCGCGCAGGATCACCCGATCGGATTTCACCTCCGCTTCACGCGCGACGCCGACAGCGTCTCGACCACGTTCGTGCCGAGCGACCGCTACCAAGGTCCGCCCGGGATCATGCACGGCGGTCTCGTGATGACGCTCGCGGACGAGATCGGTGCGTGGACCCTCATCGGTCTCCTCGACAAATTCGGGTTTACCGCACAGGTATCGGGCAAGCTCAAGAGACCCGTGCGCGTGGGCCGCGAAGTGCTCGGTGTCGGGCGAATCCTCAAGGGCGGCTCGCGCGTCGTCACTGTCCTTGTCACGCTCTCTCAAGACGGCGAGGTCGCGTTCCTTGGCGAGTTCGGCTTCGTCCTCGTGGATGCGTCGGGAGCAGAGCGCTTGCTCGGCGGCCCTTTGCCAGAGGCCTGGCGACGGTTCTGTCGCTGAGGCCGGACACGTCGGGTAGACTCAAGCGAGAATGACCGCTCCGATCGACGACGCGAGGCGTTTGTTGCGGGATCGGTACGCGGCCGAGGCCCTTACGCACCTCGGCGCTGCGAGCACCAGCGAGGCGACATTGTTGCGCGCGCGCGGCCTCATGGCGCTCGAGCGATATGATGCAGCGTTCTCCTTGCTCGCCCAGCTCGCGTCACGCAAGGATCTCTCGGACGCGCGCCGCGCGGAGGCCAACATCGTTCGCGCGCGGCTGCTGCGCACCGTGTCGATGCGTGTCGACGAGGCCATCGAGCTGGTGCGGTCTGCCATTCGCCTCTCGGACCGCCTCGCGCCGCCCGTTAGGATTCCGCTCGCGCACGAGGCTTCGCTCGAGCTCGCGCGGCTGTACGCGCGAAAGCGAACACGCGAGCTCGCCGAGGCCCAGCTCGCGCGCGCGAGAGAGACTCACGCGAACGACCCCGAGACGATCTGCTGCGCAGCCGAAGTGCTCGTCGCGTTCGACGATCGTGACGGCGCTATCGAGCGTTATCGTGCCGCGCTCGTGCTCGGTGACTTGGGTGAGCGCCTGGGCCGCGCGGGTTGGGCGCACGTAGCGATGCTCATCGGGCAGTTCGATCAAGCGCACCATCTGCTCGACTCGCTCGGTGCTCCGCGGAGCGGCGAGGCGCACGTGCGTCGTACACGCATCCGTTTGTTGACCGCGCAGCAGCGGTGGGTGGACGTCGTCGCTGCCTACGACGACATGGCGCGCCACAACCCGGAGTCCGATCTCGCCGCGCGAGACGA
>ENA-OFCD01000689-OFCD01000689.1-metagenomes-genome-assembly--contig:-NODE-689-length-20117-cov-6.226398_pt1 | contig 20117 bp, 20 predicted proteins | sample MGYA00153392_OFCD01 | MGnify analysis MGYA00153392
CCGCCAATGCTGTGGCTTACTATAGCCGCGCCAGACAGAGCCAAGCAGTTCCGGTAGTGTACACAGCCACCAAGCACGTGTATAAACCCAAAGGTGCGAAACCAGGAATGGTAATCTACAAGCACGAACAGATAGTGTGGGGACATCCACAGGCTTTGGATACTAGTTACAGCAATTAGCTTAAAATAGAAGCATTGATGCTCGATCGTCACTAAATTATCGTGAGGATAACGCTATGTCTCTAATCGTTGAAACCGATCTCAAAGACATACTCAATAGAATAGACCAAAAATTAGATAGCGTCCAAAGAGATGTGACAGATCTTAAAATCAGTGTGACTGAGCTAAAAGGAGACATTAGAATTTTAGATGAAAGACTCAGTGGACAGATTAAGAATTTAGACGAAAGACTTAGTGGATAGATTAATACTCTCGATACTAAATTCGAGGGACTATCTACCAGGATTCAAAATCAAGAATTTACATCAAGAGCGATACTCGGAGGCTTACTCTTAATCGTGCTTGGTGGCGCAGCAAAAATGTTTAACTTTATTCCACCTGGAAACTGAACGCGCCAGAATCGATTACCCCAGCCAAGATTCCAAATCTGTCATGCTGGTAAAATCTAATCAAGCCTCACCCAAAGCTTCTAATCGATCGAGATTCAAGGCACTAACTCTTGAGATGAGTTCGGGTGATAAGTTGCCCACTTTACGAGCAAGCTGTTTGAAGACTAAAGCTTGTTCGCCTGCTGCCTGACCCTCCCGTAGAATAGCCTGATACATTGTTGAGTCGCGCATTCCAGGACTCCTCATTAATCTTGCTATTGTCTGCTCCCTCAATTCTAACCCAGCTAAGATACTCGTCGCTAAGTATTTATTGGTAAAAATAAATAAATGTTAAGTGGCGAAATATTTTTCCTAACAGGATTGAGCTGTTGTTACAAGCATATTAATATTTGACTGCAACCAAATCGATCGATAGACAGAGATCTAACCCGATCGTGAAATTATCGATCTCGATTGAAGGTATAACGATCGTCTAAATTAACGATCGAATATTAAAATCTCTGACTTGAATCAATTGCTGTCAGAGCTTTAGAGTCCAAATGATACGTTAGATAATTGACAGCTCGGATGTAGTTAATTTATTACATTAAAAAATTAGCCAAATAGTAATCCGATCGTATTTACTTAAATTCACTAACATATAGGCTCAACAACAATCTCCGCTAAAATCTGTCGTTCTGACTGACATTTCCTCACAATATCCTCACATCTTTAATTTACGATCTAGAGTTATCAACTCTAGATCGTAAATTGACGCGAGTTACTTATGTAGATAATGAGCTACAACCAAAAGCAGCCGCCACATAGTACGCAATTATGCACATAAAGGTCAGATGTATACAAAAGATCTAGACGGACGCTTGTTGATGCCGGATCTTCCCGATGATAAACAAGCAACGATCGCTCTCCAGCATAATATCCAAAGGTTTCGGACGATCTTCGATAGCGTTGAGGAGTCGATGGCATTGCTCAAACCCAACGGTAATCTCATTGAGGTAAATCTCACCGCCGCACAATCTCTAGGGATCGGGGCTGAATCGACGATCGATCTGCCTTTTTGGTCTGCCTCTTGTTGGAGCTTTGCATCAGCAGTCCAACAGCAGTTACGAGAATCGATCGCGCGGGCTGCTCAGGGGGCATCCATCCGCTATGAAACAGAAGTGATGGGCGCAGACGATCGACCGCTGCCGCTCGATTTATCGCTGACCCCAATTCGCGATCCTCAAGGTGAGATCATCCTGATTCTTGCCCAAGGGCAGCTCAGAACGAACGAACCAATGAACGAACGAACCAATGAATATTTCCACGATCGAGTCTATAGCGAACGCCTATCAGTGGCGATCCGCGTAGCTAAAGCAGGAGCGTGGAGTTGGGATATAGATCGCCAACAGATATTCTGGACACCAGAACTTGAAATCCTGTTTGACTACGAACCAGGCACTACTCAACAACTCTATCGCGAATGGATCGATCGGGTGCATCCTGAAGATCGAGAGCGGGTAGAAACCCATTTACAGCAAATCATCCAGCATCAATTACCCGAATTTCGCTGTGATTATCGGATTGTCTGGCGAGATGGACAAATCCGTTGGATCGAGACGATCGGTGAGTTACACTCTCAGCTAGGCAATCCGCAAATGTCTGGTCTAGTCTACGATATTACCGATCGCAAGCAGGATGAAGCAGCACTCCACCGGAGTGGAGAATTTACGCGGCGGATCCTCGAAAGCAATCTTGATTGCATCAAGGTTGTGGACTCAGAAGGTCGTCTGCTCTATATGAATAGTGGTGGACAAGTCATGATGGAGATCGACGACTTCGCCACCGTTGCTAACACTCAATGGCTCGAATTTTGGCGTAGCGATGCTGCATCTGCTGCTGGTGCTTTGGCTACAGCCAAAGCTGGGGGAGTTGGCAAGTTTGATGGTTATTGTGCTACCGCCAAAGGTACGCCGAAATGGTGGGAAGTAGTTATTACGTCGCTCCCCGACGTTGGCGATAATGTGGGACAAATTTTGATAGTTGCTCGCGATATTACCGAGCGCAAACAACTAGAACTGATCAATCAAGCCCAAACTGTCGAACTGCAACAGCTTAATAATTCGCTGATGTTGGCACAACAACAGTTGAGCGAACGCAATGAGGAACTCGATCGCTTTGGTTTTACCGTTGCCCACGATCTCAAAGCTCCGTTGAGAGCGATTTCCAATTTATCAGAGTGGATGGAAGAAGATCTCAGCAATCGGATCTTAGAAGACGATCGCCAACAATTTCAACTATTGCGCCAACGAGTCAAACGCATGAATGCTCTCGTTGATGGACTACTGAACTATTCACGTTTGGGAAGACAGGAGTTGCCGATCGAAACCGTCGATGTTGCTCAACTCCTAGCTGAAATCGTCGATTCTCTGTCCTCACCAAGTTTTCAGATTGAAGTATTATCTGTCCTCCCGATGCTGGATACCAAACGGATCTTGCTAAGTCAGGTTTTCGCCAATTTAATTAGTAATGCAATCAAACATCATAGCCGAGCTGATGGTCGGATTGAAATTACTGCTGACGATCTCGGAGATCGCTATCAATTCTCGATCGCCGATGATGGAGATGGCATCCCTATGGGTGAAGCTAGACAGCGGATTTTTGATATTTTTCACACTCTCAAGAGCCGTACATCTAACGAAAATACCGGAATTGGTTTAGCACTTGTCAAAAAAATTGTCGAAGGAGAAGGCGGTCAAATCTGGGTAGCCGACGATCCCGCAGAGACAGCGGAGTCCGAAGGCAACCAACCACAAACACAAACAGAGCAGCTAACTCCAAGACTCAAAGGAGCCTGTTTTTGTTTTACCTGGCTCAAGATTAATTACTAATTAACGATCGATAATTATTACTAAAGTAGTAATTAAAATTCGGAGATAATAATTTATCTCTGAACTTTTAAGATGTGTCTATTATATATTCGTTAATTTAATTATTTGCGCGATGGATAAAATTAGTATCTTCTCTATTCATTTTAGTCGATAAAAGTTTTATAACTCATCCAGTTGACAGATATAAAAATAGAGATTAATTAATATCATGGATATAGATGATAATGAATCATAGGTCTGGTTTTTAGCCGAATATTCGATCTATCCATCATTAGTTCGCAGTTAAATTTACATCAAAACTATCACACCAATAGGAGAATAACCGTGGCAAAAATTATGGCTGAAGGTAAGACTTTTAATGTTGACGGAGGAACTAACCTCCACGAAGCTTTGCTCGAACAAGATATCGATCTCTACAGTGATGGAGCAAAAATCTTTAACTGTAACGGATATGGCATTTGTGGTACTTGTCTAGTTCGAGTCGAGGGAGCCGTTTCGGCACCAACAATGGTAGAAAAAATCCGAACTTTTTTTCGTCCTCATTCGATTCACAATGAACGGCGGCTGGCTTGCCAAACTAAGGTGCTAGACGACGATCTGCTCATAACAAAATTTGATGGTTAGAGCGACCTGCAAGTATTGCTAGACGAGAAAGAATTGCGTGCAGCATGACCCAAAATTGCAGTCATTGACAGGATTGCTAGTTGCTACAGTCATCGTGACGCTCTGTGTTAGTAACCTAGTATTCCTGTTAGCGATCGATATTTATTAGGCACCATAATTTATGAGAACATATCTAAATTTTCAACAAATAGTTACTCAGTTCTTGGGGCTAGGTATAGTCTTTATTACTCTACATTTTGGGTTGCACGTTCCTGTCCTTAACCTATTGTTGTTTTGGATATTACCATTTTCTTTAGTGCAGTGTAGTTACTTTGTTTTAGAAGTTATTTATCATCAAGAAATTTAAGTCATAAGGCATAGATAATATTAAATTAACTTATATACAAAGATACATAATAAAATAAATATTTTCTATTTTAATTAAAGTATCAAATAAAATAACTCTATTTTAATAATGATTGCAGAATTTATTAAAGTACGTAGCTTTCATCGTCATCAACAGGTGAGCTTTGTAGGCGGAGAAGGAATTGTCCGTAACTTTTAATATGAAAATGGAAATTGGAAGTATCTGGTCGAGATGCCGCTGAGTTTAACAATGCCTAAATTTGGCAGAATAGGAGCAGAAACAATAGTATTGCTAGATGAAATAGAACTACATGTAATAGGTCATTAATTTGATAGTAATTGAATCTAACACTGATGATGCGCTCATAACAGATTCGTCAATACAAGTTCCATCTGGAGCTGGGATGTTGATGATCAGAACTTACCGCGAAGTGCTACCGAGAGTTCGTAAACATTTAGAATTATGGCAGCAACAAGCTGAAACAATCCCTAATTCCGAACTGCGTAAGCAAGCTTTGTTAAGTATCGAAAGTAAAGCATTTCACTGTGAAGGTGGGGCGATTTATGGATTGCTCGCTCAAGCCAAAATTGAGCCGACAATCCGCTTTATTATTGCTTATCAAACAATCTGTGATTATTTAGACAACCTCTGCGATCGAAGTACTTTACTAGATCCAAGAGATTTTCGGACTTTGCATCAAGCCTGCATCCACGCCTTGACACCCGCTGCTGACTGCATTAATTACTATCAGTTTCGTCAAGAACAAGATGATGGCGGCTATCTGATTAAACTAGTCCAGACTTGTCAAGATGTATTAATACAACTACCGTCATATCGAATCGTCGCTCCTCACTTATATGAACTAGCAGATTATTATTGTAATTTACAAGTTCATAAACATGTCAAAGTTCAGCAGCGAGTTCCGCGCTTACAAGCATGGTTTAAAGCACATCGCGATCGACTTCCCGAACTGAATTGGTATGAATTTTCGGCTTGTACTGGTTCGACTTTAGGAATTTTTTGTCTTGTCGCCTATGCTGGCAATCCAAATTGTTCTGAGGAACTAGCTATAAAAGTAAAGAATAGTTATCTCCCTTGGGTTCAAGGACTGCATATCTTACTCGACTATTCGATCGATAGAGAAGAAGACAGCATTGGTGGCGATCTGAATTTTTGTAACTATTACAATAGCGAACAATAAATAAGCGATCGATTTATTTACTTTCAAAAACAAGCAGATCGAGCTGTCGAGCAGTTACCTCATCGACAATTCCATCTCACGATCGATCGAGCTTTACTCGGCGTTTACCTCGCCGATCCCAAAGTCAACACCCAAGAAAATGTGAAAACTATTGCTAGGAAAATTCTGCTCACTTGTGGTGGATCGGCATTCTTTTTTCTGTGTAACGGTCTAATTATGGCTCGAATTCGGTGTCCATAAAAAATGTTATTTAGCCTGTAATCTAAATCTCACTTTTTTAAATAGACTCAACGCTTAACCTAAAAACCTTACTCAACTTATCTATCATGCCATCAGATTCAATATTTGCATCACCAGCACAGCCAAGTTCGCATCAGCAGTTACTAACTACTTGGCAGGGAGCGAACATTGGTACCCTTAATCACCAGGATCTCCTATTACTCACTATCCTCAAACAATCTGAGGGAATTGAGATACTTAGCTGTATGAGTACTGCGCTTAAAGTATTGCAGTTACAGCTTCAAGCGTATGATTTGATGTTGTCCGATCTCGGACTGCCAGACACCGATGGCTGGACATTAACTACTGAATCTAGAGAGGATATACCACCCACAGCAGCGATAGTTTATGGTATCAATCGAGAGCGGAACACAGCTTGGTTACTCGGATTTCAAATGTTGCTGTCTAAACCAATCGAGCTAACACAACTAGTAGAGCAAGCGCGAAGCTCTTTTGACGAGCCGATTAGCAGTTTGATGGATGGGATCGACACATGAATACAAAAAGTGTAACAACTGAGTTAGCCAATGGAAATCCTTGCCGCTGGGTCAAATCGACCAGAGTTACTAATCGCGATACCATGCAGCTTTTCAAGCGGTTTGTCGATCTATATGGATCTAGCCTAGAGCAACCTCAGCTAATTGGGGCGATCGATCTACGACCCATTTCAGATCCAGCCTGTTGAATTTTATTAAGCCAGCACTAACAGTCGATCGCGATCGTGAGGGCGATCCTGTTCCGACTTACTGGCTGCCAGGAGTGGTGAAGTAATACTGGCTTGCGCTCAAACCCAGGCGAGAGCGACTTGGGCGATCGCTCACTCGATCGTTTCAGCAATTGTAATCCCATTTTGGGCATTGTGCCACACATGGGGATCTGTCATACTTTTACCGTCTTCTTCAAATTTGAGAGATCTCATTAAATATGTCTGCACTCACAGATGCTCTCAATTATCTACTCGATCGACGTACCGCCATTTGTTTTGATATTGGCGGAGCGATTCTTGCGCCTGGATTACCTCGTTTGAAAATCATCGAAACGATTCAGGCTATTTCCGATGAAATCCCAGAAGAATTAATCGATCTATATGAGTGGCGTAATGGAAATAATCTTATCTCTTACTTTAAGTGTTTTATCCCCAACTTTTCCTTCAAATCGCTAGAAGATGCGATTAGAAATAACAAATACAATAAAGAATTAGCATTTATGAGTTCTGCTTGGGGCGCAGATCTTGTTGTAATTCTCGATCGGGATGCTGGCATTACCCCATTTACTGTCGAGATATGGTAGGTGGTGAGATTTACGAACAGTGTTTTGATTCTTTAAGATCTGGATGTTGGGTTAAAGAATAAAACCTAACTACCCTAAAGATCGAACCAGGCGAGCGCATCCCCGATTTGAGTAATAAAATTTAATACTGCTGCTCCAAACTCTTTTAGACGCTCTACAGGCAAGGCTCTAACCTTGGTTTCTAAGAGCGATACATGCCCTTGGCTATGGTTCGCTATGGTTCCTACTGCGAACCATAGCGAACCATAGTTCCTACTCTACGCCTTCGATCGGTGCGAAGCCTTGACGTTGAATATTCTCAGTCACCGTGCGGGGATCGAGGAATTGGAGCAGATAATCTGGGCCGCCAGCTTTGGAGCCGACACCGGATAGTTTATAGCCACCAAAGGGTTGTCTGGCAACGATCGCACCTGTAATTGTGCGATTGATGTAGAGATTTCCGACTTCAAATTCGGCTTTGGCGCGATCGATATGCGAAGGTGTCCGCGAATAGAGTCCACCTGTGAGGGCAAAATTAGTACCGTTGGCGATTTCCAGGGCGCGGTCGAAGGTATCGGCTTTCATCACTGACAGTACAGGGCCAAAGATCTCCTCCTGAGCGAGGCTAGATTGGGGATCGACATCGGTGAAAATGACTGGGCCGACGAAATAACCTATTTCGGGAGATGGCAGCTCTAGAGCCAGAGTGGCTGAGAGTTTGCCCTTGGCGATCGTCTCGCGAATCCGCTGTTGAGCGGCGGCATCGATGACTGGCCCAATTTTAGTACTGGGATTGTCGGCGGCTCCGACGTTCAACGATTTGGTCGCTGCTACTAGCCGCGCTACGAACGGCTCGTAAATCGACGCTAATACCACCACGCGGGAGCAAGCGGAGCATTTTTGACCGCTATAGCCAAAGGCTGAAGCTACTACCCCCTGTACCGCTTGATCTAAATCGGCACTTTCATCGACCACGATCGCATTTTTGCCGCCCATCTCGGCAACTACACGTTTCAAGTGCTTTTGCCCTGGTTGGAGGATGGCTGCGCTGGCGTAGATTTGGCACCCGACTTCCTGGGAGCCAGTGAAGACGATCATCTGGACATCGGGGTGTTTGACGAGGTGAGCACCGACGGTGGAGCCGCTACCTGGCACGTATTGGAATACCCCTTTGGGCATCCCAGCAGCGACGAGGATTTCACTCAGCTTGGCAGCGATAACCGAGGTAACTGCGGCGGGTTTGAGGAGGACACAGTTGCCTGTGACGAGGGCGGCGACAGTCATGCCTGTGGGAATGGCGAGAGGGAAATTCCAGGGCGAGATGACGAGGACGATCCCTTTGGGACGATAGAAGTAGCGATCGGTTTCCCCCGCTACGTCGTAGACGATTTCTGAATCTAGTCGCTCCATTTCGGCGGCGTAATAGCGACAAAAATCCGCCGCTTCGGATACTTCTACGTCTGCTTGCTGGAGCGGTTTACCCGCTTCTAGTACCATCCAGGCATTGAGTTCGTGACGACGCGCTTCGAGTAAATCGGCGGCGCGACGGAGGATGGCGGCACGTTCTGTGGCTGGGGTGTGTTGCCAGATTTTAAAGGCGGTTTTGGCGGCGGCGATCGCCCGATCTGCCTGGGGGATATCGATTTGACCGATCGATCCGACAATCTCCGCTGGATGGGATGGATTGACAGATGGGATTGTCTGGTGTGTCTGTACGCGTTCGCCATCAATTAGGGGCTGATAGGTTTGCCCCAACTGCTGTCTGACTGTGGCTAGTGCGGTACTAGCAGCAGCTCGAAATTCGGCGATCGCGTAGTCTGTATCTGGTGCGGGATCGATCCGCGTCACCGTCGCTGTGGGTTGGGCGATTGGGGTAGGTTGGACTTCCGCCCCAATGTCGTCCGCGCCCCAAATTGGCACCATTAATAGTCCTTCAATCGGTCGATCTGAGACGCTTTGACGGAGAAAAGAGCTATTGGCGGTATTTTCCAATAACCGCCGAATCAGGTAGGACATCCCTGGAATTAGATCGCCGTAGGGACAATAAACCCGCACGCGATAACCCTGCTGGGCGAGGGCGGTAGCGAGGTTGTCTGCCATCCCATAGAGGACTTGAAATTCTAGGTGTCGCTGGGGAATATTTAGGGTTTGGGCGATCGCGATCGCGTGAGCCTGGGAGCGGACATTATGACTACCGATCGCGGCGTACAGATACTCGTGATTTTCCAACAGGAGTTGCGTCATCCGCTCGAAATTGGCATCCGTTGAGGACTTGTGATTGTAGACGGGGGTGGGCCAATGATTTTGACGAGCGATAATCGTCTCTTGATCCCAATAAGCCCCCTTAATTAACCGGACTGAGATCGGTTTGCCCCGTTGTTTTGCCCAGGCGATAATATCCTCTAAATCTTGGTAGCTATCGCGGAGATAAGCTTGCAAAGTAATGCCAATATCAGTGCGATCGCGAAACTCTGGTTCCATCAGCAGGGGTTTGAGTACCGCCAGCGTCGCGTTCTTGTATCGATACTGTTCCATATCAAAATGTACCGCCGCCCCTACTTCCTGCGCCTTGCGGAGCAGAGTACGGAGCCTGTCGCTGACCTTTGCCTGAGAACCCTGGACATCGAGCGGATCGAATTGGGAATAAAATGCCGTGAGTTTGACCGAAACTTGGACTTGGGCTAAATCTACCCCATCGGCAGTATCGACTTGGGGCACTGGATTCCAGTTGTGGGCGGCTGTTGTGAGTTGTCCCATCAACTCTAGATAGCGATCGAGGTAGGATTGGGCTTCGGCTTCGGTGACGACAGCCTCGCCCAGGAGATCGATCGTGAAAGTCATCGATTGGTGGCGGAGTCGATCGATACTCTTGAATACCTGCTTGAGGTTTTCCCCTGCGATGTATTTTCGCGCGAGGGTTTCGACGGCGGTAGAGAGCGTAGTTGCCGCAACCTGCCCAGGCATCGAGTCGGGGGCGGTAAAGTTGAGCAAGCCTTTGAGTGCTTGGGGCAATTCCACATCAGGAACACTCAAATATTCCTGAAGGTGACGGGCGATTTCAGTTTTCGTCGTCAGCGATGGCAAACAATCGATCAGCCGAAACAATTGTACCCGCAAGCTGGGATTATCCATCGTCCAACTGAGCAGCTTGTCATCCCAACGGAATGTATCGCGCACCTTGGCAAAGATCGATCGCTTTTCGGTGGTTGCTGCAAGTAATTGACGCGCAATAACTTGAGTCTTATCTTCATAAGCAGACGGACTAGTATCAGAACTCAAACGAGACGGATTAATTACAATCATCAGGAAACCTCACCTCTTAAACAGTTGATAGTTGACACTATGCCTACGGCAGGCTTCGCCAACGGCTACGCTCAGTGCAAGCAGTTGATAGTTGACAGCGAGGTTTTTAGGATGGGGATTTAGGATAACCCAATTATCAATTACTCACATCTTGCACCAGTTTAAATCTACTAGTATGAGCATAGATCCAGGGTACCCACGAGGGGCACCCCTACAGATTAATTGTGTAGGGGTGCCCCTCGTGGGTACCCTGGATCTATGCTTTTACTAGTATGTTTAAATTGGTGCAAGATGTGAGTTACCCTCAATTGTGATTGTGATTAAATCGGATTATGAGAGCGCAGAGTTACCTACTCCTGGTGCCCGTAGCTGCTCTAACGATAGTTGTTGGGGCTTTTCGGTATATACCGAATCTAGCAACACATCCAGAATACCTGCCGATCGAGCATTGGCGATCGCTTTGTGGCTGATTAGTTCGCCCACATTTAAAATTACCTCATCTTGACGATCGAGGATAACTCTGGTGGTGGGACGACCTAAAGCTCCCTTAATTCGCTTTTCCTCTAGTGCTTGTGCGCTCCGTCCTTGTACCTCATTGGCGGTTTCTTTGACTTTTGCCCAGAGATTGGTAGCGTCCGATTGGAGCCGTTCGCTGGCGTTCGCTGTTGTGGCTTTGAGCTGAGAACCAGTTACCATAGCAAAGTTGTTTGCTTGAGACTGTGCTGCAATGGCGAAGTTGCCTGCTTGAGACTGTGCCGCATCTGAAGCAGACAAGCCCACAGCGTCTAATAGGTCTGATTCCTGATGAGCTGCTTTTGTACGTTCGATCGTTCGCTCGGTGATGATTTGCCCTTGGGCGGCAATGATGTAACCTTCTGGGGTATAAATCGCCCGCTGTGCGCGTCGCCCTTGAGCTTGTTCGATGGTCAGTTCCGCAACGCTGCGATCTAGCCGCGCTCTCAATGGTATCGTCAAACTTCCACCAGCGGATCTATACAGTCCATCGAGCATATCCAGCCGTTCGGCGGTATTGGCGGCGGTGAGCGTAATTACTTCACCAGCTAAGACTAGACAATCGCCATTGGGGAGATAAACTGTTTGCTGTGCGACCTTATTTAGGACAAAGGCTTTTTGAGCCGATCGATCGACCACTGTATCGGTCAATCTAGTGGTAGCAGCCCGTCCAGCCGTTTGCATGTTCTCACCTGCTAGCTGGGCGGTGTCTTGGAGCTTGGCACCTACGCTCTGAGCAGTGTCTTGGATCTTAGCACCTGCGATCTGAGCGGTATCCTGGATCTTTTCACTTGCGCTCTGGGCGGTTGCTTGGAGCTTTTCATTGGCATTTTGCATGGCAGCTTTGATGCCGCCCACTTGCTCTTCCATCAAGCCGACTGTCTCTGTCGGTACAAACGCTACATCCCGACCGATGTTGAGTGTGTGGGGAGCAGGTACGAATGCTCGACCCGAATAAGCATCTGCAAATAAGCCGCCAGAGACTTCGTAGCCCTCGACGATGCCTGTCTGTTCGTCGAAGTATAAATCGATTAATTTACCTAAATCGCGACCATCAGTTGTCATGATCCGGGTACCGTTGAGAAGATTATTATTTTTGATAATATCCTCAATAGTCGGATATTGGCTGACATCGCCGATCGCATCTTTTGAAGCCACGATAATTGCATCAACGCCGATCGCTTTGACTAAGGACAGTGGCAAAACTTTAGCACTACTAAACCAGCCACTTTCTTTAATCAAGAATCCTAATAAGCGATTTTCATCTTGGTCAAAAATTAGATCTTTAATAGTTTGAAGTTTTCTCCCAGAGTTGTATGCAACAACAGTCTTACCAATAATGTCTTTTCCCTTACGCACGATCGTTATATTCCTGTTATTTTAGAGAGTAGTTTAATTTGAATGCGATGAACTTTTTGCGGTATTACCTACCGTCGTTGCGGTGGATAATCAAAAGGCTCTGATAATCTTCTAGGTGCGATAGAGCCACGATCGTAGCCAATGTCTGGAAGTAGACCTAGCTCACTGAGATATTCCAATGTACCTACCCCAATAATTCCAGCTACAATGGCAAGCCCAACATACACAGGAGCTTTTGATGGTTTACCGATTAGTCTTGGCATAATTTTTACGATCTTTGTTATTTAATCTTTTGTCTTACTTATCATATCAATTCGATCGCTGATTAATGCTCAGTCTATCGGTCTAAAAGTAATTTTTTGCATACCTCATTAGATCGATCTTTTGTAACAATTTTCTATTCCTAAAGATAGAATTGGCACACACAATAAAAAACTTAGGCAGTTACTGCCTAAGTTCACTCGGTCAAAGTATACCAAGTACAATCGATCGAGGGTAAATAGCTAACCTATTTGTTTAACTCTTTTTTGGCATTGTCGATACCTTCATGGATCTTGTCGGCTACTTTGTTGGCTACATCAGCAATTTTATCTTTAGCATCTTCAATGCCTTCACTTACTTTTGCTCCAGCTTGTTTTGCTTTGCCTGCGGCTTCATCTTGAGAGCTTCCAGTAACTTTACCTACAACTTCTTGACCTTTGCCTTCGACGTTTTGTGCTGCTGCTTTGGTACGATCTTCGATACTCATGATATTTTCGCTTTGGGTTGTTTATTTTTTATTTGAACTATTTACACAATATCATATTTTTCGATTTATTCTCTCTCCTAAAAGCCATAGTTATAGCTCGATCGATTCGAGCGATAAATCAGTCGATCGACGCTATGTATACCTACTAATAGATAGAGGATCTTTTTGTGGATGCTTGGATTGCGGCGATCCTAAATGAGCAGGTTAGCCAGCAGTTAGAGCATCAGCTAGCTAGGACTTTTTGACTGGGAGATCGACCTTTTTGCGATCTGGCACAAGCCGTTGAGCTTCATCTAGATTTTGCTCTTTCATCACCACGCAAGCATCAGCAATAGTCTGAGGCTTTCCCTTTGTCTCTGTAGTTGCTACTATCCGTTCAGCTTCACTTTGATTTTCCACTTTCATCGCTGACAAAGCTGCTGTGAAAGTCTGAGATTTTTCGGTGTTCGCCGCAACTGCTTGAGGATCTTCTGGAGTAGAATTTTCGTCATTCATAGTATTTTCAGGTGTGCAATTCACATAACTAAACAGATCGATACTATACGATCGATATCTTGTCGAACTCTCTACCTAATTAGAGATCTATACTTAATCGATCGATAGAGCAATCTCAGTAACAATTCTAATACAGCAACCGCTATATCGGTTAGAACTACGAGATCCCCGACTTCTCCAAGAAGTCGGGGATCTATGTAGATCGCGATCGAGTACTGACTAGACTATTGACATCGAGCTTCAGTCCTCAAGCACCTAGACTAAACTACACGCCAACTGGAGTCTTGCTCTCAAGATCGGGACGAGCACCGTTGGGAGATAGAGACTCGCCTTCGATAAAGGAGCGCAACATCCAAGCCATTTCTTCGTGCTGTTCCATCAGCCCAGTCAAAAAGTCGGCTGTACCTTGATCGTGGAAGTTCTCGCCACAAGTATCAATGTGTCCGCGTAAGTTGCGAACAATGTGCTCGTGATCTTCTACCAAAGCAGCAACCATCCCTGTCGCCATCGGAATATTTCCAGGATGTTCGCCTAGAGATGTAAAATCTAAGTACCCTTTCATCGTACCGATCGGATAACCACCTAGTGCGCGAATTCGTTCGGCAATCGCATCGATATTGGCGGAGAGGATCTCATATTGTTTATCCCAAAGTTCGTGGAGAGAGATAAACTGTGGGCCAACTACATCCCAATGAAATTTCTTAGTTTTGACTACCAACAGATAAGCATCTGCCAAGTCGTGGTTGAGTAAATCGATAACACCTTCGCGTTGCTCGTCGGTCAAGCCAATATTGATAGGACGCATATTCTTTATCTCCAAGAGTATTTTAATAGGTAGCTAGGAACACTAATCGATCGAGCCAAATCACTCGCTACTACAGCTAAATATAGTAGCGATGCGTTCTTACTTACCAAAGAAGTTTTTGACCCTTTCAGTCGCTTGCTCGGCAGCATTCTCAACTCTACCAGCAGCCTTGTCAACGGCAAGTTTAGCGTCATTGACATTATCCTTGACTTTCATCTTGGCAGCTCCACCTTTGTCTTCGATCTCGGACTGGGTATTGCCGATCGATCGGGTGGCTGCACCTTTCATTTCTTCAGCTTTTCCAGTTACTTGCTTGGACATACTATCGACACTGGTAGCCAATAGAGGTGATGCAATCGCAGCGTCTACTCCAGGGATGGCACACTGCCAAACCAATGTTAGGATTAATAATCCACCGATAAGTCTGGTAAATTGCTGCTGCAAGGTAGAAACTAAGTTCTGAATGTTGAATCTCATGTCGGTGAATTTATCTAGGGATTGCACCTTCTAGTTATACGAGGAAACAGCCGATCGACACATCAATCATCAGACAGAGCTTGGCTCCGCCGTTCTAAATTAAATCTCTGTCAATAGGAAGAGGGGTTGGGACGACAAAGAAGGGGTAATCGATCGATTGCCCCTCCTTTATGCTCGACTTTTAGTCTTCTCGCTGACGCTGACGCACGTATCCAGCGATTCCCCGCTGAGAATCTTTGATAAAATCACATATTTCTCGAATCAAGTCTGAATCAAATTGGGCTTCTAGCTCTATTACTGCTTCAGGAATTAGTAAGTTCGATTGATAAAGTATTTTAAAAGCTCGTTTGAGTGTTAATCTTTGTTCGGATGTGAATCCAGCACGACGCAATCCAATGGTATTTAAACCCATAATTTTATTCAGCGTCGTGCTGCGCGTCATACAAAATGGCGGAATATCTTTCTGTGCGGCAGAACCGCCAGCCATCATCACCAATCTACCAACTCTGACAAATTGATGAACCAAGCAATTGCCACTGATAAATGCGCGATCGCCAACTTCTACATAACCCGCCAAAAGTGCGCCATTGGCGACGATAACATTATCACCAATTTGGACATTATGAGCGAGATGGCTATACGCCATTAATAAACAATTATTACCTACTGTCGTCACAGTTCCAGGTTTGGTGCCGCGATGAATTGTTACTCCTTCTCGCAAGGTACAATTGTCGCCAATCTTGACATAACTCGGCTCGTCTTTGAAGGCGAGATCTTGAGGCAAATCGCCGAGGACAACATTACTATGGAGGTGACAATTTTGGCCGATCGAGGTGTAGGGTAGCAGGGTGACGTGAGCATCTAGAATACAGTTATCCCCAATTTCTACATCATGTCGAATGTAGCAGAATGGACCGATCGAGACATTGGCACCGATTTTGGCTCCAGGTTCGATCGCTGACAAGGGATGGATCTGCATGGATGGGGAATATCGGATTTCAGCACATATTATAGCCGACCTGTGCGCCCCCACAACTACCTAATCGCGATCGATACTTGCCTGCATCCGTTTGGAAGCGCGATAAGCATCAGCCATTCTCCCAAAGTTAATTTTGAATTCCGCCCACCCCAATAAACTGCCCTTGACGTTGCTATCTTCTTCCCAACAAGCCGAGAGAATCCCATAGGTGAGTCCCAAGACACTCAATCCCAAACATCCCATACTCGTCAGTAAGACTAGCGTATTCTGAACTTTGAATAAGTGATTGACAATTACCCAATAACTGCCCAAGAAGACGGCTACCCCCATCAAGACAGGGATACCACAAAATACCAGCACCCGCCGAATCATCCGTTTGCTGACAACATCGGGGATGTAACCAGAATCCTGTGCCATTACTGGTGGAGTAGTTTTTGGTTTGACGATTGGCGTTCCTTTTTTGGCTGCGGGTTTACGCTGCTTTTTGTTGGTACGGGGTTCAAACGGGACAGATTGACGGGGTTTTTCGTCAGGCATATTCATCTGCTGGTGTGAGTGGGAGCTGGTTTGATGCGAGCGTTCAGGGATAGGGATAGAGAGTAGGAAAAAGCTTTGATAGTAGGCACTTGACACTACTTTCTAGCCACTAGTACCTGCGATCGATTAGTCTTTGACGCGACGGATACCGAGTCCATCAGCGAGGTTTTGATAACGTTGTACGCTTTCAGATTGGATAAATGCTAGCAGACGTTTGCGTTGTCCGATCATTTTTAGCAAGCCTCGACGAGAAGCATGATCGCTTTTGTTAGCTTTTAGGTGCTCGCTGAGACGATTGATTCTTTCTGTCAACATGGCTACTTGGAGATCGGAAGAACCCGTATCGGTTGCGTGCAACTGATACTGTGACACGATCTCTTGCTTTCGTTCTTGAGTTAGGGTCATGAATACTGAAAATCTAGATTAATTGCAACTTACTATATTAACATTTATAGTTCGATTTGACTATGCTCTGAGCAACTAGTAGTTACACGGATACCTATCCACCCCACACTCCTCATCCCCGATTAAAATGGGAATGGTAGGTCAAACTAAGTGAATATATGTCAACATTGGCGGCGATCGGCGTTTTAGCAGTATTAATTTTCGTCCATGAACTGGGGCACTTTTTGGCAGCCAGATTGCAGGGAATTTATGCCAATAAATTTTCGCTGGGCTTTGGGCCAGTAGTATTGAAGTATCAAGGTAAACAAACTGAATATGCACTCCGTGCGCTGCCATTGGGGGGTTTTGTTGGTTTTCCCGATGACGATCCAGACAGCGATATTCCGCCCAACGATCCTAATTTACTTCACAATCGACCAATACTCGATCGGGCGATCGTCATTAGTGCTGGAGTCATTTCCAATCTAATTTTTGCTTACTTATTATTCACGATCCAGGTGAGTGTCGCTGGGTTCCAACAGATCGATTATCATCCTGGAGTCACAGTTGCAGGGATTGCCGAAAATCTCAGTAGTGCCGCTGGTAAGGCTGGACTTCAAGCTAATGACATCATTTTGGCAGTAGATGGCAATAAACTGGGCAGTGCCAAACCTGCAATTGTCAAACTGATGGCAGAGATCCAAGATCATCCTCAGTTACCAATCTCCTTCGAGGTGCAACGCGGTACTGAAACCCTCAAGCTCCAAGTCACTCCCGATGCCAATGCGGAAGGGAAAGGACAAATCGGGGTCAAACTTGCTCCCAATGCCGATATTACCCTCGATCGAGCGCAGAATCCAATCCAGGCTCTAACCATGGCAGCCACCGAATTTGAGCGGGTTGTAGTACTTACCGTTCAAGGTTTATCTCAATTGGTTACTAATTTTGGTGAAACTGCCACTCAAGTAGCTGGGCCGATCAAAATCGTCGAAATTGGCTCCAATATTGCTTCGACAAATATCACTGGACTGCTGCAATTTGGCGCACTAATCAGCATCAACTTAGCTGTAATGAACATTTTGCCCTTACCAGCTTTAGATGGTGGTCAATTGGCATTTCTCTTGATTGAAGGATTGCTCGGCAAACCTTTACCGAGCAAGTTGCAAGATACGGTGATGCAAACAGGTTTATTTTTATTGTTAGGATTAGGCGTATTTTTGATAATTCGGGACACTGCCAATCTTTCTGGCGTTCAACAATTCTTTAAATAATTAGTGCGATTGAATATCGATCGAGTTGGCTCGATTGAATGGTTGTAGTAGTTAACCACAACCATTCATGGCTGGAACAAGATAGACGATCCTACCGATCGATATTTTAAGTATCGGCTCGATCGTCGATCTACAGCCATTAACAATCTGGGGAATTGACTTTATTTTTGCTACATTAACATCATCTTTTCCCTTCTTTATGTACAGTTCCCCGATTCCACAACAGCAACAAGATTGGACGAGTCAAATCGATCGAGTCAGACAGAGATCCGATCGAGAGTTCAAGCAGGAAGCTTTCGATCTTCCGGCGGAAGTAGAAGCGATGCCAATTTTTAGAGAGTGGATTAGTCACAATCTGGCTGCGAAAATTACTTCTCCATTTTGGGAGTTAGCCGAATTCAAAAAGAATCAACGCTGCTTGGATATTGGCTGTGGAGTCAGCTTTTTGATCTACGATTGGCTCAAGTGGGAAACATATTTTTATGGGCAAGAAATCAGTAATGTGGCACAGAGCGCACTCAACTCGCGCGGTTCTCAACTAAATTCTAAATTATTTAAAGGTGTTCAGGCTGGTGCTGCTCATCAATTAAAATATGAAAATGATACATTCGATCGAGCAATCGCCACTGGTTTTAGTTGTTACTATCCACCTGAATATTGGCAGCTAGTTCTTCAGGAAGTAAAGCGTGTCTTGAAACCAGATGGAATCTTTGTTTTTGATGCGATCGATCCAGACATTGAACTAGCCGAAAACTGGGCAATTTTAGAAATGTATTTGGGTGCTGAAGTATTTTTATCCCCACTAGCTCAATTTACAGAGCTAGTCAAAGAAGTTGGTGGTAGAGTGACAGCAACTAAATCGGGGCCATTATTTGCACTGTATCAAGTCAGCTTCTAGTTAATCACACTAAAATTGAACTTTACGATACAGCCATCCCGCAATAAGCTGAGGGCAGTTTTTGATAAACCATCGCCATGCAAATATTTTTGCGACTGGCTTGGATCTTTTGGCAATAAACTTGGCAAGCGAATTTAGTGGTCGAAACCGCACTTTTTTATTAATTAAGTTAGCATAACCGAGATCGTATAAACAATCGATAATTAATTTAATCGTTGCCTCTTCTCTCGCCATCAAACTTGTCAGCAAAATCAATATCTCTCGAACGCGCTCCGCTTCCATCTGACTTCGATCTGATGTCGCTGATAAGGTTGTAATTGGTTGACTGGGTACTGATATAATTTTATTCACGGTCGGATTTTAAATTTTTAATCTACAGAAATAGGCTCATTTAGCAACCTTTGTCGTCTCAAACAATAGTGTTGGCAGTACACAGCGACAGTGGTAGATGAAATATAAAGTGTAGTTTCCACCTGTTTGAGTCGGAAAGCCAAAAAATTCCCTCGCTTTAGTAATCCAGGGAGAGGCAATGGGAAATATAGAGATTAGTTAGGACTGTACCCCACATTTATAACTACTGGCAATAACTAAGTACTAACACAAGCTCGAACATGACATCCAAAAAATCTTCAGGTAATTTGCTCAACTATTTTAGTGTAGGTATTAAGGTAATTGGCGATCGAGCGATGGCAGCATTGTTACTACTGCTATTTTCGCCGATTATGATAGTTGTCGCAATCGTTGTCCGGCTTCGCATGGGTACCCCGATTGTCTTCACTCAGGCGCGTCCTGGCAGAAACGGTAAAATTTTTACAGTATACAAGTTCCGCACGATGACTGGAGATTGCGATGCTGAGGGTAACTTGCTCTCTGATGAGGAGCGGTTGATTCCCTTGGGTCAATTTTTGCGTAAAGCCAGTTTAGATGAATTTCCACAACTTTGGAACGTGTTGGTGGGAGATATGAGTTTTGTTGGCCCCCGTCCATTATTAGTGCGGTACCTAGAGCGATATAGCCCCGAACAAGCTCGTCGTCATGATGTCCGCCCAGGGATTACTGGCTGGGCGCAGGTGAATGGCCGAAATGCCCTGACTTGGGATGAAAAATTTAGACTGGATCTTTGGTATGTGGACAACTGGAGCTTGTGGCTGGACTTGAAGATTTTGCTGTTGACAGTCAAGAAGGTATTTA
>ENA-OFCD01000690-OFCD01000690.1-metagenomes-genome-assembly--contig:-NODE-690-length-20107-cov-6.305456_pt1 | contig 20107 bp, 20 predicted proteins | sample MGYA00153392_OFCD01 | MGnify analysis MGYA00153392
TTCAGTTAACTAAGCGGGAGTTAGAAGTTTTGACATTAATTGCTCAGGGTAGAACCAATCAACAGATTGCTGAGATGCTATTTATTACTGCTGGTACAGCCCGCGTTCACGTTCATGCTATCTTGCAAAAGTTAGCTGTGAGCGATCGGACTCAAGCTGCAATTATTGCTCTGCAACGGAATTTAATTTCCTAAAGCCAGATTCGATCGATCTAAAAGATAACTAGACAATCTGTAAGTAATTAACAGCTTGTTTTAAGCTACTGAGGTAATTTTTTCCTCAACAATTTTATGCTTACTATTACTTTTTACCGCTCATATTGCCAGTATTCATGTTACTGCGACCCATCTTGGAGCGATTCATCCGGCTCTTCATTTTAGAACGACGCATCCGTTCGCTCATCGTCGAACGACTCATCCGCTTACCTATATTGGGCTGACTGGGCTTCATGTCTGCATAAAGAGTACGATCGACGATCGGACTCTGATGAGAGCGATCGAAAGTTGTGGCAAGAACTGGATGACTACTAGCAACTATACTACCTAGTAAAATCAAAAAACCCAGATAAGACTTAGCTTTTCTGGTAGGATGCTCGGCTACTTGGCAATGATCTGCTACTTGACGATCGCCAGCGGTGCATTGTTGGTTAGCCATCATAATTTGTCCTTTCATTTGATGTTAGATTTTAATACTGCTACTAAAAATCATATTTGAATTATCTATGTTCGTACTCTTCCTAAAGGAATAGTTGACGCTTTTTAGATCTATTGACTCTGACAGCAATCTCAAAATTCATTCGCTTGAGAGATAGTAGAATCGATTTATAAGTGGTAATCTGCCACCAGAATCCTCAACTAACAATCCGTTAGTAACAATTAACCCTGGTTGGAAAATGCGATGCTTGCAGGTCGCCACACTAACAGAGCAATAATCGTATTACCTTCCATGCAAAAACCTCCACAAACTAGTAGAAAAACCTCGAAAAATTGGCTTCAGATGCTCGGCCCAGGATTGATTACCGGAGCATCAGATGACGATCCTAGTGGCATTGGGACTTATTCTCAAGTCGGTGCCCAATTTGGATATTCAATGCTGTGGACGATGCTATTTTCGTATCCGCTGATGAGCGGGATTCAAGAAATCAGTGCGCGGATCGGTCGGGTCACCGGACGTGGCATTGCGGGAAATATGCGAAAATATTACCCTCGGTGGCTGACATATATTATTGCGGGATTATTAGTAATTGCCAATGTCATTAATCTTGGTGCCGATCTGAGTGCGATGGGCGCGGCATTACAATTGCTCATTGGCGGATCTGTGTTGTTATATGCAGTCATGTTTGCGGTAATCTCTTTATTACTTCAGATCTTTGTGCCTTATAAAAAATATGTAAACTTGCTCAAATGGTTAACACTAGTATTGTTTGCTTATGTGGCGACAGTGTTTGTCGTTCGTGTCCCTTGGGGTGAAGCACTCCATTCAACATTCATTCCCGCGCTCGAATTCAAAGCTGATTATTTTGCAGGCTTAATTGCAGTACTGGGAACCACAATTAGTCCTTACTTATTTTTCTGGCAGGCTTCTCAAGAAGTCGAAGAAATCGAGCGCGCGCCGACAGAACAGGCACTAACAGAGTCTCCTCATCAAGCACCCAAGCAAATGGGACGGATTAAAGCTGACACCTATATCGGGATGGGAATCTCCAATCTAATTGCTTTTTTCATCATCCTGACATCAGCGGTAACTCTTCACGCTCATGGCAAAACAGATATTCAAAGTGCCGCTCAAGCAGCGGAAGCCTTACGTCCGGTGGCGGGGGACTTTGCTTTTGCGCTGTTTACAGTCGGAATTATTGGCACGGGATTATTAGCAGTGCCAGTGCTGGCAGGTTCGGCCGCATATGCTGTTAGTGGAGTGTTTGGTTGGTCGGCTAGTTTGGAACATAAAGCACTTCAGGCGAAGCGGTTTTATGGAGTTCTGGCAGCAGCTACACTGATTGGTCTGGGTTTAGATCTTACCTCGATCGATCCGATTAAGGCACTATTCTGGGCAGCAGTTATTAATGGTGTCTTGGCGGGTCCGGTGATGGTGGTGATTATGCTGATGGCGACTAATCCGGCAGTGATGGGACAATTCAGCCTATCGCGGCGGTTGAGAATCACCGGATGGTTGGCAACTGCTGTGATGTTGGTCGCAGCAGGTGGTCTATTTGTGACCTGGGGTAAGTGAACTGTCGAGATTGGAGGTCGAGTAGCATTAGAACCAAAAAGGGATAGCTACAGGATGAATGTTAAAACATGCAAGATAGCATTGTAACCGCTGCTCTGAGCCAGTTCTGAAAATTGATGTTTTGGCAGTTTTAGCTCAGAAATTTGACGAGAGAATGCGCCTTTGAGGACTATCTTGCAGGTTTTTGGGCATATCCTGTAGCTACCCCGATAATAGCTTTACAGTTGCGAAATTACATCGGTTTGGAGTGCCTTGTAATCTCTCACTCGTCAGTTGTTGGATCGGCTCCTACTTTAGCCATTTTCGGTCAAACCGATCGATCGCGAATAAGTCCAGTGGACACAATGGACTTATCATCGAGTACACTGGACGGATCGAACGAGTCCACTGGACGCATTCAATAACATGGAAATAGAAATCGAAAACTATCCTGTAGCTGACTTGCCCAGCCGTTTTGACTTGGGTAAGCAAGCAGTTTACAACCGACTCGAAGCACTGGGCATCAAACCAACCAAAGTTGGCAAACGGTCTTATATTAGTGCTACACAGTTACACACACTAGATCGCATCCACGCACATATCAATCAAGGTGGATCGATAGCAGATTTTCAGTCACTAGATTTAGAAATCAGTCCAGTGGACGTAATGGACAAGTCCACTGGACGCTTAACCAGTGCCGAGAATAATCAAGAAACCAGTCCAGTGGACGTGATAGACAAGTCCACTGGAATTGTCGAAAATAACCTAGAAGCATTGGTGAATCTGATTACTGGGGCGGTATCCCAGACGATCGCCAGTACCATACCCACCCGCAGCCCCCTCTGGTACATGAGCGAACTGGAACGGGCGGAAGCCCAGGGGTGGATGTTGACAACAGCCGAAATCCAACAACTCATCGGTGTTAAGCCCACAGCAGCGAAAGGGACATCGATTTATCAGCGGGGGAGTTTTGCTTTCGTCAAAGCTGGTAAGATTGGCTCTCAAACTGCTTGGCGAGTCACCAAGCACCTGGACTAAGAGATCGCACCACTAATTCAACTTACCAACATGCCCGCAAGTCACCTTCCTACTTATGTAGTCAAAATAGTCAGAGGGGATCTGTTAGATGATGCTTATTTAGCAGTGGCTGGTGAAAGTGACATTGCTGAAATATCGCTCGTGCCAGGTTTTAAGTGTGACTGGATGGCATTATGGAGCAATGCCGACTTTGACTGTGAAGCACTAGTCAAGCTGACTTATCAAGGCAAGATCCAAGGGATTGTCAAATTTGCCTTGTATCCTTACCCCGCACCAGATGGAATCCCCAGATTTACGGAAATCCTCAATATTGAATCGCTCTCAGGCGCGGATCGGACTGTCGCTCCAGTAGGTTTGTGGTTGATCTGGTACGCAGTCAAGATCTGCTTGGAAGTTGGTTGTAGTGGCGATTCCAATGGATCGATATTGGTATTGATCTCGCTAGAATTGGCGATTCCATATTACCGAGACAAGGTTAGAATGGAAGGACTTCAGTGGACTACTTTAAGTCCTGACGAGGAGGGTTATGCTTTTAGGTTTTCCAAGAGTCAAGCAATCGAATTTCTCAATGGAATCACAAATAAGTACGGAGCAGCAATCGAACTCCCTGGATGAGATGGCTTATACCGAATCGCCAACGGATGTGATGACCATCCGCGATCGTTCTCACCTGACACATCAAGAGCGTCAAAAATTTTGGGAGAATGCCACATATTCAACCCAGCCCTCTTCCTCCAATCGAGACAGATCATCTCAGTTGGGCACAGAGATGGAAATTACTACTAGTTGGATGGAAGAGGGAATGCTCAAAGGAGCACGAGGGTTAACGATCAGACTGCTAACTCGAAAAGTCGGCAATCTCTCCCCCGAACTCCTCGCGAAAGTAAGTAGCTTGAATCTGGAACGGGTAGAAGTCTTGGCAGAAGACTTGTTAGATTTTAAGCATGTGGGGGATTTAGAGCGGTGGTTGGATTCCTAAGCTTGGGTACACCAAAAGCTTCTATTTTGATGTTCCCTTTGATAATAATCAAGCGGAGCTGGATATTTGGATGGTTAAACTTAAACATCGGCGCATCGACTCGGATATCTCCACCGAGTTGTGTGTGACAAGACAGAAATTCTCTGGTACTTTCCGCGCAGAGACAGGGGCACAGATGTTTTGTCGCGTGGCTATATTTCTACGCTTAGAAAGCAGAGCTTGAATGTTTTGGATGCTTTCATCTCACTTTTCTTTGGTTCTCCTCAGTCTCCTATTCCTCAGCCTGAGTTACGATTGAAGCCGTTTCTTACTCGACCAAATTTGCTTAATGTATATGTATAAAAATTCTGTCCCCCTCTGGTAGGCATGTCTGAAACAGTTTGGATCTTGCCCAAATTTCCTGATAGTGAAAGGAATTTTCTCAGCGTGATAACATCATCAGTAAGATAAGATGAACTTAGTGTATCATTAACCGAATAAAGCAAAGTAGCATGATTTTCAATCCGTTTTTTTGCTGTATTAATATCTTGTTCATAAAGATCGTCGATAGCAAAGAAGGCCACTTCGCTAGTCCAGAGTGCTAATCCATGTTCGACAACTAAATCTGATGGTAAACTCCCTGGGAAAGATAATTCCCATTCAGGCTTCTGATTTTGGCGAGTAAAGGTATCTAAATATTGAACAGTTGCTTTACCAACACCAGTTTGCTGTTTTGTTTCGGGTATGGCTAGTTCAAAAACTAGCCAGTAGGTTTCACCAACCGCTAAATCTGGAACAAAAATCCGAATTCCATTTTTCTCTGTTACTAAATCGGCTTCTGGTTTAACACCAAATTCTTCTTGAGCTTTTTTTCCAGCATTTTCTACATCTTGTAAAACAGCAGCACGAGCGGCAGGCTCTGTAATAAGATCGTGCCCATAAAAATAAATAATATCCACATCTGAATCGATATCTACTTTGATTTGAACATTAATTGCTGCAAGATGTTCTCGGCGATTTAATTCATCTTTAAGGTTGCTTTGAATATCTGCGGGACAGGTGACAAAGGTAGATTCTCCGCCTGTCAGTCCAGCTAAAGCATCAAGCTCTCTGAGATTGGCATCTGAACCGAAAGCAAAGGTAGATAGGCGAATATTTCCTCTAGTTTTTGCCTCAATATCTTGTCGAATTTTGATCCAATCTGTTTCTCCGGAAGTTGGATTACCATCTGTAAATAAATAGATATGATTTAAGCTATGAATCTTCTTGTGACGAATAATTTCATCTATGCCAAAAGACAAAGCAACATTTAGATCTGTTCCTCTATCTGCACTCATACTACTAAGAAGCTGACTAAAATTATCGATGTTGATTTTTTCAACAGATGTTGCTTGTAACAAAGTCTTTGGCCGATCATCAAATGCTATAATTCCGATCGCATCATCATCTTTCAAATTTTCAAATACTTTTTGAATTGCGCTTTTAACAGTATCTAATTTTTCTCCATCCATTGATCCACTAGTATCGATCACAAAAATATAGTTTACAGGTGGTGCTTGATTTAAGGGGTATTTTTTTGGAGATATAGCTGATGTTCTTAGAGCAATTTCTAAATAATGGGTCGCTCTTTTATCTCGCTTCTGATTGAAGTTAATAGGAGCAATACCATAACTAACAGCAAGAGAATTTTCATCTTGAGGGTATGGCACCTGGTCATTGTTTAGAGAGATAAAATCATCAAAGCGAACATTAGTTTGTTCGATCATTATACCTTGTTCGATTAATTTTTTAATTCCGATTGGCATTCTTGTGCCAAATTGATTATTTCTTCTAACAAATAATCCATCGTGGGGCAATAATTGATTTGCTTGAATTAAAGGTAAGGATTGATTTAAACTTAAAGTCTGTATACAAGAACTCATAACAGGACGTGCATGATAATCTATAGTAGCAGGTGTGGAATATTCAAATTTATCTACTGAACCATGTAAAAAAGTATCGCCTACTACTGTCTGAGTATTTTGATACTTTTTTACACAAAATCTTCTCTTTACAAGGTTTATTTTATGGCTTAGTAGATGATTACTTAGAAAAATAGATTGCCAATATGAATAAATATCATCCTTTGAAGATTCGCTAATACCAAATAATTGAGCAAGAGAAGCATCGCCTAAATTCTGAGTCAATTTGATTAAAACAAATAGTACTTGCTCATCTAATGTGATTATTGATTTATTATGAGCATATTGCTGAGTTTTAGATAATGATTTTGATTTTTCAATTATCCAGCTTAAATCTTCGTAATTTGTACGAATCAAATTGTTCGAATCATCAGGATGATTTTTTAGATATTCAACAAAAGGTTGTTGGGGATAATTTTTAAGATACTCTTGAATCCATTGCTCATTCATCGTTAATTTTTCTCAATCTTAAAATTTATGTAAACACAAAAATTCTGAATTTACCATTTATAGTCAGGAGAGGGACATTTCTGTTCTAAGTCATAATTAATAATGACTAAATTATCAACTATTTTTATTGTGATGCAATCCAACCATGAATCAAAAGTTTCTGATCTACCACGAATTCGAGCTGCAATTTCTTTGATTTTTAATTTATCGTGTCCACCTGACAATAGCAGTAATTTAATTTTAAAACCTACACAATGAAGATGATCAGAATCTATTTCCAATGCTTTATTGATATATGCAAAAGCAACCATCATATTTCCTTTTGCAAGAGCCGTCTTTGACTTCCAGTACCAAGGTTCGGGAGATTTTGGTTCAAATCTATTTGCCTCATCGAATTTTGCCTCGGCTCTATCAAAATCTTTATTGTTAAGTAATTTATACCCCTCAAAAAGTGTGTGATTTAAAGGGTTTCTTCCTCTTAGCTTTGATTCTCGATCCTCCATTACTTTCTTTAAATTCTTAATCTGAGTTTCCGCCTGCTTTCGAGGCTGGGGCTGAGTCTCATATCGCAATGTATCCTCTAGCTGTCTCAAAAGATCATAATCTTTGGCTAATTCTTCTTCCTCATGTTGAAGTATATCTGTCATCATTTACTTCTCCGTAATTTAGCTATCAAATCCTCCCATACAGACTTAAGATTAAAGCCACTTTCCATTCCCAATTCACCTTCGTAATTTACTAGTAATGGAATGATAGGTAATGAGATTTTCAGTTTATGCTTTATGTCTAACTCAGATGCTTTGATAATTTCTGCAAGTGCAGTTTGACTAGAAGGTAGAGCAGAAATACGTTGCTCTAAAGCTGCTAACATCTGCTGCATATCTGGTTCTAATAACTGGTTTGCTTCTAGTGCCTCTAGCAATTTTTGGGTGAGAGCTAATTGCGGCTGACTTAGCTGTTCTGTAATCCCAGCAATCATTTTTTTCTCTGTGTCCTCATAGCGGCTCAATAATTCTTGACGCATTTGATTGAGATTTTTGGAAATAGCAACCTGATCCATTAACAAAACATTCAATTTCCCGTCCATACTTTGTAAGAGATTTCCCACCTGCTGTATTTGCGTTTGTGAAGATAGCGATCCTTTTAATTGTTGCTGAAGTAGATTGAATTCCTGCTCGTATTTATTTACTGATTCTTTCTGCCGCTCTATGTCCTGACGATACCTAGCCATAGTACGAGGATCGGTTGTCGAGCGCAATTCATCCTCAAAGTTGTTAAGCAGTTCCATATCTTTCTCAATATGGTCTGCCAAATCGTGTAGTCTCTTCTGATAGATATTCGATGGAATCATAGAGTTGACTTCCTAAGTTCTAAATGGTAGGAATATTAACTGACAAATACACGAGCTATTTACTTCACTTCCATTTTCGTCTCAATCGTTGCTATTCTTGTTTCTAAATCCACTATCCGTTGGCGCAACGGCAAATCTTTAACACAGCCTAAATAAGTGGCTATCGCACTAATAACTACATCTGTTTTGGAAACACCATTTTTCTCAACATAGCTGTTGAGTTCTTCGAAGAGAGATGAAGGCACCCTGACAGCAATTTGAGGTTTTGTCACGATTTGAATACTTCAAGTTACCTCAATACTAACAAAAGCATTACAATGTCTGACAAACTAATTAATATTTCTTAAACAAACAGTTTCACTTGAACTAACGTCAGTTCGGGATAAGAAAAGGAAGAGGCATTAAGCTGAAGGGGTGACAAGCACCCCTGAAATGTCTTCACCCACTGGATTAGCTGCGGCGGGATGGCGGCAGCAGCGAAGGAAGGCGGGGAATACTTTTGTAGTGAATGAAGGGTGGGATAATAATAAAAAAGTATGCTCTAAAAATAAGAGCATAAAAGTAAAAAATGTATCCTGAATTATATCAAAAGTGGTTTAAATTAGCACTGAATCCAACTGAGCTAGTACTGATAGAAATCTTAATGAAGATAGTCGGATTATTATCAAAAGCCACATTGGGACATTTAGCAAATAATTTACCACTACCAATTTTAGCGGCGAGTAGACTCAAAACATTGCAGAGATTCTTGAACAGTGCCAGATTTTGCAAGGAGAAGATTTGGTGGGGGATCTGGATGGAATTAATGATGGGTTATTGGAAGAAAAAAGAACCAATAATTTTAGCAATCGATAGAACGAGCTGGCGGAAGTATAATTTATTGGTAGTAAGCTGGATAATTCAGGGTAGAGCAATCCCCGTTAATTGGCAGTTATTAGATAAATTAGGGTCGAGCAACCTGGATGACCAAAAATCAGTAATTCATCCAATCACCTGTTTATTACCAGACCATTCATTTGTGCTGCTAGGAGACAGGGAATTCTGTAGTAAACATTTAGCAACTTGGCTACTAGAGGTAGGCTGGGGTTATTGCTTGCGATTAAAGAAGTCTACTTATATTCGATTAAAAAATGATGAACTAGTTACTCTACAGCAACTAGTAGTCTGCGGCATAAATAACCCAACCATTCTTAAATAGCAGATCGAATAAGACAAGCTGCTCAAAATACTAGGGTTATTTGTGCCATCCAGTACTACGCCAATGATATTAGCTAGCATATTCCCGTTCCTACAGATCTTGGTATTATTTACCGACTTGAATTAATTCAACTTTGTAGCCAGTGGGATCTTCGACGAAGGCAATTACAGTCGTACCGTGTTTCATCGCACCTGGAGCGCGAATTACTTTGCCGCCTTTGGCTGTAATTGCGTCGCAGGTAGCATAGATATCATCCACCCCGATCGCAATGTGACCATAGGCATCGCCGATCGTGTATGCTGATGTATCCCAATTGTAAGTCAGTTCGATCGCTGTGTGGTTTGATTCATCTCCATAGCCGACAAAAGCTAGCGTAAACCGTCCATCTGGAAAATCATCGCGGCGGAGCAACTTCATCCCCAACACGTCGCAGTAAAAGCGAATGGATGCTTCTAAATCGCCGACTCGCAGCATTGTATGTAATAAACGCATAGCTGTAATAACCTAATTTTAAAAATTTGGTAGCTAAATTTGCTAATTAAGGTGTCTTCAGGACGTATGATAACGTGTTGGCACCGATCGGTGCCCATAGACGAATAATTAGGGTGTCGAGCTGTATTGTTTACTCAAAGATCGATCGCGATCGCAAGGAAGAGGGAATAACTATGAATATGCCAGATATGGCGATTGCGGAAATTAGAGCCAGAGAGATTCTTGATTCCCGTGGTCGTCCGACAGTAGAAGCCGAAGTATACTTAGCAAATGGTGGATTTGGGCTAGCTCAAGTCCCTAGTGGCGCATCAACAGGCAGTTTTGAAGCCCACGAATTGCGGGATGACGATCCCAGTCGCTATGGCGGTAAGGGGGTCCTCAAAGCTGTTGCCAATATTGAAGACAAAATCGCACCAGCTCTAGAAGGGATGGATGGTTTCGATCAAATTGCGATCGATCGAGCGATGATCGAGCTAGATGGTACGCCGACTAAATCTAAGTTAGGGGCTAATGCTATTTTAGCGGTATCTCTCGCCAATGCCAAAGCGGTATCAAATGCTCTGGGAGTCCCACTCTATCGTTATCTGGGCGGCCCTTTAGCCAATTTGCTACCCGTACCATTGATGAATGTGATCAATGGTGGCTCTCATGCGGCAAATAACATCGACTTCCAAGAGTTTATGATCGTGCCTGTGGGTGCGACTTCTTTCCGAGAAGCCCTCCGCTGGGGAGCTGAAATATTTGCCGCTCTGAGCAAAGTTTTGGACGAAAAGGGTCTTTTGACTGGAGTAGGGGATGAAGGCGGCTTCGCGCCCAATTTAGAGTCCAATCAAGCATCATTAGAACTGCTAATGGCAGCGATCGAATCCGCAGGCTACAAACCTGGCGAACAAGTCGCGCTGGCTCTCGATGTGGCAGCGAGTGAATTTTACAAAGATGGTAACTATATCTACGACGGTAGCAGTCATACTCCTGGTGAATTTATCGACTATTTAGCCGATCTGACTACCAAGTATCCGATTATCTCGATCGAAGATGGGTTACACGAGGAAGATTGGGCAAACTGGCAATTGCTCACCCAAAAAATCGGCTCGAAAGTGCAATTAGTCGGCGATGACTTATTTGTCACCAATTCTGTCCGTTTGCGCCAAGGCATCAAGGAAAAATCAGCCAACGCCATTTTGATCAAACTCAATCAAATCGGCACCCTCACCGAAACCCTACAGACGATCGATCTGGGCACTCGCAACGGTTTCAAGTCAATCATCAGTCATCGCTCTGGTGAAACTGAAGATACGACAATCGCGGATCTCGCAGTTGCTACCCGTGCGGGACAAATCAAGACGGGTTCTCTGTGTCGGAGCGAACGGGTGGCAAAATACAACCGCCTGTTACGAATCGAGGATGAATTAGGCGATCTGGCTATCTACGCTGGATTGGAATAGTCGATTCGGCAGAGCCGACGCTACGCGAACTATTATTCTTTAATTTTTGAACCAACAGTAGAGGTAATTTATCGATTGCCCTACTGTTGTTAACTTTTTTACTCTATCCAAGTTTCTGAGTCCTAAAATTGTTCCACAGGTTTTTCATATTATTTACAAAATTTTTGAGATCGTTAAAAGCTTTACCAACTACTCTACGTATTGTCGCTTCACGTTTTAAGGTGTCGTTTTCTTTGACTAATCCGGCAATTCTATCGTTCAGGCATTGGACTTCACCACGCAGTTGAATATTCTTTCTCTCTAAATAGTTTAGATCTGTTGTGATTTGCGTCAGTTCGATCTCTTTTTCTTTCATATCAAAAGCCTTTTAATTTATATTTTCAGTATGCTGTCTATATTTCCGCATGACTGTGATGTAAATCAGCAAAAGTGTCCTGATTTTGCACGCCAGCATCGATAATCGTTGTCAAATCTTCAACAGTGGAAGTCCCCCGCGTAGATGGGATTGAAGACGTTCCTCTCCAGTTAGGAGTAAGTCACCGTCACTATCCCACCAACGCAACCAAGGCAAAGTCTGGTTATCTACTTTCCCTTGCCAGATTCCTAACTCCACGCCGAGAGACGAAATTGCGTAGTGACCGCGATCGTTTGCTTCTAATAGCTGATATCGTTGGGCAACCAATTCGTAGACTTCGACTGATGCTTTCTGCACCTCATAGATAGCATAAAACGGAATGCGAATTGCCTGTTCGTAGACCCAAAATTTTCCAGCTTTGGCTTCTGGATTGAGGAAAGGAGAAGTGGCATCGCGCTCTTCGGAGCCATCACCAGAAACAAATTCGATCGCGATTAGAGGCGCAACGATCTCTTTCCACATCACATAGGAGCGACGATACTTGCCATCTAGCAACGGAGCTACATTAGGGACATAGAACCAGTCTGGTGCTTCTGCCCCACGCTCTGGCGGCTCGATCGATCGCCAATAAATACCAGAGTCTTGACCGATACAGTAGCGTCCATCTGGGTGCAGTTGCTCTAGTACGGGGCGAATAGAGCTAGTTAGCAAGATACTCTGAGGATGTTCTTGAAAATTCTTCACAAATGTCCCATCCGACTCAGGTAGCTGGGTCTGATCTGGCAATGATAGCGTCGGTGGCGATTGGGCAATGGTCATACAAAATGCCTGCAAATCCAGAGAACCTTAGGTTAAGTATAACCAATCTAGTTCGATCGATTATGAGTTAGCCGATCGGCCACGAGTAGAATAGAAAACTGAGTTACAGGAGGATTAGTTTACAGGTAATTTGGTCGATCGTACCTGCCGCGAGTTAAATCGATCGACTCACATCCTGCACCAGGATTAGGTATTATGTAGATAATAGTGGGGCTGTACACCCTAGACATCATCGACAGGAGTTGACCAATGACATCTCACGATTCTTCGATGGAGACGCTCCGCCAACGAATCACCATTGAGCCAGGAAAACGCAGTGGTAAACCTTGCATCAGAGGAATGCGGATTACCGTGTATGATGTGCTGTCATATCTTGCGTCTGGGATGACATATCAAGAAATTCTTGAAGACTTCCCGTATCTGACTCAGGAAGATATTCTAGCTTGTCTGAGCTATGCAGCAGATCGCGAACGTCAAACTCTTTTGATTCAGGCATGAAGCTGTTATTCGACCACAATTTATCGCCTCGTTTAGTCGATCGGTTAGCGGATCTATTTCCTGGATCGACTCATCTGTATACACTGGGTATGGATCGCGATGAAGATCGCCAAGTATGGATTTATGCCCAAAGCAATGGTTTCACGATCGTGACCAGAGATGGTGATTATAACGAACTACTCGTTCTACGCGGCTTTCCACCCAAAATCGTCTGGATTCGGCGCAGGAACTGTTCTACGGCTCTAATTGAGGAGATATTGCGAACGCACATCGCAGATATTCACGCATTAGCTACCGATCCAACTCTCGGAATCTTGACATTGTATTGACCTAATTTAAATTCTGTTCGCACAACCCAAAGAATACCCGCAATAACCCCAACAAGATCGACATTTCTCCAATCCCGTACAACAGAGATGCTGACACCACTCCATCCAACTGAAGCCGATAAAACTTCCAACCCTCACCATTCGTCACAATCCCATAAATCGCGATCTCCCGCCCCAACTGTCGATTAACCCACTGACAAGCCTGCATCTCTACCAAACACTGCGCGGCTCCCTGCTCAAAGTTATCCTTCTTTGCCTCAATTACACACACATAGGGTGCTTCCAAATATCCCCGCCGCTCGGCAATCAGATAGTCCGCATTTCCATAAGTCTTCTCCCCTTCCAAATAGGCTCCTTTCCATACCTTTAGACGATCGAGTCCCTCCAACCCCTCCTCACAAATCGCATCAATCAGCAACGTCTTAGATACCTCCAAGCTCTCCAGATCGAATCGCTGTAGCCGTTCTAGTCGTTGTCTAAAAAAATCGCTAATTGCTATGGGTTCAGCCTCAATATACCAACGCTGCAATTCAACAATTCCCAACTGCTGGAACGCCTCTTTGTAGCTAAAACTAGAAAAACTTTTCTTGCGTTCTTGGGTTGCTTGAATCATCAGAATCTTTTGCTATGGTTATAGGTATAAGTAGGTGCTATGGCTATTTATCAGATCGATAACGCTATCTCGATCGAATCTTTACTCTGACGGAAACCCTTCAAACCATCGATTTTGATATCTATGCTGGATTGAAATAATCGATCGCGTTCTCTAAAATTTTAACAGCAGCAGGGATAATCGATCGTCCCTGCTGTTGTTATGGCAGTCGCCACCTCGGTTAGGATATCTTAGTCCGCCTTCGCGGACTTTGCACTATGAGCAGCGATTTGCGGCTCGCGCCCGCCTTTGTTTCCCGACGGTTTAGCGAGACAAGACACAATCGCTGTCCTAATCGTCCCCGCTGTTTTTAAGATCGTAGCTTGTGGCTGCGATCGGCGGGTGGGCATTTACTCACACCACTTACCAAATCAATCTAAATATCCATGTCCGCCTCACTCCAGCCATCCGTGCAGATTACTGGGTAAAATAGATTGAGTACAGAATAGATCTAGCAGTTGTCGCGACCTTGCGACACTGGTTAGAATATTGAATTTCCAGGGAACAGCTATACCCATGTCCAACGCCGAACAGCCAGAGAAAATCCATCTACCCAAAACCAGCGAATCGGAAACCCTCAAGAAAATTAGACACACTACCTCCCATGTGATGGCGATGGCGGTACAGAAGCTGTTTCCCAAGGTATTGGTGACGATCGGCCCGTGGATCGAAAATGGGTTTTACTACGATTTTGACAGCCCTGATGCCTTTACAGACAAGGATCTGAAGACAATTCAGCGGGAGATGATCAAGATCGTCAATCAGAAATTGCCAGTCGTGCGCGAAGAAGTCACCAAAGCTGAAGCTGAATCTAGAATCTCTGCTCTCAACGAACCCTACAAATTAGAAATCCTCGCTGGATTGCAAGAACCAATTACCCTCTATCATCTCGGTGATAAATGGTGGGATTTGTGCGCTGGGCCGCATCTCGAAAATACTGGCGATTTGAATCCCAAAGCCTTTAAACTTGAAGCAGTCGCGGGTGCATATTGGCGCGGGGATGAAACCAAGGCGCAACTACAACGGATCTACGGTACCGCCTGGGAGACTCCCGAACAGCTCGCCGAATACGAACGCCGCAAGGAAGAAGCATTGCGCCGCGATCATCGAAAAATTGGCAAGGAGCTAGGCTTATTTATCTTCTCAGAATTGGTCGGCCCTGGTTTGCCATTATGGACACCCAAAGGGACAATTCTGCGAAGTACCCTAGAAGACTTCCTCAAAAAGGAACAGACTAAACGGGGATATTTACCTGTAGTCACGCCCCACATTGCCAAAACCGATCTATTCATGAAGTCGGGACACAGGCAAAAATATAAGGAAGATATGTTCCCAATTATGGCGGACAATCTCGAAGATATTGCCTCCGATACTGGCTTTGTGATGAAGCCGATGAACTGTCCTTTTCATATCCAAATCTATCAAAGCGAGCTGCGTTCTTATCGAGATTTACCGATTCGTTATGCTGAATTTGGAACGGTTTATCGGTACGAGCAATCCGGCGAACTTGGTGGTTTGACTCGCGTACGCGGCTTTACAGTCGATGATTCTCACTTATTTGTAACTCCCGAACAGTTAGATGAGGAGTTTCTAAGTGTCGTCGATTTAATCCTTTCAGTATTTGATAAACTTCGCCTGAAAAACTTCAAAGCACGGCTAAGTTTCCGCGATCCAGCTTCTGATAAATATATCGGTACTGATGATGCTTGGAATAAAGCCGAAGGAGCAATTACCCGCGCTGTTGAAAAGCTGGGTATGGATCATTTCATCGGGATCGGTGAAGCGGCTTTTTATGGCCCTAAACTCGATTTTATCTTTAGTGATGCACTCGATCGCGAGTGGCAATTAGGCACCGTCCAAGTAGATTACAATCTCCCCGAACGGTTTGAACTAGAATACATCGACGAACACAGCAGCCGCCAACGTCCAGTCATGATTCACCGCGCCCCCTTCGGCTCCCTCGAACGCCTGATCGGGATTTTGATCGAAGAATATGCTGGTGATTTCCCGCTGTGGATGGCTCCAGTCCAGATGCGATTAGTTCCTGTCGCTCAAGACTTTATTCCCTTTGCTAAGGAAGTCTGTGCAAAGTTACTGATGCTCGGCGTTCGGGCAGAAGTAGATACCAGCAACGAACGATTAGGCAAGATGGTTCGCAACGCTGAGAAAGAGAAAATCCCCGTTGTGGGCATCGTCGGCGGCAAAGAGGTAGAAGACAACACAATTAGCATTCGCACCCGAATTGGGGGCGAATTGGGAGCCATTAGTGTCGATGAAGTGGTGAAACGGATGGTGGATTCGATCGCTAATTTCAGCGATTTCTAATTTATGGGCGGGAGACAAGTTAAATTTGTCTTCCGCCAGCAGCTAATTTTAGGAGTAGTTTAACGTCAGTTTCTCCCGTTAGTGCTATACCAGTCACGATGATAGTTTCAGCCAAAGTTGGGCACAATACTATCAATGAGATAGGTGAGTAAATGCGACTTATTGCGGCACAGTCAATTAATGCCATTATCGATCGTCTTCAGGCACAAGTAGATAGTGAGATTGGGAATAAACAACAGTTAGACAATCTCAGCTCTCTAGTTTCGATCCAAGCACTACAAGATCTAACTGCGAGACTAGCCAAGATTCGGAGCATTCTCAATATCCAACGATATAATCTGGTATTTATCGGGCAAGTAGGCGCAGGCAAGAAGACAGCAATTTGTCATCTATTGAATTTGGTTCGAGAAGTTGATGTCGAACGCACACTACGAAGTGGTAAAAAAGTCAAGATTAAGCAAACTAAAGAATTACTCTCAACTGGTGCGGGTAAAAGCACAATTTGTGAAGTAGTAATTCGTCCAGCTAAATTTACTTATGTAGAAATAGATCCGTATGAATCTAGCGAACTGCAACAATTAATCGAGGAATTTGGGCTGTGGATTTGGCAAAAAGCACATCCAGCAACTGTTAAAATCCGAGTCGAAATACCACCGGATGAGTTACTCAGAGCGATTCGGAATATTGTCGAGTTACCAGAGACGATCGTTCATGGCAAGATTGAAGATTGTGCTTTGGGATTTGCCTCGTATTTTACGATCGATCGCTACGATGATTTCAAGCAGGAATTAATTCAACGTGGTAAATTATCAGCAAGAACCGAAACTAACATCCGTCCCGATCGAGATCTAGATGAAAAGTTATGGCTGGGTGAAGTATTTCAATTTCTGAATGTTGCTAAATTAGCTAATTTTTCTATCCCTAAACGAATCTATCTTAATTTGTCCGATAAGATTTTAGATTTTAGCCATCAACGGATCGGGAACATCATCGATACTAGAGGATTGGATTTAGCTACTAAAGATCGCCGAGATTTGGCTTGTTATATTCGCGAAAGTGATGAATCGATCTGTGTATTTACTGAAAGATTTCCATCAGCACCAGCAAATGTTATTCAGATTATTGGTAAGTATTTGACTCCAACGTCAAAAGATATTAACACAAAGATTGCACTATTAGTAATGCCCCGCAAAGGAGAGCCGGAAAAAGTAATCGGTGCAGATGGTCGAGCTGTGGACGATCTAGAACAGGGATTGGCACTGTGAAAAGCAAATATTGACAATGTATTTAGTAATGAAAATATTAATTTACCATTCGGCAATATCTTATTTTATGATGCTCTCCAAGGATATTTAGGTGATGGGAGTCTAGATCGATCGGATGAATCAATAGATATCGAGCTAGAGCGTCAGCAGGTATTTATAGAAATCGAGCGGGTTATCGTCGATCGAGAACGACAGTTAGAAAACGAAGTTGAAATTCTTGCCCAGCAACTAGAACAGATTCGATCGGGTAGTGACTTTTCCCAATTCGAGCATGAGATCGTCATAGTTTCTGGGCAAAAGATCCGTGAATTTAGTAACTTAAATTTAGGAAAAAATAGTTTCTCAGCAGACTATATAGATATGCTACCAGAACATCATTGCGTACTCCGTGCTACTAATAATCGATACGGGCAATATGAATTGAGAGATATTGATATTTATTTTAATGGACGATATCTAGCTGAAAGTTTAATTCGTCAAAGTACCCAAACATATAAGTCCGATATTTTAGAAATTATTAGTTTTATCGACACTAAAATTAGTGCTGGTTCGACTCTAGCCCCACTGATGCAGAGATTGCGCTCTCAGATTGACGAAAATTACGAACGGCTAGCGATCGATCTCGGCGCGGAAATCGAAGCTATTTTGAGCGATCGACTATTTGCACCTAAAGATTACGATGAGTCTCAATTCTGGCAACAAACAATCGATCGCTGGGGGCAAGGTTCGGGATACAAAGGAGATGTACTATCCCTATACACTCAGCAGGTAAAATCGCTCGATGCAATCTTTGTTGACTCGATCCAAACAGCCTGGAGCGAGCGGATGATTCAACCGATTTTAACCTTTCTAGGCGATCGATAAATTATAGGTTGTAGGCTACGCCTTAGTACAGCTTACGCGGACTGAGATCTAAGCATGTGTTAACCACCTTGGCGGTTGCTATAGCTTGCCACAAGCAATTAGACATGACGCTTAACCCAAGCCAACGTAACAAAGTATCAGAAAATACCGATCGAAGCAACCCGAATGTACCCAAGTTATCAGATGATAGAGGGTGTCTAGATCGATATTGTCAGGGCGGTAATGGTGGAGATCCCCATCAAACCCCCAGTGATGACGATCGATCTAGACGGGATCGCTATTTTTAGAGGTGATTATGAAAAAAGTTTTAGCAATGGTTTTAGGTGGTGGTGCAGGTACCAGGTTATATCCCCTGACAAAGCTGCGGGCAAAACCAGCCGTTCCACTTGCAGGTAAATATCGGCTGATTGATATCCCTGTCAGCAACTGTATCAATTCCGAGATTTTCAAAATCTACGTCTTGACTCAATTTAACTCCGCTTCACTCAATCGGCATTTATCCCGCGCCTACAATTTTTCGGGATTTAGTGATGGCTTTGTCGAAGTCCTCGCTGCTCAACAAACTAAAGATAGCCCAGACTGGTTCCAGGGTACAGCCGATGCTGTGCGTCAGTACTTGTCAACGATCGAAGAATGGGATGTCGATGAAGTCGTGATCCTCTCCGGCGATCACCTTTATCGGATGGATTATCGGTTATTTGTCGAACGTCATCGCGATACCAATGCTGATATTACCCTGTCTGTGGTACCGATCGGCGAGAAAAATGCTTCAGAATTTGGGTTGATGAAAATCGATCCATCTGGGCGGGTAGTCGAATTCAGTGAGAAGCCTAAAGGTGACGAACTGAAAAATATGCGCGTAGATACGACTAAATTGGGTCTTAATGCCCAGCAAGCAGCCGAGAAGCCCTATATTGCTTCAATGGGGATTTATGTCTTCAAGAAGCAAGTCCTCGTAGATTTGCTCAAAAAATCTCTAGAGCAAACCGATTTTGGTAAGGAAATCATTCCTGGTGCCTCTGCTACCCACAACATTCAAGCCTACCTCTTTGATGGTTACTGGGAAGATATTGGGACGATCGAATCTTTCTACGATGCCAATCTCGCGCTCACTCAGCAACCGACACCACCATTTAGTTTCTACGACGAACAAGCCCCCATTTACACCCGCTCTCGTTATCTCCCACCCACCAAATTATTAGATTCCCACATTACCGAATCGATGATTGGCGAAGGTTGTATCATTAAAAAGTGTCGGATTCATCACTCAGTTTTGGGTGTCCGATCGCGAGTGATGGATGGTTGCACGATCGAAGATTCGCTCTTGATGGGTGCTGACTTCTACGAAGCCGCCCCCGAACGCAAAACTCAAGCAGAAACAGGCGGCATCCCCATCGGTATCGGTGCTAATACCACGATTCGCCGTGCCATCATCGATAAGAATGCCCGCATCGGCTCCGATGTGATGATTATCAACAAAGAAGGTGTCCAAGAAGCCCAACGCGAAGAGGATGGTTTCTACATTCGCAGTGGCATTGTAGTTGTACTCAAGAACGCGACTATTCCCAATGGGATGACAATCTAGATTAGTGGATGGTGGATGGTGGATGGTTGATAGTTTTTATTCAATAGGGCTTTAGCTTTACCATTCACCATTGACACTATGCCTACGGCAAGCTACCACCTGACGGTTAGGCTTTAGATGTTAGGTGTTAGGGATTAGGAATTAAGCTTTAGGTGTTAGGTGTTAGGCTTTAGGAAAGATATTTAGCTTGATATCGAGAAACTATAACTAAAGTTTTCAAACAACTAATTCTTTCTAAGTTCTTATCCCAAAGTCTAAAGCCTAAAGCCTTTTCTTCCCCTAAAGCCTAATCCCTAGTCCCTAAAGCCTTTTCT
>ENA-OFCD01000691-OFCD01000691.1-metagenomes-genome-assembly--contig:-NODE-691-length-20083-cov-3.246904_pt1 | contig 20083 bp, 17 predicted proteins | sample MGYA00153392_OFCD01 | MGnify analysis MGYA00153392
CTAAGATTATAAGGGCGTAGGCCGGTGGTTTCGCGGATGCGACCGAAGTCGTTATCGACCAGCACAAAGACGCTGTCGAGCGGGCCACGGGCGCGGTTGCGGAAGTAGCGCAGGCTCATGCCCGGCTCGCGCACCTCGTTGGTGCCAATGAGCAGGTCGACGTATCCATCGTTATCCACGTCGGTGAAACAGGGCATGTCCTCACGGGTAGCAGGCAGAATGCCGGCCGTGGGCGGGTAGGTAACCGGCCGGGTGGTCGTGGCCGGCCCCTGCGCCTTGAAAGATATGGCGTTGGCCGCGCTGAAAGCCGCCGGCTGGCCGGCGGCGGCGGTGTTCAAAATGTAATACAGCACGTTGATACCCCGGTCCCAGGCTCCATAGACTAGGTCGATAGCCCCGTCGCGGTTTAAATCGACGAGCGTGGGCTTGAGGCCGAGCAGGTTTTGGGCGGCCAGGCCAAGGTAGTCGGAGCTTACCAGTTGAAATACCGGGCGGGCGCGAGTGCCCACGTTGCGGTAATAGGTGAGCGTAGCACGATATACATTGCTGACCCGGTCGGCGTGGTTGCCGATGAGTAGGTCAGGCAAGCCGTCGCCGTCGATATCGCCGAGAGTGGGCGCGGCTCCCTCGCTCACGTCCATCATATCGGCTTGCAGGAAGCCGGCCGGGCGGTAGACGAAAACGGGTGCCCCGCTGGCAGCCGTGTTCTCGAACAACTGCACGGGCTGGCGCAGGCTTACCTGATCGGGGAAGACTTTGTGCGGGGCCATGACAGCGCTCTGATTCTGGGCGACAATATTTTTTACGGACACGATTTCTCATCGCAGTTACAGCGTGCCGACGCGCGGCAGGACGGTGCCACTGTATTTGCCTATACCGTGAATGATCCTGAGCGTTACGGCGTGGCTGAGTTTGATGATCAAGGCCGCGTACTTTCGCTTGAAGAGAAGCCCGCAAATCCTAAATCGCGCTATGCCGTCACCGGTATTTATTTTTATGATAATAAAGTGTGTGAGCTAGCCGCCAGCCTCAAGCCTTCGCCGCGTGGCGAATTGGAAATAACCGATTTGAACCGGCTTTATCTTGAACGAGGCGCACTTACCTGCGAGGTGATGGGCCGCGGCATGGCCTGGCTCGATACCGGCACCCATGAATCGCTGCTGGAAGCATCGCAATATATCGAAACCATTGAACGCCGCCAAGGATTAAAAATTGCCTGTCCCGAAGAAGTCGCCTATCGCCAGGGCTGGGTCAGTGCGGCCCAGATTGAGGCACTCGCCAAACCGATGCTTAAAAATAACTATGGCCAGTATTTAATACGGATGTTGACTGAGAAGCTGCACGGATGAACATTATTGATACCGCGATTGCGGATATAAAAATTATTGAACCCCAAGTATTTGGCGACGAGCGAGGATTTTTCTTCGAGAGTTTCAATGAGCGCGCCTTCGCTGAAAAACTTTCCCTCAACATCAAGCCAACATTCGTGCAGGACAATCATTCCCGTTCGACCCGGGGTGTCCTGCGTGGCTTGCACTATCAAGTTCAATCCGCTCAGGGCAAGCTGGTGCGTGCGGTGGTGGGCGAGATATTTGATGTGGCCGTTGATATTCGACAATCATCGCCTACCTTCGGTGAGCATGTTGCCGTGCGGTTGTCGGCTGATAACAAGCGCATGTTGTGGGTGCCGGTGGGTTTTGCACACGGCTTTTTAACGATCTCCGAGGTCGCTGAGGTGCTGTATAAAACCACCGATTACTATGCGCCGCCGCATGAGCGCAGCTTGTTGTGGAATGATCCCGCGCTCGCAATTGATTGGCCTGTGGCGGAAAGTGGTGCGCCACAATTGAAGTCCGCCGACACCAATGGCAAACCCCTCTCCGCCGCCGAGTTGTTTGCCTGAAATGAATAATACTGATCCCGCATTTCGCATCCTCATTACGGGCAAAAACGGCCAGTTAGGCTACGAACTCGCGCAAGGGTTTGCCGATATGCTTGGCAGCGAGGGGGAGGTTTTTGCACTTGACCGCGTCGCGATGGATCTTACCCATCCTGAACAAATTCGCGGTAAGGTGCGCGGTATCAGGCCACATCTGATTATTAACGCTGCTGCCTACACCGCGGTAGATCAGGCCGAACGCGAGCCGCATCTTGCCATGCAGGTGAACGGCGTGGCGCCAGGCATTTTGGCTGAAGAGGCAAATTTGCTGGGGGTGCCGCTGATTCATTTTTCGACGGACTATGTATTCGCTGGCGATGCTACCGAGCCTTATCGTGAAGATGCTGAAGTTGCGCCGCAAAATATTTACGGCCAGTCCAAATTGATTGGTGAGCAGGCGATTACGGCGATTGCCAAGCGCTACGCGATTATTCGCTGTAGCTGGCTGTACTCAAACCGCCGCCATAATTTTTTACTGACGATGCTGCGTTTGGCGCGTGAGCGCGACACCTTGCGCGTGGTCAATGATCAATTTGGCTCGCCCACCTGGGTGCGTCGGGTTTCTGATACGACCCAGCAGATGATCCGATTGTCGTCGGAAACCCAGGCAATTGATCTTGCAATACCGAACGGCATTTACCATGTTGCGGCCAGCGGCGTGACGTCCTGGCATGGTTTTGCCACGGCCATTATCGAAGGCACCATCGACGCAGCGCGCCGCGCCAATACGGTCGAGCCCGTGACCAGCGCTGAATTCAAGGCTCCCGCCAAGCGCCCTGCCTATTCAGTGTTGGCGCATGACAAAATTGAAACCGCATTGAACCTCAAAATGAGCGATTGGCAAACCCAATTACAGGATTGTATTCAAGAAGCAAATGTGCAGAAAGCGAATGCCCTGGAAGCCGCGCCAGTGCTTGAGTCTGGCATGCCGTCTTCTGCACAATTTCCGCCCGTGCAGTTATTCGTTCCCACCTTCCGCATCGATGAATGTTTAAGCGAGATTCGTGAATGTCTGGAAAAAGGCTGGACCGGCCTAGGCTACAAGACGGTTGCTTTTGAAGCGGCTTGGCAACAATACACACACTTGCCGCACGCGCATTTTTTGAATTCGGCGACGGTGGGATTGCACCTGGCGGTTGAGGTGCTGAAGAGAAAAAACGGCTGGGCAGATGATGATGAAGTCATCACCACGCCGCTGACGTTCGTGTCAGACAGCCACGCGATTCTGTACGCAAAAATGAAGCCGGTATTTGCGGACGTGGATGAATCGCTTTGCCTGGATGCGAAAGATGTCGCCAACAAAATTACCTCACGCACTCGGGCCGTATTGTTTGTGGGTTTGGGCGGCAATAGCGGTGGTTATGCAGAGGTGCTGAAGTTGTGTCGTGCGCGTGGACTGGCGATGATTCTTGATGCGGCCCATATGTCCGGAACCCGTGTTGATGGCAGGCACGTTGGCCACGATGCGGATGTCACCATATTCAGCTACCAGGCGGTGAAAAATCTGCCTACTGCGGATTCCGGCATGATTTGTTTTCGCGATGCAGCTGACGATGAGCTGGGTCGCAAGCTTACCTGGTTAGGCATTAACAAAGACACCTATTCGCGCACGGCATCTCAAGGTAATTACAAATGGATGTACGACGTTGAGCATGTCGGCTACAAATATCACGGCAATTCAATCATGGCCGCCATGGGTCTGGTGCAACTTAAATATCTGGATGCCGATAATGTGATTCGCCGTGAGATGGCGGCCCGTTACCGTGCCGGCTTCGCATCTGCATCGCGTATCAGCACCGTGCCGATTACGCCAGGCTGCGAATCAGCCACGCATTTGTTTCAGATTCGTGTGAAAAATCGCGAAGAGGTGATGACAAAATTAAACGAGGTGCAGATTTATCCCGGCGTCCATTATCGTGACAATACTGAATACAAAATGTTCGCCTACGGTCAGGGCACTTGCCCCGCCGCACACCAGGCATCGAATGAAATTATTTCCCTGCCGCTGCATTTACGCATGACCCTGGCCGATGTGGATCGCATTATTGAAAATGTTGTCAAGTTTGCGGCTTGATGACAGAAATGATCACGACCAAGCCTGGTATGCAAGCTATTTTGGGTGATGGCATCGCGCTGCGGTTGCTCACTGAACATGATTTATCGCGCACGCTTGGCTGGCGCAATCGGGATGCGGCGCGTATTCAGTTCAAGCATGCCGAAAAGTTGATGCTGGCCGATCATAAAGTCTGGTTTGAGCGAAAAAAAAATCTCACTGATGCTTATTATTTCATCGTGGAAAACAAGGATGACGGCCAAGCGGTCGGGCAAGTCGCGATTTACAATATCAACCTCACGAATCAGTCAGCCGAGGTCGGCACTTTTATCGCAGCCCCTGAAGCAGAAGGGCGCGGCTTCATGAAACGCGCGATCCTGGCTTTGATGGCATGGGCGTTCAAGGACTTAAAGCTCAATCGTGTATACCTTGAAGTGTTCGCCACCAATCTGCGTGCTATTCGCATCTATGAATCGTGTGGATTTAGCCTATACGGACAGGTTGGCGAGATGCTGCTGATGCAAAAAATGACAGCGCTAAATATGCCTGAAAGCCCCGCCAGTGCTCGTGTTTGAGCCATCGTCTCCAAACTATTGATCCTGCGCTATTAACCCTGGGCTACTGTCCGTGGGCCATTGATCCTATAATTGCCGCCATGCCTGCCAACCTGATAAAAGATAACCTCCGCGCCATACGCAACTGGCGGGTCTGGTTTCATCTGGGCATGGCCGATATTCGCAATCGCTTTGCGCGATCATTCGTCGGGCCGTTGTGGATTGTGCTGAACCTGGGGCTGTGGGTCGGTGGTATCGGCGTTATTTATGCGGCGCTTTATCGCCAAGAAATCCATCAATACTTGCCCTTTCTCACCATCGGTTTTGTGATCTGGAATTTTCTCACCCAGACCATTACAGATGGCGGCAACGCCTTCGTATTTGCCGAGGGTTACATCAAACAATTTACGTATCCCAAGCAGATTTATGTGCTGCGGGTGCTGGTCAATTCGGTGGTGCCATTGATGATTGGCACGGTAATATTTTTTATCGTGACGCTGCTGCTTGCGAACCCGATGGGCTGGGGTGTGTTCTGGGCGATTCCCGGTTTTGTGATGGTGCTGATAGCCGCTTATTTGCACGCCAGCATCATGGCTTATGCTTCCGTTCGCTTCCGTGATTTGCCGCACGGCATGACCTCGCTGCTGCAGGTTTTATTTTTCGTCACACCCATCATGTTTCCGGTCAGCATTCTCAAAGAACGCGGACTTGATTTTATTTACCAGCTAAATCCGCTGTACTACCTGATTGAAGTAGCACGCGAGCCGATGATTAATCTGCGCCCGGCGTCTACTGAGGTTTACGCGATTACCGCCGCTTACCTGATTTTTTTGTTTATCGTCACAATTGCGGTAGCCAAGCGCTTTGATAAGCGTGTGGTCTATATGTTATGAAACTCTTTGTTATGAAATTCATGGTTATAAGCCCGGCGCGATGAATCCCACGCTTGCAATAACCGTTACCGACGCCGTCGTGCGCTTTCAGGTTGGTAATGCCGATGGCCAAACCCTTAAAGGTTTTTTGGCTTCGTTCAAGAACGGTCGCCGCGCCGCACCGTTTGTGGAGGCGCTGAAAGGCGTGAGCGTGAAGATCGTCGCAGGCGAACGAGTCGGGCTTATCGGTCATAACGGTGCCGGCAAATCAACCCTGTTAAAAGTGATGGCGGGCATTTATCCGCCGGTGCTGGGCTCGGCCGTAACGCATGGCCATGTCTGCCCGCTATTCGAGTTTGCGACCGGGTTTGAATATCACCGCTCCGGCTGGGAAAATATTCGTATACGCGGCATGTTGCTGGGCATGACGCCCGATGAAATTGAAGCCAAGCTGCCGGAAATTGCGGCCTTCTCTGAGCTGGGCGATTTTCTTGACTATCCGGTTCGCACCTATTCCACGGGCATGTTTGTGCGCCTGGCATTTGCGGTGTCCACAGCGGTTAATCCCGAAATATTATTGCTCGATGAAGTAATGGGCGCGGGTGATTTGGCATTTACCGAAAAAGCCAACAAACGGATGCGCGAGTTTATGGATCAAGGAAAAATTTTGGTATTTTCTTCGCACAGCATGGAGCTGTTAGCTGAATATTGTTCGCGCACCATTTGGATGGATCATGGCATGATTCGCGAGGACGGCCCCACCGCCGAAGTGGTGCAGCACTATAAGGAATCGGTGCTTGGAACTGCGATTGTGCCCAATCCTTCCCCCGCACCCGGCTGAGCAAAAGTCATTTATTGTTTATGCCCCCAGCCATCACTACCGTCGCGCTGATTGTTGGCGATATTGCCGAGACTGAAACTGAGGCTATTCGCCTGCTTCGCGAGTTACGTTATTTCGCCGAGCGTGAAAGCGATGTTGCTGGTGATCGCGATCCCATCATCGTCGTGATCGATGGGCCAGCGTGGCAGCGCGTGTTGCCCGCCGAGCTTCTAACGGCGCATGGGTTGACCGTCATTACACTTGACGCCGCGCGCCATTTGCCTGCTACGCTCATCAATCATGTCATCGCCGACATCAGCACTGAGTGGGTTTCATTTTGCTGGCCGGGCACTGAAGTCAGCACCTGGTATGCCAATAAAGCCGCCTTGCTCAAGGCCGGGCGCGCGAGCCAGGCGAATATCGTAGCCGGCTATCGCGGGCCGGGAGAATCGCGGCTAGCGTCTACTAACTCAGTTGAAAGTTTTTTGGTCCATCCGGATGATGGTTTCTCAAGTGATTACCCGCATGCATGGTTACAAATGCTGGATTTGGTGCCGATGGCGAATGCCATCGTGCGCAACGCGTTCATTCGCGAAATAGGCGGTTTCACCACAAACCCGCAGCTACAGCGACACTTCTGGTGGGCGTTTACGTTGCGCGCTGCCAATGCGGGAAAAATCGACAGTGTGCCGCTGCAGCCCATCCCCGTTAAGAGTTGGCATCGCTATGCATTTGCGGCTGAGCAGGGCGCGCCTGACGACAGCGCAATACGACTGATGATGGCGTCGAAAGATGCTCAAGGTGCTCAAGATATTATGCGTTCTAAACGAGCCCAAGGTGCCCGTGATGTCTTGCCCGATATTTTTTCCAAAGCACTGCAAGCACAGCTTCATCAAGCTCGCGAAAAAAATCAAAAAACCGGGCTGCGCATCACCGTGCTGGGTGGCGTGAATGAGCCTGCACACAATCAATTGTGCTTTTTTAATTTCTTTGAATTGATCCAGAACTTAAGCGTGTTGACTTGGCGCAGCGTGCTCGATGAGATTGCGCACCCAGCCGATCTGGCGCTATGCGATCTGGTTATTTTCAGTCGGGTAAAAAGTGCCCGTGGTGTGACGCTGATGAATTTTTGCCGCGAGCAAAATATCCCCACCCTCTACATGCTTGATGACAACTGGTTCTGGCTGGGCCGTGAATGGCCAGAATACGCGTCGGTGTTTTCGCCGGGCAGTGCACCGTTCGAAAATTTTTTGCATTGCCTGAAAAATGCCGACACCGTGCTTACCTATAATCAGCATCTGGCCGATGATCTTGAACCTTATGCAAAACGATTGGCGATACTGCCGACTAATGTGGATTTAGCATGCTTTGAACGTCGCCCGCGGCCATCGCCGGATGCAGCCATCACGCTCGGCTATGTCGGCTCGGTCCGAAAAAATTCACAGCCTTTCCAGGCCTTAGTTGAGATCGCGCGCGCCCGACCAGAGGTCAAAATATTTGTGATGTCGAATAATCTGCCGGATGAATTAACCGCGCTGCCGCCGGGCCGGGTGATGTTCCAGCCGTATCAATTTAATTACGCCGCGTATGCGGCAACGGTCTGCGATGCCGCGCCAGATGTGCTAATTGCGCCCGTGGGGCGCACCCGATTTGAGGCCAGCAAATGCCCTAATAAATATCTCGAAATCACCGCCTGCGGCGCGGTCGGGGTGTATTCCAATGCCGAGCCGTATATTGGTATTACCGGCGCTGGCCCACTTACAGGCTATGTTCGTGAAAATGAAAACGGCTTATTGGCGGACGATGATGTCGCGATATGGCGCTCGCAGATTGAACGATTGATTGATGATGCGCCGTTGCGCCACCGGCTGGCCGAGCGCGCGTTAAAAAATGTGGAATCAAGCTTCGACACTCCTGCCGTGCTGCCGCAATTTTTGGCAATGTTGCTGGCTGCGGTCCATGTGGGCGATACCGATTCTGCATTGAACCGTAAACGTCGCGCGTGGATGGCAAGTAGCAAGCCGGAATCCGAACAACACATGCCTGCGTTGTGGGCAACGGTTATCGGTGCCAACACAGTTGTAAACACAACGCACACCAACCGATTCGAAAACGGGCTAAAAAAAGCGGTCGCGCGCATCACTCAGCGTGAAGACTTTTGGGCCGACGCGCAGCATGCGTTCCCGGCGTTTGCGCAAGCATCATCCATGGCAGCGTTGCATCAGTCAGGCTATTTACTGCAGTTTTCCGGCAATCTGGCGTCCGTCGACTCACATACCTATGCCATCCGGTTTGACACACCACAAACGATCAAACGGCTTACGCTTGTGCCGGTCATCACCGAGCCTGAGTCGAACGGTGTGTTGATATTGGAATGGCTGTCGCCTGCGGGCAACGCGGATGAACAAAACATCATTATTCGAAAAGAAATAGCCTTAAATCGATTGGGCCCACTACCGTTAATTTCGATGGCGTGTGCCGCGAATGCAGCGGTGCTGGCAGGTCAATTAAGGCTATCCGTACGCGGTGCCCGCTCGCCCGTTCGGGTTCTGGAATGGCGGCGCTATCGCCACGGCGGTCTGACCCTCGAACTTCAGCCGTTCGTTCTGTTCCAATTTGCCTAATAAGCGCATTGGAAACGTTTTTGCGTTGACCTCTGGGTTGACTTCGGTGTCGGCATCAACAGCCGTAAATTTTTGTTACAAAAAAGCGATTGTTGAGACACACTATTCGCTCGCTCGCAGGCTAATACTGAGCAATAGTAGGCCTGACTGTTATACTTTCAGGCCTTATCGAGAGGATGCAAGTTGGAATCCACCACACAAAAGCTGGGCGAAATTTTGGTTGGACGCGGCAAGCTGGATGCCGCCAATTTAGACCGTGCGCTCAAAGTGCAGGAGTCCGCTCGCGCCGACGCGGGCTCGACTGAAAAGCTCGGTTCCATCCTCACCCGCATGGGCATGGTGTCCAGCCGTGATTTGGCGGAGGTGTTGGCCTATCAGCGCGGTTGGACGATTGTTGAGGCCAATGAATTTCCTGAGTTGCCCGTGCTCGAAGAATCCGTCTCCTCGCGATTTATTCAGGAGTCGCGCGCCATCCCGGTCGCCGAAAGTGAAGACGAGGTGGTCGTTGCCATGACCGATCCGGCGGATCACTACACATTGCAAGCCTTCGGAGCTGCCACGCAAAAACGGGTGCGTTCAAAATTATTGCCGCTGAACGATTTTGATATTTTGTTTGAGCGCTTGTATGGCAGCGGCAAATCATCAATGGGCCAAATCGTTGATAACATTTCTACGCGCGATGAAGATCAGGAGTTTGGTGATATCGAGCAGCTAAAAGATTTAGCCTCGGAAGCGCCGGTCATTCGCTTGGTCAATCTGGTGATTAACCACGCCCTGGAGCGCCGCGCCTCGGATATTCATATCGAGCCGTTTGAAAATCGCCTGATAGTTCGCTACCGGGTTGATGGTGTGCTGCACGAGACTGAATCGCCGCCGCGCCGTTTGTCAGCAGCCGTGATTTCACGCATTAAAATTATGGCGAATCTGGATATTGCCGAGCGCCGTTTGCCGCAGGATGGCCGCATTAAACTGCGCATCCAGGGTAAGGAAATTGATTTGCGCGTATCGACCGTTCCCACCATGCACGGTGAATCAGTGGTGATGCGTATTCTGGATAAAGGCGGCGTCGCGCTGGATTTTTATGCGCTCGGTTTTGATGACCGCAATCTGAAAATTTTCACCGATATTCTGTCGCAGCCGCACGGGATTATTTTAGTCACCGGCCCCACCGGTTCCGGCAAAACCACCACGCTTTACACCGCACTGGATCGGCTCAATCAGCCGGATGTCAAAATTCTCACGGTTGAAGACCCGGTTGAATATCAAATGCCGGGGATCAACCAGATTCAGGTTAAACCGCAGATCAACCTGACCTTTGCCAACGCGCTGCGTTCCATCGTGCGGCAGGACCCCGATGTCATCATGATCGGTGAAATTCGCGATCTTGAAACGGCGCAAATTGCGGTGCAATCCGCGCTGACCGGACATTTGGTTTTGAGCACTTTGCATACCAACGATGCGGCCTCATCCATTAACCGTCTCCTCGATATGGGGGTGGATGATTATTTGCTGACTTCCACTGTGATCGGTATTCAGGCGCAGCGGCTGGTACGCATTCTTTGCGCACACTGTAAAGAGCCCTATCACCCGGTAGAAGAGGTGGTGGCGCAAATGGGCTTGCGGCGTTTTACGCAAGATACGAGAGTTACTTTGCATCAGGCCAAAGGTTGTGAACACTGCGGACACACCGGCTACTTTGGTCGCGAGTCGATTATGGAAATCATGCCGATGACGGACCCTTTGCGCAGCCTCGTCATGCGCCATGCAACTTCGGGTGAATTACGCACCGCCGCGATTGGTGAAGGCATGGAAACCATGTATGAAAACGGGCTAAAAAAAGCCGTTGCCGGTATTACCACTATGGAAGAAGTGCTGCGGGTAACCCGGGAGGATTAGGATGGGAATTAGCCTTAACAATTACATTGATAGCCACACCGATAGCCGCACTAACAGCAGCAGCCATTAACCGATGCCGATCTTCCAATACAAGGCCGTCAGTGCCGATGGCGATATTAAAGAAGGCGTGCTCGAAGGCGCGTCGCAATCGGGCGTGGTCGCCCATCTACAGTCGCTCGGCCTGATTCCGATTCGTGCTGCTGAGGTCGGTACATCAGGTGCAGTGGCTGTGTCGGGCGGGGTAGGGGTAGGGGCGGGCTCAGGCTCAGGGCCATTCATAACCTCGCCCACTAAAACATTGTTCTCCGGTTCAATATTAAACGCGACGGATTTATCGCTGATCACCCGCGAACTGGCGACCTTGCTCAAGGCCGGTCTGCCGCTGGATCGCAGCTTTGAAATTCTGATTAACCTGGCTGAAAAAGAAAAAATTGGCAGCCTGCTGACCACCATTCGTAACGAGGTTCGCGGCGGCAGCTCCTTATCCAAGGCGCTCGATCAGCATCGCGATGTGTTCTCCCGCTTTTACATCAACATGGTGAAAGCCGGAGAGGCGGGCGGCGCGTTAGGAGCCGTGTTGATGCGCCTGGCAGAGCATCTTGATCGCGCCAAGGAGCTGAAAGACAGCGTAATCTCGGCGATGATTTACCCGATGATTTTATTTGGTACTGCGTTTTGCTCGTTGATGATTTTGCTCACCGTGGTGGTGCCGCAATTCAAACAAATTTTTGATCAATCCGGGGCCGCATTGTCTAGCGCGACCCAGGCATTGCTGGCGACGGGTATGTTCCTGAAAGGCAATTGGATGATCGTGATGGCGATCGCGGCGCTTCTGATTTGGCTGGTTGTGCGTTCGTTTGCAAACCCGGCATCCCGCGTCCGCTGGGATCGTCGATTGCTCGGCTGGCCGATTGCGGGCCCCTTGATTGCACGTATTGAAATGGCGCGGTTTTCACGCTCGTTGGCCACCTTATTGCAGAACGGTGTGCCCTTGTTGGCCTCACTCGCTATTCTGAAAGAGACGCTCGGTAATGCCGTGTTTCGCGACGCGGTTGAATTTGTAGCGCGCGAACTCAAAGAAGGTCGCGGCATGTCCAAGCCGATGATGGAAGCCAAAATATTTCCCAAGTTGGCCACCCAGATGATTAGCGTAGGCGAAGAAACCGGCCGCCTCGACGAGATGTTGTTTCAAGTTGCCGAGGTCTATGACCGCCAGGTGGCTGCGGCGACCAAACGGGCGTTAGCGCTACTGCAGCCGGTGATGATTATCGGCCTCGCGTTGTTGATTGGTTTCATCATGTTTCTGATTCTCGACCCCATGCTCAGCATGATGGATATCCCGCTTTAATTTTTATTTGAGGTTGCTATGAACAATCAAATCAGCTTACGCCGCGCCCGCATTTTCCGTCAATCTACCGAGGGTTTTACGATGATTGAAATCATTATTGTCATCGTGATTATTGGTTTAATCGTGGCCGCAGCGAGTAATCGTATTTTCGGCAAAGCCGAGCAGGCCAAAGCGGGCTTGGCGAAAAGTCACATTGCAGAAATTTCTGCGCAGCTGGATTTATACAAGCTTGAGACGGGCCGCTATCCGACCACTGCTGAAGGCCTCAAAGCATTGGTGCAGGCGCCATCTGGCGTGGCTAACTGGAACGGCCCCTATGTTAAAAATGCCGACTCGATCAAGGACACCTGGAACAATGAAATGATTTATCGCTCTCCCGGCAGTGATAACCGGCCCTTCGAAATTATTTCGCTGGGGTCTGACGGCAAAGAGGGTGGTGAGGGCGCTAGTAAAGACATTACAAGTTGGCAGTAAAGCGAATATCAAAGTCGCAAAAATAACGCTCGCCCCGAAAACAAATACGCATGCAAGCACAAATGCAGATGATGGTGCGCCAACGTGGCTTCACCCTCATCGAAATGGTGGTGGTCATCGTCTTGATCGGCCTGGCGTATGCGCTGCTGCCCAAGCTTGCGTTCGGCGGCGTCTCGGGGCCAGAACTTAAATCCAATGTGCGCGCGGTTGCCACCGGGCTGCGTATGACGCGTGACACCGCCATCAACAGCAAGCGTGAAGCCACGCTGACCCTTGATCTTGATGCGCATGTATTTAGGGTGCAAAACGATGCGCGGGTGCATAAGCTGAATGAAAAAATTGACGTAAAACTCTATACCTCGCAAGCTGATCTGGTTTCGGAAAAAATTGGTTCAATTCGTTTTTTCCCCGACGGTTCATCCAATGGCGGGCGGGTCACAGTGGGTGCGGGCGGACGTGATTTTGCGGTTGATGTGGATTGGCTGACCGGCCGCGTCACGATTTCAGAGCTGGCTGGAAACGCCCGTGGATAGGGCGTCTTCAGTTATTCATGCACTGCGGTTTCTGCATCCCTTGCGCCCACCGCATCAATCGCGCGGGTTTTCGTTATTGGAGATTCTGGTTGCCTTTACCCTGTTGGCGCTGGCGATGGGCATTTTGATGCAGGTTTTTTCGCGCGGCGTGAACGGTGCGGGCTTAGCCGATCAATATGCCAAAGCAACCATGATGGCGGAATCGAAACTGGCTTCCGTCGGGATTGAAAATATCTTGCAGGAAGGCGATACCAATGGCCGCTTTAATGATGATTTTCAGTGGCGCTTATTGATCACGCCGTATGTTGATCCAGCCCCCAAGGAGGCCACCGCGAACCCGGTTGATATTGAGTCGCTAATGGCGGTGCGGCTTTATGATGTATCGCTGACGGTGAGTTTTAAAAGCGACGACCAACGCGAGCGGAAAATTGTTTTGAACACATTGTTAATCGGCGCAAAAACATGAGCGCCGCCATCAAAAATAGTCTGCGTGATCACGCAGTTCAGCGGGGCCAGTATGGTCAACAGGCGCAGTATGGTTTCACTCTGCTTGAAATGCTCATCGGTCTAGCACTGCTGGCGCTGATGATGGTACTGGTTTATTCCGCGCTGCATGTCGGCATTCGCGCTTGGGATGCGGGGGATGCGCGGGTTGGTGAAGCGGCGCAGCAGCGCATCGTACAAAGTTTTATTCGGCGTGAATTTGCGCAGCTATTTCCGGTTCGCTGGCGCGGCGTGCCGACTTCACAAATTGCGTTTACCGGAACCAAAGATGAAATCCGTTTTGTCACCGCGCTTAATCTGGATGCCGGTTTAAAAGACGGCGGGCTGCAATGGGCGCATTTGCAACTGCGGGATGATGTTAATGCCGATGCCAACACAGATGCCAGGGTAGGCAACAGCATGAGTTACAGCCGACGTGGCAAAGCGCTTTATCTGACGCGCGAATCATTCGATCTGCAAGCCAAAGATTGGTCTGGATTGGACAGCGTGCCCGATGCGCAGGCCACTAAGCTGTTAGGCGGCATTGCATCCATGGAGATTAGTTATTTCGGCGCCGAAAATGACTTGGTAGATCCGCAGTGGATGAGCGAATGGAATTACCCGTTGCGCATGCCGCAGCTGATTAAATTTAGCTTCAAAACAGACAATGGACGCGATCCACCCGAGCTGATTGTGCAGCCGAAAATTGGTGAAGAAGCCGGCTGTTATGAAAACAATTTTCAGCGTCAATGCGGGCCACGTCGAGCATGACCCGATGATCGCCGTGAAAACAATCAGCCTGTCGCGTCAAAAAAATACGCAGCGAGGGATCGCCATCATTATCGTTTTGTGGGTAATCACTTTGCTCTCGCTGATTGCGGCCAGCTTTGTCTCCGTGATGCGCAGCGATATTCAGGTTGTTACCAACGGTGTTGGTCGCGCTAAAGCGGAAGCGGCCGCCAACGCGGGCATACAGCGGGCAATGTTTGAATTATTCAAGCCGATTAATACGCCGGATCGTTGGGCGGCCGATGGCGTTGCACGTGAATGGGTTTATCAAGATGCCGCGCTGACTATAACCATGACGGATGAAGCAGGCAAAATTGATATCAACACCGCGCTTGAGGCGCTGTTACGCAATCTGTTCCAGTCGCAGGGATTAAGCGCCGATGAAGCCATCGCGATGGTCGATGCGATGGCCGATTGGCGCGACGCGGATACGGTCAAACGCCTGCACGGCGCAGAGGAGGCCGAGTATCTTGCCGCAGGTCTTAAATACAAACCGGCCAATGCGCCGTTTCAGGCCATCGAAGAATTAAAACGGGTGCTCGGCATGACGCCGGAGCTCTATCAGCGGATCGCGCCGCTGATCACGATTTATTCGCGTCAACCCGGCGTCTACACTCAGATCGCCACGCGTGAGGTGCTACGGGCGATTCCGAATGTGACCGATGAACAAATTGACGCCTACCTGCAGCTTCGCGAGCAGGCGCGCGCGGCCAAGGCGGCGATCCCGATATTTGCGGCAGGCGCGCTTTATTCATCAGTCGGCAGCGGCTACATGACCCGGCTTCGCGCGGAGGCAAAAATGCCGGACGGCGCCAGCTTTGTGCGCGAAGCCGTTGGCCGTCAGCTTGGCAATCCCAAACGGTTTTATGCGTTTTTGCAGTGGAAGGAAGGACGCGAGCAGCCGGTTCAGGATAATCTTTCGGCACCCGCTTCCAGCATGACGGCAGCAGGTTTGGTTAATCCAGCCGCAGCCTCACCAGCACAGGTAAAATGATGGCTATGGCATCTACCCCATCTTTTGTACTCACCACGGCGCGCACCACCGCGCAGCGTCTGGGCCTTGCCGATTTCTGGCGCTGGTGGTCAAGTGAGCTGCGCTCGGTGTTCGCGCCGTTTGCAGCTCGCTGGCTGAATAACGAAGACGATATTACCGAAGTCGTTTATGACGGGAAATCGTTGGCATTTGCGTTCGCGTCTGTGGCTAAGGCCCAGACCAAGATCAAGACAGATGTAAACATCAGCACCAGCAGAATTGAAATGACTGCTGCCGATGCGGCCATGCGTAACCCGGATGAATTAAAACGCGCTATTCAGGCTGCACTAAGTGGCCGTACCAAAGATATTCGATTGCTCATCGCCCCTGCAATGGCGCTGCAAAAAATGGTCAGCTATCCGGCAGCAACGCTTGAAAATCTGCATGATGTGATGGCATTTGATATGGATCGGCAAACCCCGTTTACCGCACCGCAGGTTTATTTTGATGCGCGCCGGGCTGCCGGTATGGTGAGCAACAAAAATAGTGAAGGTGCTTCGATGGTGAGTGTGGAATTGCTCGCTGTGCCGCGCCCCGCCTTGCATTCAGCGCTGCACATTTTGCGTGACGCCGGTGTCAGAGTGCTCAGTCTGGGTGTGGTCAACGACACCGGCAGTCCACGGTTTGATTTACTGCCGTTTGCCGAAAAGCCAGCGCGCCGTCTCACTCGTAGCCAGATCATAAATTTGGTATTGATCAGCCTGGTCGCGTTGCTCGCACTAGTTGCCATCGTCGTGCCGATTTGGCAAAAGCGCGAACGCGCTATTGCGTTACAGCCTGTCGTGCAAAAAGCGCAAATCGAGGGCGAGGTTACGCGCAAAGTCGAAGCAGAATTCACGCGTTTATTGCAGGAATATAACTTTGCCACCGCTAAAAAATATGCCACCCAGCCCGCTCTGGAAGTGGTGGAAGAGCTGACGCGATTGTCACCTGACACCACTTGGCTGATGAATCTTGAAATGAAAACCCTCACCAATAAATCAGGGCCACCCGTTCATGAAGTGCAACTAACAGGTGAGGCGGAGTCGGCATCAAAGATGATTGCACTGTTGGAGCAATCCAGGCTGCTGCAAAACGCGTCGCAACGGGCGCAAACCGTTCGTGGCAGTCAACCATCGCTGGAGCGTTTTCAGATCGCGACTGAATTAAAGCCGCGCTCATTGCCACCCTTGATGGCGATTGCGCTGGAGAACGGCAATGGTGCGGCTGGCCCGGGCGGCGCGTCAACTGCAATGCCTGCTGCGGTGTCGTCTACTGCATCGCCCTCTTTATCCAGCCCGGCGGCATCACCTAGAGCGCTGCCTGCCGCACTTGAACCTGTGCCGGTCTATGTTCCTGCTCATTCTTCCTCTCCGCTTAACTTAACCTCACCAGCTGCCGCACAAGCGCCAACTCCAGGTTCTGCTAAAGCGGCCATAGACGCTAAGGCCCTATGATGCGCATGCTTAAAACGCCCCGCGCAAACCGGGTAGCAGCACTCACACTACTGGCGTTGCTGGTGCTGGCTTTTATTGCGGCGCTGGCTGTTCCCGCCTATTTAGCGCACGAGCACTATGATGCCTCGAACGCAAAAATGTCGCGCCTGCTGAGTGCCTATGCGACGCTGAATCAAAGCCGCCCACGACTGCTGCGTTCAGTTGAAATCCTGCGTACCAAAGACAGCAAAAAATTCTATCTGAAAGGCGCCACGCCCGCGCTCGCCTCTGCCGAGCTGCAGGACCTCGCAAAATCGAGTATCGAAAATAATGGTGGCCGAATTTTATCAACACAGGCCATGGCGAATAAAGAAGATGGCGGCTATCGCCAAATTGCCGCCACCATCCAGATGAGTATGACCATTCAAAATTTGCGGCGCGTGCTTTACGCGCTGGAAACGAAGGAGCCCTATTTGTTTGTAGATAGCCTGGTCGTGCGTTCGCAAGTGCCGCCGGGTTTCAAGCCAGCACCCGGGGTCGAGCCCGATTTATTTGTGCAGTTTGAGGTAGCAGGCTTTAGCCCGATCGTGCCAACTTCAGCGGCCACTGCTACCAATGCGGCGACAACATCGGTGAGCAAGACATGAAGCCCGCCACCCTGCGATTCGTTCATCCGTGGCTGCGCCGCTATGGTGTTACCGCGCTGCTGGTTACGCTATTGGCGAGCACCGCTTCGGTGATTGGCTACGAAATCGATTGGGGTCAAGGTGGACAAACGCCGGCCGTCCCGCTCAAGGTGGCAGCGCAAAGTGCTGATCAGGGGCTGCTGCCATCGTATGTGCCGCCGCCGATTGATCCCACTTATAAAGAAACCGTGGAACGCCCATTGTTTATTTCAACCCGCCGCCCTGCACCGGAAGGTACGGCGGTGGCGGTTTTGAGTATGAAAAAAGGGCAATATAAATTAACTGGCACCTCTATCAATAGCACCATGACCGTTGCCTTCCTGGTTGAAACCGCCTCGGGTAAATCGCTGCGAGCCAACAAGGGCGCGGAGGTTGGGCCAGGCAGCGGCATCAAGGTTGATACTGTGGAGCCAACCCGGGTGATTCTGCGGCAAGGCGATGAAACCGAAGAGCTGACCTTGCGTACTGCCGCCTCGCCGCGGGTTGCGCCGACGGCTATGGTTGCAACACCGGGTATGCCGCCACAGATGCCTGGCCCCGGTATGCAAGGCAATGGCAATATGCCGGGCCAATTTGCGGGCGGTGCGGCGTTGCCTTCAGCCCCATTCCCGTCGCCTCCGGTTAACCCACAAAATATCGGCGCGGGCATGCCGCTGGCGAATATTAAATCAGCGGCAGAAGCCAGCTCATTAGCGCCACCAGGCCAGCCCGCGCAAGTCGCCGCGCCGGTTGACCCTAACGCAGCCGTGTTACGCCGTCGTCGTTTCCAGAATTTGCCACAGTGATTTTTGATTTGTGATTTGCATTGATCAACCGCCGACTCGAAGTCATTGAAGCCAGCACCCATACTGAAAAGACTTGATCTTAAAATGATGAAAACCAACCTGTTACCTAGCCTTCGCATACGTCCTAAATGGTGTCCTGTCGCAATATTGTTGGCTGCCACCTTGGCAGGCTGCGCCGCGCCAGCAGTAAATGCGCCCGCGAATGAGCCGGTGAATACCGCTGCTGTCGCTGATGCCACGGTATCGACAATATCAACGGTGGCCGCTGTACCCGCATCCGCAACCGAGCCCACGCGCGTTCAAGCAGGCGCTGCACCGCTCGTATCTCCAGGGGCTGTGCCGCCGCCTGTGGGGCTTCCGCCACCCGCCGCTTCCGCTGTATCTGCTGCTGCGTCTGCTGCTGTATCGGCCACTGTATCTGCCACTACAGCCGACCGTGCGCCCGCTGTCGTCGCCCCGAAAGAAGCTATCGGGTTCTATCCTGGTACCGGACAATTTGTGAAGCCAACCACGCCGCCAGTAGCGCCACCCAAAGGCGGTGAGGAAACCTTCAATCTTAATTTTGAAGCGCAGGATATTCGTACTCTGGTGCAATCCATTTTGGGCGACTATCTGCATGAGACCTTCACCATTCATCCCGGGGTGACGGGCAACGCCACGATCCGCACCTCACAGCCGGTGGCCAAACGCGATCTAATTCCTATGCTGGAAATGTTGCTGCGCGATAACGGCCAAGTGATGGTGCGCGAAGAAGGCATCTATAAAATCCGGCCACAAACGGTTAGCACGCGCGGCACACTCAGCCCGCAATTAGCGAGCACCACCGCGGCGTTGCCGAACGGCTATTCCGTACAAATGGTGCAGCTCAAGTTTGTGGGCGCCAAAGATATGCAGCGCATTCTGGAGCCCTACGCGATTGATCCGATGGTTTCGGTACGGCTCGATGAGCCACGCAATCTAATTATTTTGAGCGGCACCCAGCGTGAAATAAAACACCTGCTCGAGATCATCGATATTTTTGATATTGATTTTTTAGCGGGCTATTCAGTCGGCCTGTTTCCTATGCAGACGGATGTGAAATCACTATCGGGCGATCTGGATCGTTTGTTCGGCGCTGGCGGGCAAGGCCCAGGGGCCAGCACCAGTCCGCTAGCGGGCATTGTGCGCATCATCCCGATTGAGCGCATGAACGGCCTGCTCGTGGTCAGCACCCAGCCGCGCTATCTGGAAGAAGCCAAAAAATGGATTGAGCGACTCGATAAAGCCGGTGGCCTTGCGGGCGGCATGCGTCTAAATGTTTATCCGGTGCAAAACGGCAAGGCCGATAAATTAGCGCAACTGCTCACCGATGTTTATGGCAACCGTAGCGGCAGCAGCGCCAGCCCATCGCTCGCGCCGGGTCAGCGCCCGGCACAAATTGCCACCCCTGGCAGCCCGGTTGTGCCCGCCCCGTTTAATCCGTTGCAAGCCCTGGCTTCAGTGTTTCAGAGCAGCGGCGTCGGCGTGGCGCAAAACACCCGCATCATTGCCGATGTTGATAACAATGCGTTATTGATTTTATCGTCGCCGTCCGATTTTGAAACGATTCAAAGTGCGTTGCGGCAGCTCGATGTGCAGCGGCGACAAGTCAGGGTAGAAGTTTTGATTGCGGAAGTAGCACTTAAGGACGAGTTGAAATACGGTATCGAATGGTTCATCAATACGCGAAACAACACCTCAGGCTCGCTACGTGCAAAGGGCGGAACGCTACCGGCGACCAACATCGCAGGCACCGCCGTT
>ENA-OFCD01000692-OFCD01000692.1-metagenomes-genome-assembly--contig:-NODE-692-length-20076-cov-3.929124_pt1 | contig 20076 bp, 19 predicted proteins | sample MGYA00153392_OFCD01 | MGnify analysis MGYA00153392
CGGATCGGGGGGGACGGCGCCGGGGAAGTGGCGCCGTTAATTTAAAGTCGGCGATGGCCTAACAAGAGATGTCAGAGCCTCGGTAGAGCTAGAAGAGTCCGGGTAGCACCTCCGTTGAAATATCGGCAAAACCCTGCTCGCGATCAGCGAGGTAGGTCGCCCAGGAGGTGGATCCCCAAATTTCAAGCCGAGTGTTGGCACCAATGACGACACACTCTTTTTCTAAACCGGCATAATTACGTAGGCCAGTGGGAATGGTGACTCTTCCTTGCTTATCTGGAACCTCATCGTGTGCGCCAGCGAACATAACCCGCATGTAATCGCGAGCGCCTTTTTCAGTGACCGGGGCTTGGCGCATCCGCTCAGTAATCGCGGTGAACTCCCCCATCGGAAAGACATAGAGACAGCGTTCCTGGCCTTTGGTAATGACTAGACCCTTGGCCAATTCATCCCGAAAGCGGGCGGGCAAGATAAGGCGACCCTTCTCATCGAGCTTTGGCTCGTGGGTCCCTAAGAACATTTATCTCCCCCTTGATCCACTTACTTGCCAATAATTCCCCCGAATTAGTGGCATTCACCACTTTACTCCACTTTTCCCCTTTTTCAACCACCTATACCCACTTTCTTACCAATTCACTCCATCCCCGGCCAGGATCACCAGCAAGTGGGCGATAAGAGAAAATTGGCAACGCCCGGCCAGGTCGGTGATTAGGCTTGCTCCTCTATGAGTAACAATGACGTCTCTACACATGAGGTCTTGATCGAGGCGAAGGCACTGGTCAAGCGATACGGCGACTTTACGGCGGTCAATGGCATCGATTTCCAAGTCCGAAAGGGTGAATCCTTCGGTTTTTTGGGGCCAAATGGCGCTGGAAAGTCGACCACCATGCGGATCATCGCTGCGACGCTTACCCGCACGAGCGGAGAGATCACCATTTTGGGCAAAGATCCGGAGAAATTCGGACCTGAGATCAAAGCCCACCTGGGAGTCGTGCCACAGGCCGATAATCTGGATCAGGCGTTGACCGTGGAAGAGAACCTCTACATCTATGGCCGGTACTTTGGACTATCCAAGACCTTCCTCAAACCGAAAATTGAAGAGTTGCTCGATTTCGCCCAGTTGGTGGATAAGCGGTCGGTCAAGGTTGATGCCCTCAGCGGCGGTATGAAGCGTCGGCTGACTATCGCACGAGCCTTGGTGAGTGAACCTGAAATATTGATGCTTGACGAGCCCACAACGGGATTGGATCCCCAAGCGCGTCATATCCTTTGGGATCGTCTCTTCCGGTTAAAAGAGCAAGGTGTGACCTTGTTGATTACAACGCACTACATGGATGAGGCCGAACAGCTCTGCGATCGCCTGATGGTGATGGATAAAGGCTCGATCATGGCCGAGGACTCCCCTGTTGGATTAATCAAAAAGTACTCAACAAAGGAAGTTCTGGAAGTTCGCTTCGGTTCTGACCGTAATGCGATGGTCGCACCTCAGCTTCGCGAATTAGTGGAACGCATTGAGGTATTACCCGATCGGATTCTGATGTATGCCGATGATGGGGAAGATCTCTTGCACCAACTCAATCAAAAGGGTCTACATCCCCTCACTTCCCTGGTCCGCCGCAGTTCGCTAGAAGATGTCTTCTTGCGTCTCACCGGTCGCACTTTGATCGAATAAGGCTGAGTTAAATATGGCCACTCGATTAGGTTCTCTCACCATCGTCGATGTTAATCAGATCAAAGCACGGGGCGCCCTATACGTTGCGGAATCTCGCATCCTCAGTATTCGAAAGTTCTTACCCGCTGTTATCTCCATTGCAGTTGCTAGCCCAACCCTGTATTTAATTGCAATCGGCCTGGGAGTTGGCAAATTAATCAACCACCACTCCGGTGGGGTTGATGGTGTCAGTTACCTAACCTTCTTGGCACCAGCACTATTGGCCACCGCCGCAATTCAAACGGCGATGGATGAGGTTGTCTTTACAACAATTCAAGGCTTCAAGTGGGGGAAGATCTTCTACGCAATGAATGCAACACCCCTTACGGGCAGACAGATCGCCGACGGAGTTTTTTTGAGTGCGATGCTGCGAACAGCATTTTCGGTTATCGTCTACGGAATAGTGATCTACCTCTTTGGTGGCATTACCAGCGCGCGCGGTTGGCTGGCTGTTCTGATCGGGCTTCTGGCGGGCGCGGCCTTTGGTGCGCTTTTACTTGGCATCAGTGCCTGGATCAAGAAAGATGACCAGTTCCTCAATATTTTGGGGCGTTTCATTATGGTGCCACTCTTTCTTTTTTCAGGCACCTTCTACCAACTCTCCACCTTGCCTATCTATCTTCGGTGGGTCGGCTGGATCTCCCCTATTTGGCATAGCACCGAACTTGGCCGTTTCTTAACGTACGGCCATCACATTAGTCCGCTGATGTTTGTCGTTCACTTCTCCTATCTCTTGGTAATGCTCGGCTTCGGTCTCTCACTCGCCTATCGCCAATTTGAAGCCAGGTTGCTTAAGTGAGTATTGAAAACGCAGTTGCGATCGCACAGTCACGAATCGGGAAGTTCGCTGCAGGCAGTTATGCCGGTCGTAGCCATATCCTCTTTGAGCGCAGTTGGATGGCATTTAAAAATTCTGCTTGGATCGCAGTCCTCTCTGGATTCTTCGAACCAGTTCTCTACCTTCTCTCTTTCGGCTACGGCTTGGGTCACTTAATCGGAGCGATCACCCTGCCAAATCACCACATCATTAGTTACCCCATGTTTATCGCTCCTGGGTTACTAGCGACCAGTGCGATGAATGGAGCGATCTACGACTCCACATGGAATGTCTTTTTTAAATTGAAATTCGACCGCATCTATCAAGGAATGCTACAAACCTCCCTTGGTTCACTTGATGTTGCACTTGGTGAAATTGGTTGGGCCTTGATGCGTGGTTTGGCCTACACACTGGGCTTTATGTGTGTCGCAGTTCCAGCTGGATTGATTCCTAGTTGGTGGGGAATTCTTGCAATTCCAGCCTCCGTCTTAATCTCATTTGGCTTTGCTTCGATTGGGATGGCAATCACGTCATACTTCACAACATTCCAACAGATGGACTTCGTCAATATTGTGATGTTGCCACTCTTCTTGTTCTCTGGATCTTTCTATCCATTGACGGTCTACCCCGGTTATCTACAAGGAATATTGAAATGTTCGCCACTCTGGCAGGGGATTGCGATGGTAAGAAATTTCACGCTGGGGACTGTCAGCTGGGGAATCTTGTGGCATGTGCTCTACTTTGTCGTAATGGTTACAATTGGTGTTTTTGCGACTTCAAAGAGACTTACAAAACTCTTTTTACGCTAAAGCCTTTAAAAACTAATTATCGTAGTTACGGCGATCCCAGCGTCCTTCAAGGCGGTCACTCCACTTTGCCTTCTTCACATTGGGTGATCTCTTTCCACCCTTGCCCATGGAGATATTAGTAAAAATAAAGAATGCTCCAGCCAAGGCAATAACGAATCCAAGCAGCCCGACGAAGATAAATTTAGCGATGAGTCCTGCGAAGAGAATAGCCATACCAGCCAGTAGGGCCAAGGCGCCATAAAAGACGAAGCTTCCCTGCTTGGTCCGCGCATTCCCGGTCAGGGTAGAGACCAGGCGGGGGTCTTCTTGCGCGAAGGCAGCTTCCATCTCCGCAAGAAGTCTGCGTTCGTGATCTGAAAGAGGCATGAGCAAACAATAGAGCAGTCTCCCCGCGCTTGCCTATCCGAACTTGAGTTGCCTACCTCTCAAGTTCCTCACTAAAACGCTCAAATAACCGTGCTGGACGTACGGAGGAATCGCCAAAACGGGCCTTAGCCTGATCCATAGCGCGTGTCGCCTCCCGCCAGCCACTTTCACGCTCTCCTAGTTCGAGTTGCACTGGAGTTCCCTCGCTTTCCACAAGGTTTTCTAATCCAATTCCAATCAAACGAATCCGTGCTCGATCGAGTTTGAGCGCCAGATACAACTTCTTGGCGACGTCGTAGCACTCCTGCATCCCATCGATTGGTAGCGCCACCGTCTTGGACCGGGAGATAGTTTTGAAGTCAGCAAAGCGCACCTTGATCGAAATCGTCTGGGTCGCCATCTTGCGCGCCCGTAACCTGCTACTCGCCCTTTCGGTCAGACGTAGGAGTTCGCGCAAGATCTCTTCTGGCTCTTCAAGGTCGCGCGCGAATGTTTCAGCCGCGCTAATACTTTTGTCCGGTTCATCCGGAGTCACCGGGCGATAGTCACGCCCCCACGCAAGTTCAAAGAGGTGCGCCCCATTTGCCTCACCGAGGGCGCGGATTAAAGTCTGTCGTGGGGTGTTTGCGATATCGCCGACAGTTCGTAGCCCCAAGCGCAATAACTCTTCATTTGTCTTGGGACCGACTCCCCATACCGCGCTCACTGGAAGTGGATGCAAAAAATCGAGCACCTTTTCCGGGTTCACTTCCAGCGCCCCGTTAGGTTTACATGCTTGTGATGCCAACTTGGCGATGAACTTCGTCGTTGCAATTCCCACCGAACAGGTAATGCCAACTTGTGTATAAACATCGCCACGAATCCGCTTTGCAATCGCCGGGCCATCTCCCATTAATTTGCGCGAGCCTGTTACATCGAGAAATGCCTCATCGAGTGAGATCGGTTCAACGAGTGGGGTGTAACTACCGAAGATCTCCATCACTGCATGCGAGACCTCGCTATAGCGCTGGTGATTAGGTACAACAAAGATGGCGTGTGGTGCCATGCGTTGTGCGCGACCAACTGGCATCGCGGCTCGGATGCCAAATTTGCGCGCTTCGTAATTAGCAGAGAGAACCACCCCGCGTGCACCCGCCCCAACGACAACTGCCTTGCCCCGTAGCGAGGGATCATCTTTTTCGGCGACCGAGGCGTAAAAGGCATCCATATCGACATGGAGGATCGTGGCGATCTCATCCATGCTCTGGCTCATAAACTCGCAGATTACGCCACTTCTCGTAAGAGTCGGTGAGTTCCCACACCGCGTCCGCCCGCAATGAGATCCCACGCGGGCCAGTACGCCTGATCTCGCCCCGTACCAGGAAGAGCGATGAGCTAAAGAGCAGGTTGCCACTACTGCGTTGGATATCTTCGAAGAAGGTCACATCATTACAGCCATGGCCATCATCAAGCGTTAAGAAGATAACACGCTTACCCGAACGGATCGGCGGCATCTGTAGCGCCACCTTGACCCCAGCGACTAAGACCAATTCCCCTGAACGTTTATAGATTAGATCAGAGGAGCGCACCGCCCCTACATGGTTAAGGAATTCGCCGTAGAACTCCATCATATGTCTAGATATATCCATACCGGTCAGATCGAGCTCATGTCTAACCTCTTCAGCAGATGACAATCGCGGCAGACCGCTCGCCTCAAGCGGTGGTGGCGTAAGACCCAGAACCATCTGATTAGTTGCGGTACCGCGCATTTTGGTACTTGATAACTTATAGAGATCTTGCAGATGTAGCAGCAGATCACGACGATTAAGTTCACCCCCGCTCAATTGACCTGACTGGCCTAACTGATGGAGTTCATCAAATGCACCAACCATGATTAAAGCCTCGCAGATTGGACGACTGGCCCCAGAGCGCGCGACAAAATCTGCCAAATCTAGATAAGGCCTTGAGAGAAGAATTCCCTCGACTTCACCATCGTTAATCCCCGCAATATCGCAGAGCGCCATCCTGATGGCATATCCACGCGCATCTGGCAGCACCAAACTCTTGCCAGTACTGATCAGATCAGGGGCTAGGTAAGGCGCACGGGTATCGCTATCTAAAGCAACTCGTTCAACTCGATAGTCACGCTCTGATTTATTGATATCGATCGCCTTGATAGCAATTCCCCATTGCCGCGCCTCATCCAAGATCAGACGCTTGGGATACATGCCAGGGTCGTGGGTAAGTAAGCCCGCAATAAAAGGCGCTGTGTAATGGGTCTTAAGCCATGCCGATTGATAGGTAGGCAGCGCAAATGCCGCGGCATGCGCCTTGCAGAATCCAAAAGAGGCGAAGGATCGCAAGATCTCCCAGACCTCATCAATAACCGCGCTGACATACCCCCGCGTAGAAGCGGCGGGATAGAACCAATCGCGTACCTCGATCTGTCCTTCTGGGTGGCCCATCTGGCGGCGCCGCTCATCACCCTCGGCCAAGGTGCACCCCGACATGATTGAGATAATTTGAATGACTTGCTCATGAAAGACAACAACGCCCTCGGTTTCGTGCAAGACATCGTAAAGATCGGGGTGGATCAGATCGCGCGCTTTGAGCCCCTGTCTGCCATTAAGAAATGGCACGATCATGTCGCTCTTTACCGGTCCTGGTCTAAAGAGTGAGATATCAATAATCAGATCGGTAAAGGTATCTGGTGCAAACTTTCCGACAAGTTCACGTTGTCCCGGACTTTCAATCTGAAAGATGCCAAGGGTGCGAGTGGATTTAATAAGATCAAAGGTAGGAGCATCATCCAGTGCGATCTGATCAATCTTAAGATCAATGCCATTGACTCGTTTGATCTCATCGACCGCATACGAAATTGCTGATTGCATCCGCACCCCGAGAATATCCAGTTTGAGTAAGCCGATAGCTTCAACATCATCCTTATCAAATTGCAACATCGGATATCCGCTGGCATTAATTTCCAACGGTGCATAATCCAAGAGTCCTGGATCCGATAGAACAACAGCGCAAGGGTGCATCGCCAGATGACGCGGCAAGCCATCGAGTTTGCTAGCAAGGTTGATCGCCATCTTGAGCAGCGGAGTATTGAGATTGAGGCTCTTTAACTCTGGCAAATTTGCTAGTGCCTTTTGAATATTACTTGAGCGCACATGCGGCATTGACTTAGCAATCAGATCAATCTCCATCGGCGCGATCCCTAGCGCCGCCCCCACATCACGGATCGCATGGCGAGCTCTATATGTTTCAACCATCGCCACGGTCGCTGTCGAACTGTTATCACCCGGTTTATACCTCGCGCTCTTAAAACCATAGCGATCAAAGACTGCGCTATATATTTCTAGGCGACGGTCCGATTCAACATCAATATCGATATCTGGTAGCTCTGCGCGCAGCACCGAACAGAAGCGCTCCATCAAAAGCCCTTGGCTAATGGGTTCTACGCCAGATATCCCGAGTAGATAACAGATCAGCGATCCCGCACCAGACCCTCGCGCCGCAACTCGTATACCCCGCGCCCGCGCCATATCTGCAACCGCAGCAACGCTTAAGAAGTATGGTTCAAAGCCCAACGTTGTTACAGTTTCAAGTTCCTCTTCCAATCGCACCGCAGCTTTTACAGATAGTTCACCGGTATAACGCGATAAGGCAGCCCGCGTACGCTGCCGCAACTCTGCAGGGTCGGTGATATGCGGCAGATGAATCGCGCCGAGGCCAATGTCGCGCCGTGCAGATAAGCGCAACCGTTGCGCTAAATCTTCGGTATCAGCAATTAAGCGATTGCCATTGCGCTCCCCTGCCGCACGCGCGATCTCATCACCTACCCATGCCATTTCAGCGGGGTTCTTTAAATATGCCTCGCTATTGCTCCGTTCAACATGCTTGTGATGCAAAGGCACTAACTTGCGCGCCGAATCCAACACATCTGCAACTGGACCATCGCTACGGTCGAGCATTCGCACCGCATTAGTCAAAATCGCTGGCAGGCTGTGATCCCGCGCAAAGCCCAACATCCGTGCCGCATATGTCGTCGATAATGGACCAGTCCCTGCTCGCAGGTGCGACGTACACTCAATAACCTGCCCCGCAAATAAATCAGCAGCAGCCCCATAAATAGATAGCGCCTCTTCGATACGTCTTGCATTAATCGCGGCGGCCAACTGTGAATGCACACCATGCGCCACAATCAGTTGCGATGAATATCGCGAGGCCTCATTCAAAACTTTGTAAGTAAGCAACTTGTCATCACTCAAATTGATGCTGCTGATCAATCGATAGAGCGCACCTAACCCGTCGCCTTGCGCAAAGATCGTGACGCGATACTTCTTCTGCAAGAAACTTAAATTAACGCCAAGGATTGGCGCCACCCCAATCTCTTCACAACTCTGTGCAAACCTAATTGCCCCAGCAGCATTGTCCCGATCAGTCAGCGCAATCGCTGTGGAACCATGCTCTGCTACCCGTTCAACTAAACGATGTGGCAGTGCAGTCCCATATTTAAAGGAGTAGCCACTAGCAACAGAGAGATGTGTAAACGGAAGTTTCATGACGGTCTAGATGTTGGGCGGATCTGCCATTTGTTAGTGATCTCGTCTAACTCAATCTCAAAAGTTGCCAGCGCACCCTCGGGAGCTGCCTCAACCCGCCAAATTGCTTTGCCGCCATCATTAAAGGTGACATCCTCCAGTGGAACCTTCTGCAATCGACCATCATCAATCCGGTTCCACCATCCACCAGATTCACGCCACCTAGAAACAATGGCGTGAACGTGGAAGCGTCGCCCCTTATAGATGAACTCCAGCGGTTCACCCTCCGGTGCGATAACCCGTGCCCCAGGTGATACCCCTGGAGGCTCGCCAATAGCCCCTGGGACGGATCCAGGGGTGGCGGGTGGGTTAATGGCTGATTCGAACATATGTTCGAAAGATAGTCCGACCCAGTGACAGGGGCAAGTGGGTTTGAATTTAATAGAAAGCATAAAACAGAATTAATTAAGCATTACAATACCTAATATTGTTTTTAATAAAGGGACTATGATACATAATCAAAGCACATTTGGGAGGGAACATGCCAAAAACTTCAGCCGCCAAAATTCGGCGCCAAACACGAAGCGCCCTGGATCCACGATTGAGTCAAGCTCGGGAGGCCTCCTTTGCATTCGAAACTCCTCGAAGTGGGTGGATCCGCGGGATACGAACTGCGCTAGGTATGTCTGCAGCAGATCTTGCTAACAGAATCGGAGTCGACACCTCAACGGTTCTTCGGATGGAACGTGGCGAATCTCGTGGAACAATTCAATTGTCTACTCTGAAAAGAGCCGCCGAAGCCCTCAACTGCGACTTGGTTTACGCGTTGGTTCCAAGAGAAAGCCTCGCAAAGTCAGTTCGAGTACAAGCAGAAAAAAGAGCTGCAAAGATGATGGCCCCGATTGAACACACGATGAAACTTGAAGATCAAAGTGTGCCTAAATATTTAACCGAAGAGAGCAGGGAAGAGCTAATTGCTGCTTGGCAGCGCAAAATTGGTCTTTGGAGTGAGTAAGGATGATGATTCATGGCTTGCCGGTGAACCAAACGGGGCTACTCCCCTAACGGCAGATGATCGTGAATTCCTGAAGCCAAATTGGGTTGGGACACGAGCAGAGTTGAATGCAGTTGAGCAGAACAATATTTTGAAAGCTCAACTGCAACCCAAATGGAATCGGATGAGCACATCAACTCTGCTCGATGATCTGACGATTCGCAACTTGCATGAGTCAATGTTTAATGATGTCTGGGACTGGGCTGGCAAATATCGCTCTCGAGAATTAACCATCGGTGTTGCTCCTGATCAAGTTTCAGTTGCAGTCCGACAATTGGTAGAGAACGCCAAACTCTGGTTCAACACTACCGATCCAATTGAGATTGATCAGCCAGCATGCAAAGTGCATCATCGCCTCGTGGAAATTCATCCATTTAACAATGGAAATGGCAGGTTCGCGCGCGAATATACAAATTTAATTCTGCATTCAATGAAACAAGACAAATTTACCTGGGGAATCGGTTTAACAAAATCCAGTGTCAGGGAATCCTACATTTTGGCCTTGCGGGAAGCCGACAAAGGAAATTTTGATCCTCTTTATAAATTTGTGCGTTCCTGAAATGAAAAATCGCGACCGAGTTTTTGACTCATCTCTTCTCTCCAAATTGATAGCCCAAAATTATTTTGGGCTAAATGAATCGAACCAACAGGTAGAAGTGAGTTCGAATCCCACGAGGCGCACTTTTTCACATTATCAAGAGAGCATCCTTTATGGCAATCGCAGTTATGTCATAATTAGTTCACCATCAGTTTGGCAGGCAAAGGGATTTAACTTTCGGGTTGAATCCCTTTGCTATTTGGTTTCCCCACGTCATAGTTATTCACATTAACCAATTGTGAAAACAACCAATACCCGTTCCTTTCTAAATACTTCTCTTGCGTGGTTGGCGTGGTGTAATTGGCAGCACATCTGTTTTTGCCAAACTGCTGGTGCGGGTTCGAACCCCGTCGCCAACTCTGTAGTCTCAAAAGAGTTTTACCGATCGATTGGCAAAGGTCACTGAGTAAAGCGAGTTGAGCGGGGGTCTTGGGAGAAATCCTGAGACCCTATTTAATATCGATGCAAAAGATCGATTTCCAGTGCCCAGTTTCATCCCGCGAGGCGCACTTTCAGAATCGGTACTTGCTAAAACTTTGGTGCAATCAATTTTTGTCGTCAAATCCTTTAGGACTCAGCAACTTGCAACTCTTCAATGGTGTCAGTTACCAAAAATCGTTCAGCGGTAAGCGAATCAGTACTCAAGATCGCTTCAATTAATTTCTCACTCCCAGCAAGGAGGGTTACGTCGTAATCAATTTCAGTCACCAATATCCAACTTCTATCATTTGGCCAAAGGAGGTTTGGTGACTGTGGATGAAACCACCCCATACGCACGTGCCCAATTTTCAGCGCCTCAATCAGCGGACCCTTGGCCAACAAATAGTTACGGTTAGGCAATTTGAATTGTTCCGAATTTAAAATTCCAACTGGCAAGGTGTGCAAATCTGGATGTTCCGTTGGTGGAACAAAACTCTTTCGGCGAGGGTAACTTCCATATCGCAAAATGAATTCTTGAAAGAATCTCTTCAACCTTGGGCCACGCACAGCTGTAAATGGAACACCCGGATTTCCCCAGCCGTAACCATCCCACATCGCGAAGCAACAGTCTTCCTGAACCGTCGTAAATTTGGAGAGAACTCCCAACAGAGTTTTAAGGGTTTCTGGTCCGAGAGCTCCCTGGTGATCACCTTCCCCGGTATGCCTAATTAGGACATAACTTTCAAAACCCTTTGGAATCACAATTCCAATGGTTCTTGGAACTTCAGAGAAAGGAACCCGGGGAGCTAAAGAATCTCGGATCCAGTCACCAACTGAGATATCAGTGGTGATAGTTAGATTCGCATTCTCCGGTGGTGAAGCCATATACAAAATCTACTAGAACCAGCCCTCTTTAGGTGAGGAGCACTGTTAAGTGCTAGTGCCCAGTTTCATCCCACAAGGCGCACAGGACTTCTCTTTATGTTCTTCGAATGGTTCGGATTGCACCGAAGCGATCAGCAATGGTCTGAATCTTTGAACTCCATGGTTTATCAGGTGCCAACTCGTCCCATGCCGTCAAAGCGAGAATGAGCGAAACAACCTGACCGCCAAAAGCTTGATCAGTCCAGAAATACTGTGGCTGTATTACGAACGCTAATCTTTTCTCGGGATCTGTACTCTCAGGATTTTCAAAAACGTAGTGCTGTTTAATACTTAGTCCCGCGTGAGAGACTTCTGATAATTGACGATATGGGAGATAAAGCAACTCACCACCAGCGATCGCCTTAAAGCGTTCTATGAATTGGAGCGCTTCGGAAGATTGGTATTTTACAAGTTCTTCAAATTCGATCGTGGTGAATGAAAGGTCCTCAGTAGAGACTGGAATGTTAAGTTGCGCCCTGTGGTTAAAGAGCTTCCTCTCCTGAACGGCATATTCGTGCGTTAAGGCATTTGCAGAATTTGGAGTTACGGACAACCAGGCGGCAGTAATCGCACACTCCATGCTCAACCTGATGAGTGGAGCGGCCTGCAGGAACATTCTATGTTCACCTAGTAGCGCTACCGACTCGGTAAGGGCGACTGTGTGTTCAGCAAAGGCTCGAACGAACAATCCAGTATCGGGACTGTTATCGATGATGGGGGTTTTGACGAGTTTCTCCTCGACCTGCCAAATCGCGAGAAGTTCTCTCATGCCTCCGATGGATTCTTCAATGCTTGGAGTTGTAGCGTTCTTACCCAAATCTGTCATACTCAAAATTTAGACCATGCAAACGACATCTGATGGTCGCGCTGGATCAGGTGGCGGATCTATCGACATACGGCAAATGCTGACTCCCGGTGCCCAGTTTCATCCCACAAGGCGCACCCGCTGAACGTTGACAACCCACCCCGTGGCACAGACCCGTACTTTGAGTTCGGTGAACTACAATCTTCCTCAAGCGAGGGATGTCTTCCATGAACCAAATTGAAAAGAGCATCCGTACCCTAGATGCTTGGCAACAACGACACCGCTTCCCCGCCTTCGCCTTTGCCGTCTTTAAGAAATTCGGCGATGACCAAGCCGGCAATCTCGTCGCGTTACTGACCTACTTCGCCTTCCTTGCGACCTTCCCATTGCTGCTTGCATTATCAGCCATCCTAGGATTGGTGCTCCAGGGAAATCCTTCGCTGCAAGCCAGCATCCAAATTTCAGCTCTATCTGAGTTCCCTATCATTGGCACCCAGTTAAGTTCCCAGCTTGGGGTCTCTTCGCTGGGACACTCAGTGCCCGCATTAATTATCGGCATCGGTGGCGCAATTTTGGGCGGCCAAGGACTCGGCAATGCACTGCAGAACACGCTGAGCACTCTCTGGAACGTTCCCAAAGTGGACAGACCTGGTTTCCCCTCCAACTACCTACGCACCTTCAGCCTGCTCGGATTACTTGGCATTGGAACCATCCTCACCACGGTTGCAGCATCGTTGGTCGGGGCAGGTCACGTGCTCGGGCTCAGCGGAGTACCCATCAAGGTCCTGGCCATCACCCTCTCCACTGCAATTGACATCGGCCTCTTCTTCGCCGCATTCCGGATTGCCGCCGCCAAAATCGTCGCCACCCGCGACCTAATACTTGGCGCCATTTTGTCCAGCATTGCCTGGCAAATCCTGCTCAGCCTGGCGGGGATCATCATCAGCCACGATCTTAAACATGCCCAAGCGATCGCCGGATTCTTTGGTGTTGTCCTCGGACTACTCGCCTGGTTCGCGCTACAAGCCACCGTCACTGTTTACGCCGTAGAAGCTGACGTCGTCCGCGCTCATCACCTCTGGCCACGGAGCATCACTCAACCACCCCTCACTCCAGCTGACAAACAATTTCTACTTGAAGCCACAGCCGCCGAAAAGCGGCGCCCCGAACAGAAAATTACAGTGGAGTTCACTGAGTAAACCAATCAAGAATCAGAGAAAGTTTTATAGTTAAGACAACACAGTTACCCAGCGCCTAGTTTCAACCTACGAGGCGTACTTTTGATATTAAATGCTAGAAATCAATGACGTATTGATACTCCAGTAATTCAAAATCAGCTCGTTTTTCAGTTTTACTTTTGCCGTTGGATTGCCAACCATGAGATTCATACCAAGCGCGAGTTCGAATATTCTGGTCAAGAACCCAAAGTACCGCTCCATTTAGCCCTTGGTCTTTAAGCAGCTGAATACCTTCTTGCATTAATTTAGAGCCGATTCCATGGCTCTGAAAGTTTGGCTCAACATAAATTGAAAATACTTCGCCCAATCCAGTTTCCTCAGATTCTCGGCTCGGACCAATCCCTATAAAACCAACTATCACTCCATCCATTTCAGCAACGATCGTTTGATTCCCTGCGGTAGCGGATTCAAGAATTTCGACCCAATTTTGGGCTCTGCGGTCCACGCTCAGACTCTCGAGATAGCCATCTGGAATCATGCCTAAATATGCGCTCTGCCAAGTAGTCACATGAACTTGAGCAATTCTTTGGGCATCATCCGCGTTTGCCTGTCGGAGCAGAAGTGATCCCATGCTCAATTATTACAGAAGCACTGGAATCTGAGGTGAGATGAATTAATGACTCCCAGTACCCAGTTTCATCCCACGAGGCGCACTTTTTCACATTACTAAAAAAAATTTCCTGTAAGGCAATTGGAATTGTGCCATAATTGAATCACCTTCAGATTGGCAGGCAAAGGGATTCAACCTTCGGGTTGAATCCCTTTGTTATTTGATTTCCACACCGCTTATTTACTCACATCATCGTATTGTGAGAGCAACCTACGTCAACAGTCATCTAGATACTTCGCCTGCGAGGTTGGCGTGGTGTAATTGGCAGCACATCGGTTTTTGCCAATCTGAAGGTGCGGGTTCGAAACCCGTCGCCAACTCCGCAGTCTCAAAGAAACTTTGCTGATTGATTGGCAATGATCGAAGTTGTAAAGTCTCGCGAGCGGGGGCCTTGGATAAAAATCCATGACCCCTATTTAATATGGGGGTAAAGAATTGAATCTCATTCTCCAGTTTTAACCCACGAGGCGCACTTTTTTGGTGCTCAATTTGTTACGCTACCTACCCAGTGAACAGAACATACGAGGTCGTCATCGTTGGCGGGGGCCATAACGCTCTAATCGCCGCCTGTTATCTAGCCAAAGCGGGAATGAGCGTTCATATTCTCGAACGAGAAGATTCTCTTGGCGGCGCTGCCGTCTCACAAAAGGTGTTTCCTGAATATGAAGCACAACTTTCCCGTTATTCATATCTAGTCTCGCTCCTTCCTCAAAGGATTATCGCTGACCTAGGTCTCTCTTTTGAGACACTCGGTCGAAAAATCGCCTCTTACACACCGGACATGGCTGGCGGGCTTTTAGTTTCGACCGATTGGAACTCTGAGACAGAAGATAGTTTCGCTTCGCTCACTGGTTCATCCAAGGAATTTGATGAGTGGCAATCTTTTTACTCTGAGGTGCTCCACTTCGCTCAAGTTGTTGCTCCAACAATGCTTGAAAAACTTCCCACCCGGAGTGAACTAAAAAATGCGGTCAATCATAAGATATGGGGTTCGTTAATCGAGAGGCCAATCGGAGTAGCAATTGAAGAGAGGTTTTGTAACGACCTGATCAGGGGCGTAGTACTTACCGATGGTTTAATAGGAACGTTTGCTGATGCCCATGATTTGGCAGCAAATCGTTGCTTTCTCTATCACTTGATAGGAAATCAAACCGGTGAGTGGCGAGTGCCCAAAGGTGGAATGGGAGAGTTGGTTAGAGAGTTGACCGATGTGGCAGTGTCTCTTGGCGTAAGTTTCGAAACATCCAGAGATGTTCTCTCCATTTCGAAAGATCTTCTTCTAACGTGTGCATCTGGAGAGATCTATCAGGCGAATTTTGTGCTTGCAAACTGTGCACCTCAAATATTGGCTAAACTCACGGGTGAATCTGCTCCGACTTCTCTCGAGGGAAGCCAAGTAAAAATCAACATGCTTTTGAAAAAATTGCCAAGATTAAAAAGTGGATTAGATCCCAAAGTAGCCTTTACTGGGACTTTTCATCTTGACGAAAGATATAGCGATCTTCAAAGAGCTTACAAGCAGAGCGCCGCAGGCAATATTCCAGATATCATTCCTGCTGAAATGTACTGCCACACCTTGACTGATTCGTCCATTCTTTCACCGGAACTCACTAGCGCTGGATATCAGACACTCACGCTCTTCGGAATTCACACTCCAGCATCTCTCTTCGACAAGGATAACGAAGGGATGAAAAGGGAGATAACTTCTAGACTCTTTAAACAACTCAACAATTATCTTCTTGATCCAATTGAGGAGTGTCTCGCACTCAATTCCGATGGAACATTGTGCGTCGAGACTAAATCCCCTCTTGATCTAGAGGAGTCCATATCTCTACCACGTGGAAATATCTTCCACAAAGATCTCTCATTTCCCTTTCGGGAAGATGGAACGGCGGAGTCATGGGGAGTAGAGACTAATCACCCCAACATTTTTCTCTGCGGCGCTGGCGCAATTCGCGGAGGTGGAGTCAGCGGTATTTCTGGACATAACGCCGCCATGGCAATACTCGAGTTTGTCCACAAACTAACGGACTGAAGCTTCTCTTGAATTCCTAGCCGCGTGGCCGAGGGAGGCTATCTAAACTTAAAAAAGTGATTTTTTATCAAGGAGATCGCTTAATAGAGGGCTGAAGATGGGTTCAAAGTCTGAACGATGGGTTGTCCACCTCCCGGGTGAAGGTCGCCCTATTAATATGGGTGGATTTGGCATGACTCTAAAAGTTGACGCCAATGACACGGGCGGCGCCTTCTCCCTTTTGGAAGCAATGGAACCACCTAATTTTGGGCCTCCTATGCATATTCATGAGGACGCGGGCGAAGCGTTCTACGTGCTCAGTGGTGAATACCTCATATTTGTGGAGGATCAGGAGTATCGCTGTCCTGCTGGATCATTCATATACATCCCCGCCGGGGTGATCCATGGGTTTCGCGTGACGGATTTCTCAATTCGAAAGCTAAATATTTATAGCCCGGCTGCAATGGTTGGCTACTTTGATGAGTTGGCAGATGCGGTTGCCACGGAGGTTCAACTCGATTCGGACTCGCACGCGACAATGGCCGTGAAACACGGGATGCGCGTCCTTGGGCCAGTTCCGGAAGGCTATGCCTAAAGCGTGAAGCTACTCCGTGACTAGAACGACCCTAGTCACATCCGTGGCGCGTACTCGAAGCACCTGTTCAGCTTGGGAAGCGCCGCCATAGAAGACGAACCAGCCATCTTTCAATTCATAGGCAACGGCTTTGACGGTCTCAGCAGGCTTATCGATGTAGTACTCGATCTGGTAGGTAAAGATTTCCATGGTTTCCCTGCTTTCCTTAGAGGTCAATCGTATCGGTGATCAAACGGACCGGAATAGGGGCATAGATATGAGGATAGAAATCGCCCGCTCCCCCATCTTCAAAGAGCACATCGATGCCAGCAGTTTGAAGTCTGGCTTGGCTAAGAACGAGGACGACCAAGTTCGCGTTGGATTCTCCATACAGGTAATTCTTTGTGCCCTCTAACTGAATACTGGTGGAGGCGTGGATGAAGCCGACATCATCGAAGGACTTGCCTTTGGTCGAACGGTCGAAAAGACCCGTTAACTGGGCGTGAGTCCACTCGGCCTTAGTTGTGACATGGTAAATCAGATCAGTGCTATTGAAATCCAGATCAGATTGCTCCATAGGTAAAGTCTAAGCAGGAAGTTCCAAAAATCTACCGCTCCAGAACTATCGAACTTTGAGCTGGGATTTTGACCTGGGAACCCTTGATCGTCGAAAGCACCTTGGCTCCGGCTTTGTTCCCACTCACAACCAAGTTCCATGAGCCAGAGGATGGAAGTGAGATCGATTGGCTGGCTGTGGTTGCATTAAATGCGACAACGATCTTCTTCCAGGAGTCCTTACTCTTGGCCCCATTAAGTGAATAAGCGATTACTCCATCAATTGTCGGGAGGAAGGAGAGATCGGCCTTAATTGCAGCCGTGGAGGTCAAGCGGAAAGCCGGGTGTGCGCCGCGGATAGCGATTAAACCCTTATAGTAATTATTGGTGCTGATATTCATCGAAAGGGTGCTCCACTTTAGGGAGTTGACGGCATCACTCGAGTTATAACTATTGCCGTTGCCACCCTTCGTTCGAAGGAATTCTTGTCCCGCCTGGATGAAAGGGACTCCCTCGGATAAATAGACGATCGCGGCGCTCATCTGGTCCATCTTTACGATGGATGCGGGCGTTGCCCCCACAGCACTGGCAGTTAATTTATCGAATAGGGTCTGGTTGTCATGTGACTCTACATAATTAATAGATTGGCCCGGGGCGCCCGTTGTCCAAGTATTGGGCAAAGAGCCGTTATAAGCAGTATTTCCCACGATTCCAACTTTTACATCGAGAGCTCGGGTGAATAAACCTGAGACAAATCCCCGATCACCCTGGTTGAAGACCCCACCCTTTGCTCCATCGCGGATTTGATCATTAAAGGCGGCAACTCCAGGGACTTTGGTGATGTTGCCTTGGTAGGCGGCCTCAGATTGAGGCAAGGAGCTAGCGCCGTACCAACCCTCGCCCAAGATCAAGATCGTTGGATCAATCGTTGTCAGATCTTTGCGCACTTGGTTGATGGTTGTGACCGCCATCTGTCCCATTTGATCGATGCGAAAACCATCAACGTGATACTCGGTCGCCCAATACTTGAAGGAATCCGTGATGAACTTGGCTGCCATGGAACGCTCGTCGGCAACATCATTGCCTACACCGCTACCACTTGTTGGATCACCATTGGAATCAGTTCGAAAAAAGTAGCCGGGAACGATAAGGCTCTCGCTGTACGTGTTGGCGTTAAAGACATGGTGATACACCACATCCATGATCACGCGAAGACCCAGGTTATGCATTGACTGAATAGCACTTTTGAGTTCAGTAATGCGGTTTGTTGGGTTGGCAGGATCGCTCGAATATGAACCCTCTGGGACATTGAAGTTCTGTGGGTCATATCCCCAGTTGAAGGTAGGGGAAGATTCATCGACAGAGGCATAGTCAAAGATTGGCAGCAGCTCAACGTGAGTAATGCCCAGGCTTTTGATATGGGCGATGCCGGTTGCTACACCCTTATAAGAAGTTTTGGTATCGGTAAAGGCCAAGTACTTGCCTAGATGAGCAGCGGGCACACCACTACTTGGATCAATCGATAGATCCCGGACGTGCAACTCATAAATTGACGCATCTGTTGGATTGCCGGTGAATTTTGGCTTGTTGCTCTTCCATCCCGTTGGATTAGTCTGAGCTAGATCGACGACTACGCCCTTCGTACCGTTGATGGTCGTAGCGCGGACATACGGATCAACGGCATCGTTAGTATCCCCATTGACCACGACGCGGTACATGTAGGCCATGCCATTGTGATCGCCAGACATCCTGGCGACCCATGTCCCATTTACATCAGCGGTCATCGGTGATTCGATTCCGTCCCCAATCCCTACGTTCAAGGATGGAAAGGTCAGTAGTGAAACCTTTGTTGCCGTTGGAGCCCAGACACGAAATTTGGTCTCACTCTTTGAATAGGTATTTCCTAAATCATTGCCAGCGTAGGTGTATTTCGCGCCGAAATCTGCTGAATCAAATATCTTTGCTTGCGTAACCGTCGGATTAATTGGAATTGGACCGGTTGGAACAGATGTATAAATAACCTTGTCGCCTTGGCGGATCCAAATTTCTGCGCTTCCGGTTGAGTCAAAGCCCGTTATAAAACGATCGATCGATCCCTCTTTCTCTACCCAGAGACCTTTGCGAAGAATGAGGCCAAGACCATCAAAAGAGGATAAACCGGTGACATCAATCTTAGCGATCGCACCAAAGGTATCTTGGCTTGCGAAAGGAAATCCTGCAGCACTCACCTCTTTATCGTTGGCGGTACCAGGAAGGTCGCGCCACAGGTAAACGTTCCAATCTTTGTAATCTGCCGCGGTGCGTTGATAATGCACGGTGAGATGTACCGTGTCGGGAAGAGCGGCTCGCGCAGGCGCTAGGGCGATCGCCGGAAAGATTAGGGCGAGGAGAAATGTGACTATTGCTAAAGCAACACCTCGTGAACTTTTAACCATCTCTGAAGATTAGAGGGAAAGTCTGTGAATTTTAAGATTTGAAGAGGAAGGAGGGAAGATTAGACTAACTATTTAATGGCGGCTTCTCTTGCGAATAATTCGAGTTGAGGATTGTGAAGCCAATTTCTTGTAGGAATAGATAAACCAAACCGTCAGTGAAAGAAAAGTTACCAGAGTCACGATCGGAATCACGGCCAAAAAGGGAGGCGGGGGTGGGGGCAGAGGAAGCAGGTACGCCGTGGAGACCCGTGGGAAAGGTGGCTTATGCAAACCTTGAATTTCAAAGTCGATGAATACCGCCAGCGTTATAACAAAACTGTAAATCCAAGCCCAAAAAACACGCAGTCGGTAGAATGGAGTTCTGATTCTAAAGGCCTGAAGTGATTGCCTCACACTAGTTACAGCGGATTCATCCCTGGGATCGTCAGAATATGATAACTCTGCGCGTGAATCTCGTAGGGAGACAGCGATATTTGGCTCCTCGGTTCTGATCACTAGGTTGGATAACTCTTCGTTGCTTATCTCATTGAGATCTTCTACAAAGTCGGCGGTAACCCCATCACCGACACTGATCGTAATTGATTCGGACAGGAGTGACCAGCGTTCCATCAACTCATCAA
>ENA-OFCD01000693-OFCD01000693.1-metagenomes-genome-assembly--contig:-NODE-693-length-20055-cov-4.298050_pt1 | contig 20055 bp, 15 predicted proteins | sample MGYA00153392_OFCD01 | MGnify analysis MGYA00153392
TTGACAGGTTGACCACGCGGCCCCACTTCGCCTCGACCTGGTGCTTCTGCACTTCCCGGCTCATCAGGAACGCTCCGCGCAAGTGCACTCCCATCACGGCATCCCAGTCGCCCTCGGTCATCTTGAACAGCATGTTGTCACGCAGGATGCCAGCGTTGTTGACGAGGATCGTGGGAGCCCCGAGTTCGGCAGCGGTGCGAGCAACCGCACTCGCGACAGCGGCAGCCGGTATCCACGATCGCGTCGACGGTGATCGACGTGTCCTCCGCACGAAGGTCGATCACCGCCACGGCATAGCCGTCCGAGGCGAGACGCTTCGAAATGGCGGCTCCAATTCCGCGGGCGCCTCCCGTGACGATGGCGGTGCGTTGCCCGGTCATCCGTTCTCCTTCTGGTGATCGTCCGGCCCGTGGGCTTTTGGCTTCTCGGGGGCTTTTGGCTCGAACACAATCAGTTGGCGGAGCGCCCGGCCCTCGGCGAGAGCATCCATCGCCTCATTCAACTCATCGAGGTGGATGCGGCTGGAGATGAGTTTTTCCACCGGTAACCGTCCCTCGCGCCAGAGCTGGGCAAACAGCGGGATATCGCGCGACGGCACCGCTGAGCCGAGGTAGCTGCCGATGATGGTCCGCGCCTCGGCGGTGAGAAGGAGCGGGGAGATCGTTGCGCGCGCGTCCGGCGCCGGGAGGCCGACAGTCACGGTGCGCCCACCGACAGCGGTTGCCTCGAGCGCAGTCTCGAACGCGCGGGCGTTGCCCGCGGCCTCGATCACCACGGGCGCTCGAACTCCGGCGTCGAGCAACTGCTGGGGGGTGTAGGTCTCGGTCACACCCAGGTCGCGCGCCGTTGCGAGCTTCTGCTCAACACCATCGACGCCGATCACGTGATGCCCGAGCGAGAGGGCCACAAGAACTGCGGCCATGCCGACACCGCCGAGTCCCACGACCATCACGGTCTCGCCCGGCTCGGGCTTGGCAGAGTTGAGCACCGCACCGCCGCCGGTCAGCACGGCGCAGCCGAGCAGCGCCGCGACATCCGCCGGAACGTCCGGATCCACGCGCACCACCGAGGCGCGGTTAACGACCGCGTGGGTCGCGAAGGCGGAGACTCCGAGATGGTGGGAGACCGGATGCCCGTCCCGGTGCAGCCGCATCGCTCCACCGAGCAGTGTGCCCGCACTGTTGGCCGCGCTCCCGACCTCGCAGGGGAGGCGACCACCGGTGGCGCATCCCGCACACGTGCCGCAGCGAGGGAGGAAGGTCATCACCACTCGGTCGCCGGGCACGAGGTCGGTGATCTCACCGCCGAGTTGCTCGACGATTCCGGCGGCCTCATGGCCGAGAAGCATCGGGGTCGGCCGCACCCGACTGCCGTCGACGACAGACAGGTCTGAGTGGCAGACGCCGGCCACCTCGATGCGCACCAGGAGCTCTCCGGGGCCCGGAGCATCCAGTTCCAGCCGGGAGATCGACAGGGGAACGGATGCCGCAAAGGGCGGTTTCGCCCCGATGCGCTCGAGGACCGCGCCGACGATCTCCATTGATGCCTTTTGTTGGTGGGGTGTGCCGACCGACCGGAAAACCGACCGGGCGGTATGGAGTCTATCCGTCCGGCCGGGGAAACTGCCTGCGCGCCAGCGAGTGACACTCGCGCCCAAACGTTCGGGCGCGAGTGTCACTCGGGGCAGCGGAGCTTGGCGACGAGCACCGCTCGGGCAGCGTTCAGGCGGAGACCGTCTCCCGCTCCGCGACCGTGTCCACCAGGTAGTGCGCGTAGGCCGGGATCGTGAGGAAGGTCGGGAAGTCATCCTGCAATGTCACCAGGCGCACGATGGCGGCGGCATCATCGAATCGGTCGTCGGTCGACCGGTCGCTGCCGTCGAGCTCGCGCTGCAGCATCCCCTCGACAAGGTCTCGCGTCACGAGGTCACCCTGTTCGGTGATCACCCGCTGGGCGATCCACTGCCAGAGTTGCGAGCGCGAGATCTCCGCGGTGGCGGCGTCCTCCATGAGATTGTCGATCGCCGCCGCGCCGACGCCACGCAACCAGCTTTCGATGTATCGCAGCGCGACAGAGACGTTGCGACGCACGCCCTCGGTGGTGACCGTCTGGTCGAACGAGCGCACATCGAGCAGATCGGCGGCCGAGACATCCACCTCCGGTCGCTGGCGGTCGACCTGGTTGGGGCGATCGCCGAGCACTGCGTCGAACTCCTCGCGGGCGGTGGCGACGAGATCCGGATGCGCCACCCAGGTGCCGTCGAAGCCATCGGTGGCCTCGCGCCGCTTGTCGTCGTGCACCTTCGTGATCGCCTGCGCGGTGATCTCTGGGTCACGACGGTTCGGGATGAACGCGCTCATGCCGCCAATCGCATGAGCTCCCCGGCGATGGCAGGTGGCGACGAGCAGCTCGGTGTAGTTGTGCATCATCGGCGAGGTCATCGTGATGCGATCGCGGTCGGGAAGCACAAACTGGCGGCCGCGACCTCGGAAGTTCTTGATCAGGCTGAAGATGTAGTCCCAGCGACCGGCGTTCAGGCCCGCGCAGTGATCCTTCAACTCGTAGAGGATCTCGTCCATCTCGAACGCGGCCGTGATCGTCTCGATGAGAACCGTCGCGCGGATCGAGCCATGCTGGAGCCCGAGCGCGATCTCCGAGAAGGCGAAGATGTCGTCCCATAGCCGTGCCTCGAGGTGGTTCTCGATCTTCGGAAGGTAGAAGTACGGTCCACGACCGTCCGCAATGAGCGCCGCAGCATTGTGAAAGGCATACAGGCCGAAGTCCACGAGCGACGCGGATGCCGCCTTGCCGAGCCCAGCCCGGTCGGTGTACCTCAGGTGCTTTTCGACGAGGTGCCAGCCGCGCGGGCGCATCACGATCGTTGGAGTCGTTTCGCCAACGGTGTAGTGCTTGCCGGCCTCGCTCGTGAAATCGACCTGGTGACGGATGGCGTCGTAGAGCGACAGCTGCCCGCCGATGATGTTCGACCAGGTGGGGCTGGTGGCATCCTCGAGGTCGGCGAGCCAGACCTTCGCACCGGAATTGAGCGCGTTGACCGTCATCTTGCGGTCGGTGGGGCCGGTGATCTCCACCCGGCGATCTTCGAGACCGGGACCGGCGCCGGCGACGCGCCATCCGGAGTCAGCCCGAATCGCGGCGGTCTCGGAGAGGAAGCCGAGGTTGCGGCCGTTTTCGATATTCTTGCGCTGCACCATTCGCGCGTTCAGGCGTTCTTGGCGGCGGCCCGCGAACTGGTCGTGGAGTCGCGTAGTGAAGGTGAGAGCCTCGGGGCTGAGGATGGTGTCGAACCCGGGCTCGGAGCTGCCGAGAACGGTCATACGGCTGTCGATGGTCATGAGAATGCCTTTCCGTGCTGGCGGTTTAGTGGAACTGTTCGGATTCGGTGGAGCCGACGAGCGCGAGGGTCGCACTCCCGGGATTGAGCACCGTGGAGATCCTGTCGAAGTAGCCGGTGCCGACTTCACGCTGGTGCTTGGTTGCGGTGTACCCGTCGGCCTCGGAGGCGAACTCGGCTTCCTGCAACTGAACGTAGGCGCTCATGTGACGCTGGCTGTAGTCCCGGGCGAGCGTGTACATGGAATGGTTGAGGGCGTGGAACCCGGCGAGGGTGATGAACTGGAACGCGTATCCCATTGCCGCGAGTTCGCGCTGGAAGGTCGCGATCTGGGCGTCATCGAGGTGGCTCTTCCAGTTGAACGACGGCGAGCAGTTGTAGGCGAGTTTTTTGCCGGGGAATTCCTTGTGGATGCTCTCGGCGAAGGTGCGGGCCAGGTTCAGGTCGGGCTCCGAGGACTCGACCCAGAGCAGGTCGGCATAGGGGGCGTAGGCGTGGCCGCGAGAAAGCACAGTCTCGATGCCGGGATGAGTGCCATAGAAGCCCTCCGGTGTGCGCGTTCCATCGAGGAACGGGCGGTCACGCTCGTCGACGTCACTGGTGACGAGGGTGGCAGCGAGCGAATCGGTGCGGGCGATGACGATCGTCGGTACGCCCGCGACGTCGGCCGCGAGGCGCGCGGCATTGAGGGTGCGGATGTGCTGGCCGGTGGGGATTAGTACCTTGCCGCCCATATGACCGCACTTCTTTTCGCTCGCGAGCTGGTCCTCCCAGTGCACGCCAGCGGCTCCCGCCGCGATCATCGAGCTCATCAGCTCGTAGGCATTCAGCGGGCCGCCGAACCCGGCTTCGGCATCCGCGACGATGGGGGCAAGCCACTCGGTCGTTCGATTACCTTCCGAGGTCTCAATCTGGTCGGCGCGCAGCAGCGCGTTGTTGATGCGCCGCACGACATTCGGCACCGAGTTGGCAGGATAGAGGCTCTGGTCGGGGTAGGTCTGTCCGGAGAGATTTGCATCGGCGGCAACCTGCCAGCCGCTGAGGTAGATGGCTTTGAGGCCGGCGCGCACCTGCTGAACGGCCTGGTTGCCGGTGAGGGCGCCGAGCGCGGGCACCCACTCCTCGGACTGCAGGAGACTCCACAGCCGCTCCGACCCGCGGCGGGCGAGGGTGTGCTCCTCCTGGACGCTGCCCCGTAGCGCGATCACATCTTCCGCCGTGTAGTCCCGTTCGACTCCGTTCCAGCGTGCGTCGGTCTTCCACTGCGTCTCGAGCTCGGTGGCGGTCTGGTCTTGGTCACCCGGGTGGCTGGTCATCGTGCTCCTTCGTTGGCTTCGTAAAACCCACGATGCGGCCAATCAGGATGCTCTGTTCCACAATTCATGGCAGAAATTCTGTGTTTCTTCTATTTACGGCAAGAAGTTCCCGTGTCATCCTGAGCCCATGGGACCGCGGCCGTTCGACTCGCTCGAGGATGAAGACATGCTCGATTCATTGACGATCGGCCGACGCATCCGGCAACTGCGCACTTCTCGGCGGATGACCCTTGACGAAATGGGGGTCGCGATCGGGCGCGCGGCCTCCCAGGTGTCGGTCATCGAGAACGGCAGGCGCGAACTCAAACTCGGGGAACTGCAACGTTTCGCCCGCGCTCTCGACGTGTCGATCGACCAGCTGCTGAGCTCTGAGCCGCCCACCGGCCGTGCGGCGCTCGAGATCGCTCTCGAACGCGTACAGCGCGGACCCCTCTACGCTTCGCTCGGACTGCCAAAGCTCGCGGTGCGGAAGGCGATGAGCGACGAGGCGATCGAGGCGATCCTCGGTCTCTACCGCGAACTCGAGCGGGTGCACAGCGAGCGCGCGGCAACGCCGGAGGAGGCCAGGCGCGCCAACACCGAGCTGCGGAAGGCCATGCGACGACGCAACAACTACTTCGCCGAGCTCGAGGATGTGGCACGGGGGCTGCTCGCGGCCGTCGGGCATACCGGTGGGCCGCTGTCCCAGCGGGTCGCAGCCGATCTGGGTACCCACCTCGGTTTTGCGCTTCACTCTGTTGCGGACCTGCCCGGATCCACGCGATCGATCACCGACCTCAATAACGGCAGGATCTACGTGCCACAGGGAGCAAGCGCGGACGCCGATCCGCGGTCGGTTGTCTTGCAGGCCCTCGCCAGCCACGTTCTCGGGCATGAGGAACCAAGTAACTATGCCGACTTCCTCGACCAGCGCGTGCAGTCCAACTATCTAGCGGCCGCCCTGCTTGTGCCCGAGAAGAGTGCCGTCGAGCTCCTCACCCGGGCGAAGCTCGCCCGCGAGCTCTCGGTGGAGGACCTCCGCGACGCCTTCGGGGTGAGCTACGAGACCGCAGCCCACCGCTTCACCAATCTTTCGACCCAGCATCTCGGCATCCCGGTGCATTTTCTCAAGGTGCATGAAAGCGGCACGGTGTCGAAGGCCTATGAGAATGACAGCGTGACGCTGCCGACGGATGCCCTCGGCGCGGTAGAGGGACAGGTCGTCTGCCGTTTCTGGAGCGCGCGCCGCGTGTTCGACGTGGCTGACCGCTTCAGCCCCTACCACCAGTACACCGACAAGCCGGCCGGTACGTACTGGTGCACTTCACGCATCCAATCAGCACCGGGCGGCCAATTCTCGGTGAGTGTTGGCACGCAATTTTCCCAGGCAAAGTTCTTCCGAGGGCGCGACACCGAGAATCGATTCACCTCGACCTGCCCTGACCCCTCGTGCTGTCGCCTGCCGCCGAGTGTGCTCGCCACCAAATGGGATAAACACTCCTGGCCGAGTGCGCGCCTCAACTCGTCATTGCTTGCGGCGATGCCGAGCGGGGCGTTTCCCGGCGTGGACAGCACCGAGGTCTTCGAGTTCCTGGAGAGGCACGCGCCGGCCGCGAATCGGTCAGAGAGGGTCGGCTCGACCACCCGATAGAAGAACATCACTGTCGAGGAAAGCGTGAGGACTGAACAGTCCGCAGCTGTCGTGGAAGCTACCAGGCGGCGGGCGCGTAGTCCTTCAGAAAGATCCCGGAGAGGTCTTCGCCCGCCTCGCCGCGCACGATCGGGTCGTAGACGCGTGCCGCGCCGTCCACGAGGTCGAGAGGGGCGTGGAAGCCCTCCTCCGCTAACCGGATCTTGGTGAAATGCGGCCGCTCGTCGGTGATCCAGCCCGTGTCGACGCTCGTCATCAGGATGTCGTCGGTCTCCAGCATCTCCTTCGCGCTGGTTCGCGTGAGCATGTTGAGCGAGGCCTTGGCCATGTTGGTGTGCGGATGCCCCGGACCCTTGTAGCCCCGACCGAACTGTCCCTCCATTGCCGAGACATTGACGATGTACTTTCGACGGGCAGCCGACGCCGCCATCGCCGGCCTCAGGCGGGACACCAGCAGGAACGGCGCTGTGACGTTGGCGAGTTGCACCTCGAGCATCTCGAGCGGGTCAACCTCGTGCACGAACTGGGTCCAGCTGTTCTGGTCGTGCTCGTCGGGCACGAGCCCCCCGGCATCGATCGCGGTGCCAGCGGCCAGGCGGGCGAGGGAGGAGGAACCGGCAGCGAGGGCCAGTTCGGTGAGCTCCGCAGCACTGAGCCCACCGGCGTTGGCGAGGATCGGATGCGAGCCCACCGATGCCGCGAGCGCCTGCGGGTGGGCATCGTTCGTGTGGCCGAAGGTGAGTAGCTCGGGGAGCGGGCCATCCGGTAGCGGCGAGTTTTCGGCATCCGCCAACGGAGCGTAGGAGCCGGGGGAGCGTCGCACCGTCTGGGCCGCGTTATTGATGAGGATGTCGAGCGGGCCAGCCTCGATCATCGCGTCGGTGAGTCCGATCACCTGGGCCGGGTCGCGCAGGTCGATTCCGACGACGCGCAGTCGGTGCAGCCAATCGCTCGCATCGGGCAGGGACGCGAATCGACGCACGGCATCGCGGGGGAATCGCGTCGTGATCGTGGTGTGCGCGCCATCCCGCAGCAGCCGAAGGGCGATGTACATGCCGATCTTTGCGCGGCCGCCGGTGAGCAAAGCGGTTTTTCCGGTGAGATCCGTTCGGGCATCCCGCCTGGCGTGATTGAGCGCGGCGCAGTCCGGGCAGAGCTGGTGGTAGAAGGCGTCGACCTGCGTGTAATGCTGCTTGCAGATGTAACACGGGCGCGATTTGAGCAGGGTGCCGGCGGTGGGCGCCGCGACCGTGATGGCCAACGGGATGCCGCGGGTCTCGTCGTCGATGCGGTCGGGGGCACCGGTTGCGGTGCTGGCCACCACGGCCCGGTCAGCCTCGGCGATGACGGCTCGCTTCTCCAGCCGACGGTTGCGCTTCACCGACTTGAACATGCGGGCCGTGGCCTGGCGCACCGCGATGAAGTCGGGGTGTTCCTCGTCGATGGCGTCCATCGCGGCGAGTACGCGAAGGGTCACCTGCAGCTCGGTCGGGTCGATGGCACCGCTCGAGTCGGCACTGCTGTTCGAAGGCACACAAGATTCTAAGCGAACGTTGATGTCGGCGAGGCGCGGGGTCTGGTTGCGCGCGGGGTCGCGGTACTACTGTGTGGACACCCCGTTGCCACGGGTGCGGCACTCGCTCCCCGTTTCGACCGGAGGTACACCACGTGATCGACTCTGAATCCGATCTGGTTGCGACCGGGGCGACGTCGCACGAAGTCAGCAGGGTCGAACTGGTGGTCGTCCACGGCATGGGTCGACAGATCGCCGGCCAGACCCTGCTCGAGTGGGCCGAACCGGTGCTGCAGAGGATGGATTGGCTAGCCAAGGGAAATCCGACCGAGAACGGGGCTTCGGCCGCGGCCCAGAAGATGGCGGAAGAGTCCACATTGCTCGCATCGGTGGAGCGGATACACGCTGCTCGGGAGCCAGGGATCGCGGAAGCCGGCGATGACTCTCAGGGCGAGCCGACGACGATCGAGTTCGGCGCCGTCGTGCTTGGCACCGAGTGTGACGAGGTGACTGCGAGCATCCAGTTCCTCGATCTCGAAGCGCACCTCCGCCGGGTGACAGTGCACATCACCGAGGCCCGCTGGTCGGAGGCGTTTCTACCGCTGTCCCGCACCCAGATCTTCACCTGGGGTCTGAATTTTGTCTTCCGGGCAGTCTGGCGGCTGCTCCGTTACCTCAGCACCGTCTTTTGGGTGACCTCGCGCGGCTTCTGGGGTATCGGAAGGGTGGTGGCAGTGGTGGCGATCTCGGCGCTGTGGATCGTCGTCGGCATTCTCACCCTCGTCGCCGTGGTCTTCCTCGCTGTGTCCGGACCGCTGCTCCTGTTTCCCTTCGTCGGCACACTCCTCAAACCGGTGGTGGATGTCCTCGTGGATTTCGTCGGCGACGTGCCCGCCTGGACCCAACGCCCGACGCGGGCGGCCGCCATGCGCCAAGTCGTCGCCGATGCGGTGTCCTCCGCACGCACCAGGGCGGGGGATTCCGATCGCGTCATCGTCCTTGCCCATTCCGAAGGCGCGGCGATCACCGCGAACCTGCTCTTCGGCGATGCCATCGACAGCCCAGAGCTTCGAGTGGATACCTTCGCCACCCTCGGCAGTGCACTGTCGCTTCTCGGGGCACCAAGCTTTACCTCACACCGCCTGACCCCGAGTGAACTCGCGGGGCCCGGATTATCGGTGAAGCTCAATCCGGTGCGGGCGTGGGCCGGGATGGATGCGGCTATCCGCCCGCGTTGGGTGGATTTCTTCGCGACCTGGGATGTCATCCCCTCCGGCCCGACATCCACCGGTCCAGCGGCTCGGCGCACTCGCTGGGCGGCGAGCTACACGCCGTCGGTGCGGTCGGCGGGCGCGGCCGTTCACCCGTACGCCGAATCTTCCGAGCTCGGGCCGGAGGAGCATCCCGTGCACAACACCGCGTCCGCTTTCACTGATCACCAGTCGTATTCGGCGAACATCGTGCAGGTGATCGATCCGCTCGCCCGAATCGTGCTCGGCCTCGAGACTCTGGACGCGTCACCGACATCGGAGAGCGCCGCTGTCCGTCCTCTCGCGGCGGCGAGCGCGGAGCAGAATCGGCTCCATGTGCGTGCGGTGAAGGAGCTCGGACTCAATCGACTGCTCGTGCTCACCCTCGCAGCTCTCTGCTTCTTCGTGCCGACACTCGCCGATCTCTTCGGGCTGATTACGCGGGGACCGGCGGATATCGTCACCGCGGCGCTCAGGTGGCTGCTGCAGGTGAGGGCCGGCGAAAGCATACTGGCCGGGGTGTTCACCTTCTCCTGGGTGCCCTATTTCGTCGTCGTCGCCGGGGCCACTGCTCTCCTGCTCTGGATCAACGCCGCGCTCTGGCAGAAGTTCGAGCGGCAGCTCGCGAGCTGTCGCTACGACCGAATCGCAGTTCCGAGGCTGCGGGTGTGGGGGCTTCTGGTGCGGGTTCCGGTGTCACTTGCACTGGTGCTCGGGCTGACTGTGGCGGGTCGCGGAAATGTCCTGCTCTTGGTGATCCTGCTCATCGGGGCGGCCGCAGTGATTGGAGCACCGTGGTTCGGCCGCATTCCGAGAATCGTCGATTCGCGCATCAGCGACGCCGGGTGAGCGCAACTACAGACGGTTCTCGATGCGGGAGGCCACCGCTGCCTCCTGGTAGTCCAGCCTCTCGATCAGGGTGTCAACGGCATTCGGATCGAGTGTGCCTCGGTTGCGCTCGGCGAGTACTGCCTCACGCTGGGCCCGGAGGAGAGTCAGCAGCAGGGTGTCGAACACGGCGGAGCCCTCGAGATCCGGCCCCTCCTGCCGGGCGGCCGCTTTCGTGCGCTGCTCTGCGATCATGCGGAACTGCTCGAGCATCTCGGGAGCGATCCCCGGGGGAGGGGAGCTCGTGAACTCTGCCACCACTCTTCCGGACGCGGCACGCACGACCTCCAACACTCGTGCGTCATTCTCGCGTCGCGTGGCGTCGTCGCTGGGAAGGCGGAGACGGCGGATCAGCGCGGGCAGGGTCGCCCCCTGAATGATCAGGGTGCCGACCGCCACCGTGAAGGCGACGGCCTGGATGAGGGCGCGGCCGGGGAACGCCTCGCCGGTGGTCGTGCTGAGCGGGATGGCGGCGGCGGCGGCGATCGTGACGACACCCCGCATCCCCGCCCACGAGACGACAACGGCCTCCGGCACTGTCATCGGCTCGAAGTCTCGTCGCGGGGGCCTGCCGCGGTTGCGTCGAGTTACTGCCGCGCGCTCGAGTCGTTGCCGGAAGCGTTTGCTGCCGGCTCGGCGTTTCTCGAATCCGCGCTTCTGCAGGGCACCCTGGGCGTAGAGCGCGTAGACGAACACCGGCCGCACCAGCATCACGAGCAGCAGGATGACACCGCCAAGGGCGAAGACGAGCCCGACGGGGAGCTTGGCCTCGGCGACATCCCCCACCACGAATCGCAACTGCAGTCCCATGTAGGCGAAGACGAAGGCTTCGAGCAGCACGTCGAACGACGACCAGACTTGCTTCTCCTGCAGCCGAGTCTGGTACCCCACGCTGTTGTTCGCTCCACCGACGGCGAAGGCGGCGAAAACCACGGCAAGGACCCCGGAGGCTTCGAGCTGTTCGGCGATGAAGTATGCGGCGAATGGCAGCATAATCCCGAGCACTGTCTCCAGCCCGGCGTTGCCAAGAAAGCGGCGCAGGATGTTTGCCATCACCCCCAGCGCCACTCCGACGAGGGCGCCGACGATCGCCGCGTAGGCGAAGAGAAGCACCGGATTGGCGAACAGGGTGTGGGTGCCCGCGATAGCGGAGACCGCGATGGTGAAAAGGGTGAGGGCGGCGGCGTCGTTCACCAGGCTCTCACCGGTGAGGATGTCCATCACCCGGCGCGGCAGGCCGAGTTTATTGCCGATCGCGGCCGCGGTGACGGCATCCGGGGGAGCCACCACCGCTCCGAGCAGGATGGCCGTGCCAAGAGCGAGTCCCGGCACGATCGCGGAGGCGACGAAACCGACCGCGATCGCGGTGATGATCACGAGGCTTACCCCGAGGCCGAGGATCGGGCGGAGATTGCGCAGGAAGCGAAACATCGAGAAGTTGAGCGCCGCCGAGTAGAGAAGCGGGGGCAAAACCACACCGAGGATGAGTTCGCTCGACACCGCAAGGCGCGGCACACCGGGGATGAAGGAGACTCCGAAGCCAACGACCACGATGATGAGGGCGGGCTGCAGCCCCTTCCGCTTGGCGAGAGCGGTGACACCGATCGCCCCGAGCAACACAACGAAGAGCAGCACGATGTCCATGGCCCAACCGTAGTGCGGCTCCGTGCTGCGGCAGGGCGTGGAGAGATGTGGCACGGTTGACCCATGCCCAAGAAGATCCTGCTCGATTGCGACCCGGGCCTCGATGACGCGCTCGCCCTGCTGCTCGCGCACGGGGATCCGAACATCGAGCTGGTGGGTGTCACGACCGTCGGCGGCAACGTGGGACTGCCGCTGACGACCCGGAATGCACTGGCACTGCGCGAATACCTGCACTTCGAAAAGGTTCCCGTTGCCGCCGGCTCCAGCCAGCCGCTGGGCGGCGAGACGCGCAGCGCCAGTCACGTGCACGGAGAGTCGGGACTCGGCAGAACCGTGCTACCGGAGCCGATCCTCGGCGTGGACGACCGGCACGCCGTCGACTTCATCATCGAGACGGTACGGGCCACGCCGGGAGCTGTCCACCTGGTTGCGACCGGCCCACTCACCAACATCGCCCTCGCCCTCCAGAAAGAACCGGCGATCGCTCGCTTGGTCGCCTCCTTCACGATCATGGGCGGATCCTTCACCCGCGGCAACGCCACCCCCGCGGCCGAGTTCAACATCTACGCCGACCCGGCGGCCGCTCGGACGGTGTTCGACGCCGACTGGCAGGTGGTCATGGTCGGACTCGACCTCACGCTTCAGGCCACGGCCACCGGCCCGGTTGTCGAGCGCCTTGGCCGACTGGGAGTGCTCGCGCACGAGCTCATCCTGCCTCTTGCCACCTTTTGGGCCGGGGCGAATCAGGCCGGGGCGAATCAGGCCGGAGCGAACGACAGCATCGGGGATGGTCAGGCCGTGCACGACGTCTGCGCTGTCGCCCACGTCGCGCGACCGGACCTCTTCGCGTCGCGGCCGGCCCGTGTGCAGGTGGAGACCACCGGGGAGTTCACCAGCGGCATGACTGTTGTCGACTTCAACTCGCCCTTCCCGAATGCCATCGTGCCGGTGACCCTGGATGTCCCGGGCTTTTGGGCCTACGTCGAGCACGTCTATTCGATGGTCGCCGAGCAGCATGCCTGACCGGCCCCTCGATCGGCTGGCCCCGGTCCGTGCCGCTGCGACCTACGACCCGGATGCCGTCTACGAGCAGTTCGTGGAGTGGGCGACCGGGCGAGGTCTGACCCTCTACCCGGCCCAGGACGAGGCGCTCATCGAGATCGTCTCCGGCGCCAACCTGATCCTCAGCACCCCCACCGGCACGGGCAAGTCGCTTGTCGCGATCGCGGCCCATTTCGCTGCTCTCGCACAGGGGCAGCGCACGTTCTACACGGCGCCGATCAAGGCCCTCGTCTCCGAGAAGTTCTTCGCCCTCGTCGACATCTTCGGCGCCGAGAACGTTGGCATGGTCACCGGGGATTCGAGTGTCAACGCCGAGGCTCCGATCATCTGCTGCACCGCCGAGATCCTGGCCAATCTCGCTCTGCGCCAGGGAACGGATGCCCCGGTCGACCAGGTAGTGATGGACGAGTTCCACTTCTACTCCGACCCGGAGCGCGGCTGGGCTTGGCAGGTGCCGCTGCTCACCCTGCCTGCCGTGCAGTTCATCCTGATGTCGGCGACGCTCGGGGACGTCGAGTGGCTCGCGGCCGACCTGTCGAAGCGCAACAGCCGCGAGACCGCGGTCGTGACCGGAGTCGACCGGCCCGTTCCGCTGCACTACTCCTACGCCACCACTCCGGTGCACGAAACCGTCGAAGACCTGCTCGCCACCGGGCAGGCGCCGATTTACATCGTGCACTTCTCCCAGCTGGCCGCCCTCGAGCGTGCGCAGGCGCTCACCAGCGTCAAGATCGCCTCCCGCGAGCAACGGGACGAGATCGCGGATGCCATCGGCGATTTCCGCTTCACGACCAACTTCGGGCGCACCCTCAGCCGCCTCATCCGCTCCGGTATCGGGGTGCACCATGCCGGGATGCTGCCGAAGTACCGCCGGCTCGTGGAGCAGCTTGCGCAGCAGGGACTGCTCAAGGTTATCTGCGGCACCGACACCCTCGGGGTGGGCATCAACGTGCCCATCCGCACGGTGTTGCTCACGGCGCTGACCAAGTTCGACGGTACGAAGATGCGCCAGCTCAGCGCCAGGGAGTTCCACCAGATCTCCGGTCGGGCCGGTCGCGCGGGCTTCGACACTGCCGGAACCGTGATCGTGCAGGCACCGGATCACGAGACCGAGAATGCTCGGCTGCTCGCCAAGGCCGGGGACGACCCGAAGAAGATCAAGAAGATCGTGCGCAAGCGGGCTCCCGACGGATTCGTGTCATGGGGGGAGCCGAGCTTCGCCCGTCTCGTCGCAGCGCAACCGGAGACCCTGACGTCGAGCATGCAGGTGAGTCATTCGATGGTGCTCAACGTGATCGGCCGTGGCGGCAAGCCGTTCGACGAGCTGCGGGAGCTGATCGAGAACAACCACGAGCCGAGGCCGCGACAGCGTGAACTCGCCCGCCAGGCGCTGGCGATCTATCGCACGCTGCGCACCGCGGAGATCGTGAACCAGTCGGCCGGGGGAGAGATCAGCCTCACCGTGGACCTGCAGCAGAACTTCGCGCTCAACCAGCCGCTCTCACCGTTCGCGCTTGCCGTCTTCGACCTGTTGCAGCCGGCAGAAGGCGCCGTGCAGACATCGCCCACCTACGCCCTCGACCTCATCTCGGTGCTTGAGGCCACCCTCGACGACCCCCGACCCATCCTCTCCGCGCAGCAGTTCATGGCCCGCGGCGAAGCGGTCGCGGCGATGAAAAGTGAAGGAATCGAGTACGACCAGCGCATGGAGCTGCTCGAACAGGTGACCTGGCCGAAGCCGCTCGAGGAGCTTTTGGATGCCGCTTTCCAGACCTATCGTGCGTCACAACCCTGGGTCGGCGACTTCGAACTCAGCCCAAAGTCCGTCGTGCGCGACCTCTACGAACGCGCGATGACCTTCAACGACTACATCGGTTTCTACAAACTCAATCGCTCCGAAGGGCTGGTGCTGCGCTATCTCTCTGACGCCTACAGGGCGGCCCGCCAGACCATCCCGGACGAAGCCAAGACGGAGGAACTACTCGACCTGATCGAGTGGCTCGGCGAACTGGTGCGCCAGGTCGACTCGAGCCTCCTCGACGAGTGGGAGCAGCTCATCAATCCCGCGGTTCTTATTGACGGAGTGGCGATCGAGGCATCCGCCCCGGTCCGGCCGCCGGCACCGAAGGGCGTCACAACGAACATCCGCGCGTTCCGCATCCTGGTGCGCAACGAGTTGTTCCGACGGGTGCAGCTCGCCGCCCGGGAGGATTACGAGCAGCTTGGCGAGCTGGATGCCGCGTCGGGCTTCGACGCCGACGCCTGGGCAGACGCGATGGACGCCTACTTCGACGCCCACGACACCCTCGGCACCGGCGGTGACGCCCGCAGTTCCGCGATGCTCATGGTGGATGAGGGGGCAGCGACGTGGACCGTCCGCCAGATCTTCGAGGATCCGGCCGGCGACCACGACTGGGGAATCTCGGCCACGGTCGATCTCGCCGAATCCAACGCCGCCGGGGTGGCCGTCGTGCGGGTCACCGCGGTCGGGATGCTGTAGCGCCCACTGCGGTTCCCCCCAACCACCTCCCGTTTTTCTCACCACCTCCGTGTGAGAACACGGTGGTGGTCGCAAAAGTGGAAGGTGGGAGACGGAGTCGTGCAACCGAAACCGCCTCGTTAGGATCGTCACCCATGACGACATTCACCGGGCGCGACCAACCGACGTGGCAGGGCTCCTTCAATCTCGCGGATGTCGGGGGCCTCGACCTCCGCGACGGGGGAGTCACCCGGCCGGGTCGCGTGTTCCGCTCGGGCGGCCCGGATTACATCACGACCGGCGGCTGGCGTAGGGCGCGGGCCGCGGGGGTCAGAACAGTAATCGACCTGCGGAATCCGGGGGAAACCTCTCGTGACACCGAGAAACCGGCCGTCGATGCCGACGCGAGGGCGGGCATCCGATTCGTCTCCTGCCCCACGGAAGATCCGGACGACCCACAGTTCATCGAAATCTGCGGCCCGTGGCTCGATCACCCGATCTCCTATGCCGACAATATCGGGCTGTATCCCGAGAAGTTTGCCGAGGTGTTTCGCGAGATTGCGCAGGCAGAGGGTGCCGTTCTCGTACATTGCGCCGCTGGCCGAGACCGCACCGGCATGGTGATATCAATGCTGCTGAGCCTGGCGAGAGTCACGCCGGAGGCGATCGCCGACGACTACGTTGCCGCCGCCATCCGTTTCAATTCGGCGCTCGGTGTCGCGCCAGGCCTCACCACGGAGACGGCCCATTCGGCCGAGGTGATGGAGGAGCGCATCGCCAGCCGACGGCCAGCCCTGCTCGCCTGGCTAGAGTCTCTCGATGTGGAGGCCTACCTGCGGGAGAGTGGCCTCAGCACCGGCGAAATCGAGTCCCTTGGCCGACTTCTGCGCTAGGTAACTTGCTTTTCACTCAACTTCTGCGCTGTTCGAGTGCGTCGACCGCCGCGAGGATGTCTGGCACCTCGGTGCGCCTGGTGTAGTCCACCTGCACGTCGGCAAACCGCACGATGCGATCGGAGTCGACAACCAGGACGGTGGGGAAGGGGATGCCGCCGGTGGCATCCGCATTGCTGTCGGCAAGGTCGAATCCGAGTTCGGTCTGGGCGATGCGCACCTCCGGGGTCGGTTCGGTGAGAATTCCGAGCGCAGTGGCCAGAAAGTTCGCCGGATCGGAGAGCACCATGAATTCGAGGGCTCCCTCGGCGATGGACAGGTTCGATGAGGTCGGTGTCTGGGGGCTGATCGCGACAAGGCCGAGACCGCGCTCGAGCAGGCGGGGCAGAAGCTCTCTTTGGTAATGAGCGAGCGCGAGGTTGCAGTACGGGCACCAGGCCCCCCGGTAGAAGACGATAACCGCGGCGTCGCTCCCGAGCGCGTCGTAAAGCCAGGCCGGAGATCCGTGCGCATCGAGCAGTGGTGCATTCGGGAGGTTCGCTCCGAGAGCGACCGAGACGACCGGTATCCCCTCCGAGCGCAGCCGGGCCTGCTCGGTGGCGAACACGGCGGTCAATCGTTCACCGATGCGGCGGTTGAAATCGACCGTGAAGTCATCCGCCTCCTGGCTGATGGTCGCCGGACCCATGGTGCCTACCTTCACTTATTGGGATGTCACGAGCCTACTTTCTCCCGGGGGAGCATTCCCTCTCTACCCGCATACGTGCGCCGATCCGGGTGCAGTCGGGTGTACTCCCATCAATTCCTCTGAAAAGCTGCGGATCATGCGTAGATTCACCAGCTCCGCAATCGGACGCGCTCGGGCAGGGCTCCTCATCGACCGGCCCGATTCGCGCACGACACAGTTGTGGGTCACCCGGCCCGCGTAGAGTCGACCCCGTGACCACGAATGACCTCCGCGTTGGCGAACGGATGCGGCACCGGGGTGTGGTCAGTCACCACTCCAGCCCGCTGCTCTCCGACGATTTCAGTGTGGTCATCGCACGTCTTGCCGGCTCGGCAGTCTCGGTCACCCCCCGCCCCTCCGTTCTCGTGCAGGGCATTGCGGTGTCCTCCCGCTACGTCCATCCCCTCGCCGAGCAGCCGGCGAAATGCGGCGAGGTGGTACGCATCGATCTCCCAGGCTTGGGAGCGGCGCCGGGCCCGAAACGGGATGTCTCGATCCCGCTGAATGCGGATGTGCTCTGCGCCTTCCCGCAGAGGGCCGGTGTCGGGAACCCCATGCTCGCTGGGCACTCGATTGGCACCCCGGTCGTAACGAAGTTCGCGTCCGACTCGCCTGAGATCAGCGACCGGCTCGTGCTCAGCGCGCGGAACGTGAACCCGCCCGACCGGCGCGAGAGTACGACGGCGACGGCGCTGGTGAGGGGCAGCTCGATGGAGTCGACGCGCTCCCCTCTCAACCTCGCGATTGACAACCTCGTGACTGGCTGCCTCGTGACTGGCTGCCTCGCGCGGTGCGGAATCCCCTGTTTCTTCGCGCCGGTGCGTTTCGCGTCACTGATCGCTAACGAGCCCGCATGACTGGTCTCCCATGATCACGGCACGGGATGCCGGAGCCGCTGTCGCCGACCGGCTCTACCAGATACGAGCGCAGGCGAAGAACCTCGTCAGGCGCGCGCCGAGCGCGAGTTATTACCGGGGAGAGCTCGCACCCGTGCTGCTGCTCCCTGGCGTGTATGAGACCTGGCAGTTCCTCCGGCCGGTGGCGGATCGGCTCAACGCCCTCGGGCATCCGATCCATACGGTGCGCGAACTGGGCTACAACCGACTGTCGATCGTCGCCTCCGCCGAGCTCGCCCAGCGCTACCTCGACCAGAAAAATCTCACCGGAGTGGTTATCGTCGCGCACAGCAAGGGCGGTCTCATCGCCAAGCACATGATGGTGATGGATGACCGCGCGGGCAGAATCGACAGGCTAGTCGCCATTAATTCTCCCTTTGGCGGCTCTACGCTCGCCGACTGGGCGCCGGTGCGTACTCTCCGCGCGTTCTCTCCGCGAGACGAGACGGTGATGACGCTCGCGGCCAACCGCGCGGCGAACGTGCGCATCACCTCCATCTACAGCCGTCTCGATCCGCTCATTCCCGGCGGCAGCGAGCTCGAAGGGGCGACAAACGTCTGCCTCTCGATGGTTGGGCATTTCCGTCCGCTCGCATCCCCGGCCCTTTTTGCCGAGGTCGAGCGTGCCGTCGCGTTGGGCAGGTAGAAGAATGGCGCCGATGGAGAAGCGCCAGAAACTCGTGTTGGCCATTGCCGTGCTCGCCTCGTTCGTCGCGTTCCTCGACGGCTCGGTCATCACCGTGGCGCTTCCCGCCATCATCCGAGATCTCGGCGGGGGCATCAGCACCCAGCAGTGGGTGGTCGACGCCTACCTGATCTCCCTCGGATCGCTTATTCTCGTCGCGGGATCGCTGTCAGACCTCTACGGCCGCATCGTCATCCTGCGCACCGGGCTCATCGGCTTCGGCGTGGCCTCGCTGCTCTGTGCGGTGGCCCCGACCGCGGAATTCCTGATCATCGCGCGAGGAGTGCAGGGAGTGGCTGGAGCACTGCTCGTGCCGAGCTCGCTCGCGATCATCCTTTCCAATTTCCGTGGGCCGGCACAGGCGAAGGCCATCGGGCAATGGACCGGATTCACCAGCGCGGCCTTCATTCTCGGGCCGCTTCTCGGCGGCCTCTTCGTCGATCTCGCCAGCTGGCGCCTCGTTTTCGCGATCAATGTGCTGCCGATCGCCGTCACTCTCGCTCTGCTGGCCGTGCTGAAGCAGAAAGACGAGCGTGAGAAGGGCGTCGCTATCGACTACCCCGGCGCCGTGCTCGGAGTGCTGGGGCTCGGCCTGCCGGTCTTTGCCCTCATCGAGCAGGGACACTACGGCTGGGGGAGCCCGGTCATTTTTCTCCCGTTGGGCTTCGGCATCCTGTGCTTCGCCGCCTTCCTCTGGCGCGAGCGCACGGCGAAGCAGCCGATGGTGCCGCTCGCGCTCTTCACAGTGCGAAACTTCGCCTGGGGCAACGTCACCACCACTTTCGTCTATGCCGCACTCTCGCTCGGCGGCTTCCTCCTCGCGGTGTATTTGCAGCAGGTGGCTGGCTACCCGGCGACTCTCGCCGGGCTGGCGACGCTACCGGTCACGATCATCAGCATCCTGTTTTCCAGCCGAATCGGTTCCCTGGCTGGCAAACGAGGCCCGCGCCTGTTCATGACGGCCGGGCCGCTGATCGCCGCGGTCGGCTTCTTCCTCTACGTGTTTGCCGGGGCCCATCCCGACTACTGGACGCAGATCCTGCCTGGCGTCATTTTCTTTGGGATCGGGATGACAATCACCGTCGCCCCTCTCACCAGCGCCATCCTCGGGGCGATCGACGAACGCCAGGCCGGCATCGGCTCCGCGATCAACAATGCGGTCTCGCGGGTCGCCGGGCTCGTCGCGATCGCCTTCATCGGGCTCATCGTCGGACCGCAACTCGGCGTCGAGGGATTCCAGCGGGGGATGGTCGTCACTGCGATCCTGCTCATGCTCGGTGGGGCGACCTCGTGGATCGGCATCCGCAACTTCGTCGAGAAGGCACCGGTGCGAGGTGCGGAGGGCGTTGCGTCAGGCGAGTAGGCGTGGTCCACTGAACGACAGCAGCACTACGTTCACGAGCGCGGCGGCGATAATCAACTGAAAGAGCAGGCGGGTCGGCGAGCGTCGCAGCACGACCGCGATGGCCACCGCGAGCAGCAGCGTCAGCGCGAGCCCGATCCACTGGAGTGCGGTCTTGTCACCCGCCGGACCGAAGAATGCCGCCGCAGCCCCGGCGGCGAGCGATGTCCAGATCACGACTCCGGATGCTGTGCGTCCGATCCGATGCGGCAGCCCGGCGATGCCCGTGCGGGCGTCGTCATCGAGATCGGGCAGCACGTTGGCGAAGTGTGCAGCGACCCCGAGCAGCGCGCCGAGCGCGAGCGCCCACGCGGC
>ENA-OFCD01000694-OFCD01000694.1-metagenomes-genome-assembly--contig:-NODE-694-length-20046-cov-4.607623_pt1 | contig 20046 bp, 15 predicted proteins | sample MGYA00153392_OFCD01 | MGnify analysis MGYA00153392
TGATCGGGTCGATCTCGCTCACGATGACGCGAGCACCCTGGCCCTTGAGCGCCTCAGCGGCACCCTTTCCCACATCGCCGTAGCCGGCGACGAAGACGACCTTGCCGCCGATGAGCACGTCAGTGGCGCGATTCAGGCCGTCCGGTAGCGAGTGGCGGATGCCGTACTTGTTATCGAATTTGCTCTTGGTGACGGAGTCGTTCACGTTGATGGCGGCGAACTGCAGCTCCCCAGCCTTGGCGAGCTCATAGAGGCGGTGCACGCCAGTGGTGGTCTCCTCGGTGACGCCCATGATGTCGGCGGCGATGGTGGTCCACCGATCCGACGAGGACGCGAGCGATGAGCGAAGGGTGTCGAGGATCACTCGCCATTCGTGGGTGTCATCCGCCGCAGCATCCGGAACCGCGCCGGCAAGCTCGTATTCACGACCCTTATGCACGAGGATCGTTGCATCACCGCCGTCGTCGAGAATCATGTTCGGGCCGCTGAAGCCCTCCGCTGACCAGTCGAAAATCTGGGTCGTGCACCACCAGTATTCCTCGAGCGTCTCCCCTTTCCAGGCGAAGACAGGAGAACCGGCCGGATTCTCGATGGTGCCCGTCGGGCCGATGGCGATGGCTGCCGCCGCCTCGTCCTGGGTCGAGAAAATGTTACAACTGGCCCAGCGCACCTGCGCGCCGAGCGCCACGAGAGTTTCGATGAGCACTCCGGTCTGCACGGTCATGTGGAGCGACCCGGCGATGCGCGCGCCAGCGAGCGGCTTCGACTCGCCGAATTCCTCGCGGAGGGCCATAAGGCCGGGCATCTCGTTTTCGGCAAGTCGGAACTGGTGGCGCCCGGCTTCGGCGAGGGAGAGGTCGGCGACCTTGAATTGCAGGGCGGTGCGAGAGGCGGTGCTCGGGGCAGTGATCGTCATGCCTCAAGGGTACGCGACAGTACCTGCACCGAACCTGCGATTGTTCACTTTTGTTGCGACCGTTCCCGATCGCCCGGAACCGTCGTGACGAAGTGCACGATCGGTGGACGCTACTCGCGGATGAGCGCGAGCACGGCATCCCTGACGCGTTCCATGACCGCGGGCGTGCCGGCTTCCACGTTCAGGCGCAGCAGCGGCTCCGTATTCGAGGGACGCACGTTGAACCACCAGAACGGCTCATCCTGGCCGACGATCCCGGTGACCGTGAGGCCGTCCAGTTCATCGAAGTCACCCACCCCGGTGTACGCCTCGACGATACGGTCGTAGGCGGCCGGGATGTCTGTGACGGTCGAGTTGATCTCCCCGCTCAGGGCATACGGGGTGTATTTCTTTGAGATCGTCGAGACCGGATCCGACTGCGAGCCGAACTCGGCCATGAAGTGCATTGCGGCCAGCATGCCGTTGTCGGCACCCCAGAAGTCGCGGAAATAATAGTGAGCGGAGTGCTCGCCCCCAAAGATCGCCCCGGCGATCCTCATCTGGTCTTTGATGAGCGAATGCCCGACCTTCGTTCGCACCGGGATCGCCCCGGCAGCCTCGATCGTCTCTGGCACGATATTCGAGGTGATGAGGTTGTGGATCACGAAGATATCGCCTTCTGGCTTGAGCGCCCGTACCCGGCTAATCTCCCGCAACGCCACCACGGCGGCAACGGCGGAGGGGGTGACGGCGCCGCCTTTCTCGTCCACGACGAAGCAGCGGTCGGCGTCGCCGTCGAAAGCGAGACCGAGGTCCGCACCGTGGTCGACGACCGCCTTCTGCAGGTCGACGATATTCGCGGGCTCCAACGGGTTGGCCTCATGGTTAGGGAAGGTACCGTCGAGGTCGAAGTACAGCGGAATGATCTCGATCGGAAGGGCGGGCAATCCGGCGGCAGTGCTGAGCACAGCGGGCACGGTCATCCCTCCCATCCCGTTTCCTGCATCCACGACGACCCTGATCGGGCGGATTTCGGTGAGATCCACAAGAGATCGAAGGTAGGCCGCGTAATCGGCGATCACGTCGACCGACCGGAATGTGCCTGGCTTCGAGACCGGCTCGATCGAACCCGCGAGATAGGCCTGTGCGCGGTCGCGAATCGCCTTGAGCCCGGTGTCAAAGCTGATGCCCTGCGCCTTCGCGCGACTGAACTTGATGCCGTTGTAGCTCGCCGGGTTGTGGCTCGCGGTGAACATCGCAGCCGGGGCGTCGAAGTGGCCGGACGCGAAGTAGGTCTCATCGGTCGAGCAGAGCCCGATGGAGAGGACGTTTCCGCCACGAGCCTGAACTCCCACCGCGAAGGCGGCAGCGAACCCCGGTGAAGAGTCACGCATGTCGTGACCGACCACGACATCCTTGCCCGCTCCCTCGATCTCATCGACGAACGCAGCACCGAGAGCCTCGACGACTTCCACGGTGAGTTGGGACCCCACGAGACCGCGCACGTCGTAGGCCTTGATGAATGGGGCGAGATCAATGAAGGCAGTCATTCTGCCAATTTACCGCGCCGATTTATTGGGCGCGTCGCTGAGGGTCTTCAGGGGCGCTGAGCGAGACGTGCCGGATGACCTGCCAGCCCTGTGGAACGGAAAGGCGATCGGAGTGCTTGGCGCAGAGGTCGTAACTGTGCGGCTCGGCAGTGCGGCTGAGCGGTCCGAGCACGGCCATCGAGTCGGCGTAGACGTACGTGAGGGTAGACACAGCGTCGGCCGTACACGCGACTTTGCTACACGGTCGACCGTCCATTTGACTCCACCCTAGCGCCGCGGTGGATCCTGAACTCGCCGCGTAGACTTTTGCGATGACTCGCTCTCGGATCGTCCGCCCATCGGCGCGACCTGGGTCACGCGACCGGCACGGTCGAGGCTTGCGTTCCGCCGTGACGGGGCCAGATCTTCCCCTTTTGCACACCCGGTCGGACCTGTTCGACCTCACCGTCTCGGCCACTGCGGAGTACCTCAAGGACCTGTGGCCGGATGAGCTCGCCGGGGTCTCGTTCGAAGTCGCTGGCCTGCCGAGCAAGATCGCGCCCGCTGGCGGTATCGACCGCTGGAGTGTGATCGCGCCCGAGAAGCGCGTGATTTTATTCCGTCTTCCGATCGAGCGGCTCGCCCGACTGAATCGAACCGACGACCTGCACCGCCGCATGCTCATCGAAAGCTGCGTGTTCCGCGCGGTAGCCGAGTTGCTCGGCAAAGATCCGTGGGACCTCGCTCCCGAGCGCTTCCGCCACCTGTAACCAGGGCGGCCGACCTGGTCGAAGACCTATGGGTAGATCACGATCGGGCGTGACGCGGGGGCGGACGGGCTCACACTGAAGCCCGCGAGCGTGCCGTCACCGACAAAGCTGACGGAGAGCGCAAGCGCATCGAAGCCCGTGAGGAAGTAATTCGTTCCGCCGGTCACCGCCTGGGTGACCGTCCTCCCCGCAGGCACGGTGATCGGGATGTCAGCCGCTCCCGCGTGGGCCAGGGTGACCACGGCATCCTTCTGTGTCGGATTCGCGAGGTGCAGGAGAGGCGCTGGGCCGGGAGCCACAGTCACCAGCGCCCGCCGGGACACTCGTGTTGTCGACGTCGACCAGGCGAAATCAGTCTGGCCCGTCGTGCCGACCGTGGAGATTCGCGCCCCGGCGACCAGCGGCTTGTCGGTGGCGATCGTCACGGTGTAGCTACCGTCGGGATAGGAGTCGAGCGGCACCTCGGTGACGATGCCGGGCTGCACCACGACCCGCACCGGCGTCGCGGCCTCTGAGCCGTTCTCCGGCACGATCGTGATCTCTGCACGAGCGGAGACGGTGCCAGGCAGATAGAGGCGGATGATCGAGCTCAGGTCGCCGAACCCGCTTTGGGCCTGACGAGCCGCCACCGCCGCTCCGTTCGAAAGCACGAGGCCCGGAATCAGCGTGAACGTCGAGGGGGCGGCAGAGGCGTCGATGATGTCCACTCCCCCTGGTTCGAGGGTGCGCACAATTGTCTGCTGAAGGTTGGCGACGACCTGGCCGCCACGGCTCTGTACGTGCACGACCGGGGAGATGACATCCGGTGCGAATCCGGCGAGGGACAGCACGCGCTGCCCGCCAGGGGGCACGACGATGCCGTCCGTGCCCGCAGCGATGACGGGGCCGGTTTCGGAGAAGATGCTGAGGTTCACCGTGGCGACGACGTTGCTCGGATTGCTGAGGGTGACGAGAGTGGTGCGCCCGGTATTGGTCGCACCGCCGACCAGCCAGCTATCGCTGCTCGGCTCCGCGCACTCCGCAGCCGCAAGCCCGACGAGATCGCCAGATGAGACCGCCTGCACCTGGCTGCCCGAGAGCAGCGGCAGCAGCGATGAGCTGGTCGATCGCGGAGGAAGCGTGAGCAGGTCGGGCGCGACGCCCGTGGTGCTGTCGGTGGAGGTCAGCGGCGCACGAGTAGCCTTGCCCGCCGACTGGCTGTAGCGCACCTCCGGCTTGCCGACGGAGGAGACCGCGGTCGCTGCCTGCCCGGCATCGTCTCCGAGGCGCAGTAACGGCCCTGCGCATACGCGTTTCTGGGGGGATGCCACGGGCGTGACGAGCCGGGAGACCGGCGTCACCTGATGACTCGGCAACGGCACAAGAATTGCCGCACCGATGGTGACAGCCGCGACTCCAACGCCGATCATGCCGGTGAGGATGCGCGCGCCGAGGAGCACGGCGCCACGGGCGGTGCGTGGCGACTTGGCCACCGGCTCGGCGACATCCTCGACCTCGGTGACGTATGCGTGAGTCTCGGCGGGTTCCGTCGGTTCAGTCATTTCAGTCGGTTCAGTCGGTTCAGTCGGTTCAGTCATTTTCACCATCCCCATCGAAGGTGTCGGCCGGCTGCCCGGGGTTGGATCCGCTCACAGTGACGCGTCGCCGACGACGCACCGTGGGGATACCGAGCAGAAGGGTCATGCCGAAGATGATGCCCTGGCCGACCAAAATGAGGCTGCCGAGAGCGGTATCGGTGTTGCCCACCGTGGCGATCGTCTTCTCGTTCGGCAGTCCCTCGAACCGCCAGAGCAGCCCGTTGTCGGTGGCGCCGACCGGGGCGAACAGGGCATTGCTGTCGAGAGCCTCAGAGGTGCGTTTGTGCACCCCCGTGTCATTCGGGGTGAGCAGCACAAAACCGATCGACAGTTTCGTGAGTTCCGAGCCCGCGTCGAATCCGCTGCGCGAGGCCAGGTTTCCCGCAACCGTCGCCACGCGACGCGAGGTCGGATCCGAGAAGGCGGATGTCGCGGCGAGGGTCGACTGGTCGTCGAGCGTTGACCCCGACCCCCGTTGCACCGTCGCGGAGAGGCTTCCGCCGGGCTGGGGCGTGAGCACCAGGGTGCCGACATCCGGATGCTGCTCCGCTTCAGCAGTGACCACCGCGGGCAGGATACGGGCGCCCGCCTGAACGGGAGTCGTCTTGAGCAGCACGCTGCCGAGCATCGGAAGCACAAGCAGGGTGGCGGTGACCGCGGTGAGAATTCCCACCGGAACGGCGAAACGACCGAGGGCATCCAGCGCGATCAACACACTGGCGACGAGCCCGAGCCAGAAAAGGCTGAGACCGGAACCGGTCCAGACCGGCACCGCGACCGATCCGAGGTGCGAGACCTGCAGGTGCGATGCCGCGACGGCGGTTACGAACCCGAGAAGCGCCATGATCATCGACGGAATGGCCCGTCGCGACCCCGGAACGAAGAGTGACAGCAACGCGAGCGCTCCGACCGGCAGGAGGAGGGCGGCGACGATGATGCTCGCCGAGACCCCCGGCAGACCGAACGATTGCACGACGCCCGCCCAGCCGTCGAGGCCGTCCTTCCCGTGCACACCGTTGGATGCCGAGAGCAGCGCGAGATGCAGGGCCGATCCGGTTGCCGTTGGCGCGGGCACTCCAGGGTCGGCAAACAGCGCGAGCGGATTGCCGCGCAGCACCTGCTGCACGACCAAGGGAGCGAACAGGGCGATCGCCGGAACCGGGATGCCCAACAACCGATGCACGCTCTTCGGCCGGGCCACGATCCAGGCCAGCAGGGCGATCACGAGCGCCGGCACGAGGCTCGGAGTGGATACCGCGATAGCCGCGAAGAGTAGCGCGGCTCCCGCGGAGGCGGCCCACGATCGCGGAGCATTCAGCACCGCGAGCACGAGCCAGGGCAGCAGCAGGTGGGCGATCACGGCCCCGAGGTGCCCTCCGCTGAGAGCGCCGGTGAGCGGAGGGGCGATCGCCCAGAGAAACGCGGCGAGCGCGGGCAACGACGCGCGCGTGCTGAGCCGCCTCGCGGCGAACCATGCCCCGAGCGCGGCGAGCGGGAGAGCGAGCAGATAGACGAGCACAAGGCTGAACGAGGGCGACCAGAAAGTGATCGAACCGAGCACGGCGAGGAGATAGCTAAATGGATCGGCGGCCCCGGTGAACCCGATGCCGATCTCGCGCCAGCCATAGCCGACATGCGACCACAGCTGTTGAACGGAGTCGCTCAGGGGAGAGAGTGCCCCGCCCGTCAGGGAGGGCGAGCCGATAAGGGACCCCCACGAAATGAGCCCGATGATGCCGGCGAGAAGCACGACCCACAGTCCACCATTGGTGACGAATCCGGCCCGGGCCTCGGTGACGACGACGGCAGAGTGCGTGCGCTGGGCGTCGCGTGCCTGAGCGCGACGTTCCCGCGCGGCTGCCGGCGGCATCCGCAGCGGCGCGATGGATGCCCAGCCGACCCGCCGGATGCGCTTGAGGCCGCGCCGCGCCACTCTGATGCGACTACCCCCGAAGGCCGCGGTAAGCGCCGACCCCAGTTCACCGCCGACGGCCCCTGGGCGCTTCGCGAGGAGTTGGCCGATGGCCCTCAGGATGGCGAGCGGAAGCAGCGACAGCCAGTGCAACGGCAAGGCCGCAGCGGGCGCATAGACGAGTCGACGGTGCAGTTGTGCCGCACGGCGGGTGCTCGCGCGGCGTCGATCGGAGACGGTGGCGCGCCCGAACATCTCCGGTCCTCCATCGCTGGCGACCTTCGCACCGGGCACGACCACGACCCGAAAGCCGGCCAGTCGGGCGCGCACGGAGAAGTCGAGGGCGGCATCCACGCTCGGTAGTGCGGGGTCGAAACCGCCGAGGGCGGTCCAGAGGGAGCGGCGCACGAGCATGCCGCCAGCGGCGACTCCGAGAACGTCGGAACGCACGTCGTGCTGGGCCTGGTCGAGTTCGCCTTCGACAAGCGCGATCGAGGCGCCGTAATAGGTCATCGTCTCGCCGTATTCGGCGATGACGTCTGGCTGGTCCCAGCGCATGAGCTTGGGGCCGGCCACCGCAACCGAGGGCGCAATCTCCACTGCGCCGAGCAGTGCTTCGAGCGCCGCCGGCTGGGGCGCGTTGTCGTGGGCGAGAAGCCAGAGCCAGTCGTTCACCGACTCCGCGGGCGCCGCCACCGTGAGCGCTCGCGCGATCGCGCTGCCGAAATCGACCTTTCCGGTGGTGGTAACGAATTGGGTGGGCCCGGATGCCGCGAGCAACTCCGCGCTGCGATCTGTCGAGCCGGCATCCACCGCGACGATCGCATCGGGTCGCCTCGACTGGCGAGCGAGCCCCGCGAGGGTTCGTTCGAGGTGCGCCGCCCCCGACCGGGCAACGAGTATCACCGTGACTCTCGTTTGCATCCTGTCGAGACTAAGCGCGCTCCGCGGTCAGTGGGGCGTGACACGCACGGCAGGCCAAACCCGGTGGACGACTGGCGCTCGTCTCCATCGAGCCACCGTCCCCCCTCCCACAAGTCGCCGTCCCCGTCCTCCCCACAAGTCGCCGTCCCCCTCCCGTTTTTCCGACCACCTCCCTGTTCACACAGAGTGGTGGTCGCAAAAACGGGAGATGGATGCTGCGGGTGACGCCTACGCGCGCCGACGCAGACGGGAGATGGATGCCGCGGGTGACGCCGAACGCGCGCCGCCGCGGGCGGGAGGCGGATGCCGCGGGTGACGCCCTACGCGCGCTTGCGCAGCTTCCGGCGCTCGCGCTCCGACAGTCCGCCCCAGATGCCGAATCGCTCGTCGTTCATCAGCGCGTATTCGAGGCACTGGTTGCGAACCTCGCAGGAGGTGCAGATCTTCTTCGCATCCCGCGTTGATCCGCCCTTTTCCGGGAAGAATGCCTCCGGATCGGTCTGCGCACACAACGAATCGGTCTGCCACGACAACGGGTTGTCGTCCGAGGCGAATCCGCTGGCCTGCCGCACTCCGGGAACGCCGAGGCGCACCGGGTCAACGAACCAGTTATCGGGAACGACGCCCCCTGTCACAGCGCTGCGGAACTCTTCTGGCGCCATATCACAGTCTCCCCTCCGCGATCACGAACGACTTGCGCAAACGCGTTAGAGATAATTACACCGGTGTAGTTCGGCCACGTCAAGTCGCAAATCGTAAACGCTCAATCCGGCCTCGAGGGTTCGCGACGCGCCGCGCCCCGCAAATGGGGGGCAGCATATATTGCGCCTTCGGCGAAACCCTGTCAGAGGACCGAGCGCTGCCGTGCCGCCCAGGCGCTGGAAACCATGTCAGCGAGGCTGTGCCTCATCTTCCAATCCAGGTCGCGTGCAGCGAGTTCACCCGCGGAGACTATCCGGGCGGGGTCGCCGGGGCGGCGGGGACCGATCTCCGGCGTGAACGGGATGCCCGTGACATCCGCCACTGTCGCCATGATCTGGCCGACCGAGATGCCGTCTCCGCTGCCGAGGTTGTATGCGGCTGCGAGCGAATCACCCGCATCCAACCGCCGCGCGGCGGCCACGTGCGAGATCGCCAGGTCGGACACGTGGATGTAGTCGCGCACGTTGGTGCCGTCGGGAGTGGGGTAGTCGTTGCCGTTGATGCGCGGAATACGCCCCTCGGCGAGCGCGTCGAAGACAAGCGGGAAGAGGTTGTGCGGACTGGTGTCCCGCAGCGAGGGGTCGCCCGACCCCACGACGTTGAAGTACCGCAGGGAGGTGTGCCGGAGTCCCGTGGCCACACCCTGGTCGCGCAGCAGCCACTCGCCGATGAGCTTCGACTCGCCATACGGCGACTGCGGGTCTTTCGAGGTGTCCTCGGTGACGAGGTCGACATCCGGAGTACCGAACACCGCGGCACTCGAGGAGAAGACGATGCGATCCACGCCGCGGTCCTGCATTGCGGCAAGGAGCACGGCTGTGCCGGTGACGTTCTGCTCGTAGGTGTGCAGCGGACGCTGCACGCTCACGCCCGCGTACTTGAAGCCCGCAACGTGGATGACGCCGGTCACGTCGTGCCGCTTGAGAGTGTCGAGCACCAGGTCACCGTCGAGGATCGTGCCGTGCGCGAAGGGAACATCGTGGGGCACGAAGTCGCGGTGTCCGCTCGAGAGATCGTCCAGCACGACGGGACTGAGCCCAGCATCCTGAAGCGCTCGCACCACATGGGCACCGATATAGCCGGCGCCGCCGGTCACTAACCAGGTCATGCCTACAGGCTAATGGGGTCCCAGACCCTCGTGCGGCCTCTGAGGCTGGTCCCGGATCTGTCCCGGCGTTTGACGACGATCGAGATGCTGAGTGCTCCCGCGACCATCGCGCAGGTGATTGTGGCAGAACATCTACGCTATGCGAGTTGCTGCCATAAGTGGCAGGATCACGATTGTTTGGTTCATTCCTGCCACTGGAGTCTCCGTGCTCAAAAAGATCGTGCTTCTCGCCCTGCCCGGCGTCGCCCCGTTCGAATTCGGAGTGATCTGCGAGGTCTTCGGTATCGACCGCTCCGATATGGGCGGGCCTTCCTTCGACTTCACCATCGCTGCGGCGGCACCGGGCCCGGTTCGCACAAGCCTTGGTTTCGACATGATCATCGAAGCCGGCCTCGAGACCGCCGAGGATGCTGATCTCATTGCTGTTCCCGCGCACTCTTTCACTCGCGTGGACGAGCGCTACCTCGAGGTGATCCGGGCCGCGGAGGCGCGAGGCGCCTGGGTCCTGGGGGTCTGCAGCGGCGCGTTCACCCTGGCTCAATCCGGCATCCTCGACGATCGCCGCGCCACGACCCACTGGATGCACGCCGACCAGCTTGCGACCGCGTACCCCCGCATCATGGTCGACCCGGATGTGCTGTACGTCGAGGATCGCGGAGTCGTCACGAGCGCAGGCACCGCAGCGGGTATCGATGCCGCGCTGCACATCGTGCGCAAGGAGCTCGGAGCCTCGGCGGCCAACGTCATCGCCCGTCGAATGGTGGTGCCTCCCCAGCGCGATGGTGGCCAGGCGCAGTACATCCAGGCTCCGCTGAGCGAAGACTGCGCGGACTCCTTCGCCGAGGTCGCCGAGTGGATGCTGCAGAACCTCGGTCAGGACCTCCCGGTCGAGCAACTCGCGCGCAAGGCGCTCATGTCGCCGCGCACTTTCGCCCGTCGGTTCCGCGCCGACATGGGCACAACTCCCGCGTCGTGGCTCAACCGACAGCGGATCATCCGCGCGCAGCAGTTACTCGAACAGACCGAGCTGAGCCTTGAGACGGTCGCCGCCGACACCGGCTTTGGGGCCGTCGCAGTGATGCGTCACCACTTCGTGAAGGTACTTCAGACCACGCCAACCGCCTACCGGCGGGCGTTCTGCCAGCGGGTGTCGGCGTAGCGTCTGCGTCTCTCGTGTCCCAAAACGCAGGACATTCGCCATCAAAACGCCCCTCCGGGCGCAATCGTCAGGGTTTCATGGCGAATCTCCTGCGTTTTCGTTGGGCGTGCGAGCGCGATCTCGACCGGGAGAGGATGCCTCGAACCCGCGCCCGACGTGCGTCGACCCGATACGGCCGACGGTTGCGAATGGTGGTGAGTGCAAGGTCATCCGCTCGGCACCGACAGACGGCGAGCAGTATCCGCGTGAAGTCGCCGTACAACTGCCGATAGGTGAATCGCAGCACCCGGTCGCCCGCGATCGCCATTGTGGTGTCCCGGTCATGGTCCTTCTCCCACGAGTTCGACGCGGTGGCTGTCCAGCCCGGGTCGTGTTGTCCACCGTCCACTTCGACGAAGGTGTGCGGCCCGATCTGGAAGTCGAGGCGACCAACACCCCGGCGTGACACCTGCTGAACGACCAACAGGCCTGCGTCCCTCGTCCAGAGACGGAAGAAAGTCTCGCCGTGCGATTCATCAAGCGCACTCACCAGTACTCGCCACACGCGCACGTCGTGGGGTGCGCGAGCGAAAATGGCATCCAGCCTGCGATCGGTCCACTTTTCAATATGCATCACGAGGCTCGCGCAGGCGACGGCAATATCGCGGGGCTCGTCAATCAGCACCTGTAGGAGAGCATCGTCAATAGAGACCCTCCAGACCGAGTCCGCGGATGCCGCACGATCGACCCAGTGAATGCGCACGTCCCTTGCTCCGGCGAGTCGCTTCCGTCGATCGTGTGTCGCACGCAGTCGGCTGGCCGTTGACTTGACCACGATGTGAGTGTCCGGTCGTCGGGGCACGGGAATCCCATACGACTCGAGCGCGGAGATCGAGGTCAACCGCCCACCCACCCGAACCGCGCGAACGGCGGGCTCCGGAGCATCCGGAACTGAGTACCAGCCCTGCCGCACCCGAAATATGATGCGGTCGGCGAGCGCTGCGCGGATCGCGGCGTCGGTGTACCCGCGCTCGAGCAGGTCCCGCCTCCGCAGGAACCAGCCGGAACATCGGAGGAGTGTGTCGATGGGCATCATCGGAGCAGCATCCCGATCCCGGCGCGTCGCCGGTGCCATGGCGGCCCAATCCGGGGACACATTCACTTCCGCCGTTCCCGGAAGGAGTAGTCACCCGCGAACTGCTTCCCCAAAACGCAGGAGATTCGCCACCAAAACCCCCTTTCGGCGGCGAGCAGGCGCGTTCCGCGGCGAATCTCCTGCGTTTTAGGGAAGGGTAAGCGGCGGAGCGGCGTGGCGCCCCGGTCCCTACGACGTCGTCGTCGCCACGAACACGGTGCCCGATCCGGTGAACCGCAGCCCCGCCTCATCCGGCGTGATGTAGACGGCGTCCCCGAGCGCCAGCGATGAGGATGACGCAGCGCCGGAGATCGACACTTCACCGGAGATGCACAGAGCGATCGCCGGCCCCGTGAGCGCGACCGAGGCGTCGAGGAACATGCCGTCGATGCGAAGCAGCTCGAAGTCCGCACCGTCCGGCCTGAAGGCGGCGACCCCCTCGGACGGCGAGGTCGCGTGCAGGTACGGCACCTCGACCGGCGTGAAATCGAGCACGCTCAGCAGCTCGGGCACATCGATGTGCTTCGGCGTGAGGCCGCCGCGCAGCACGTTGTCCGAGGCAGACATGAGCTCGATTCCGAGCCCGCTCAGATACGCGTGGATGTTGCCGGCCGGCAGGTAGAGCGCCTCCCCCGCCGCCAGACTCACCCGATTGAGCAGCAGCGAGATCACGATGCCCGGATCCCCCGGGTACTCCACCGCCAGAGACGAGACCGTCGCCATTTCAGCGTCGTAACCGGATACCCCTCGAGACGCGAGCGTCGTGACGAGCGACACCAGGGTCGCGACACCGGTGCGCCGGCCGATCACCCATTCGACGGTCTCAGGCAGCGCGACATCCGATCCCGACAGGGAATCGAGCAGGTCTTCGAGGGGCTGTGGCTGCGGATCTTCCATCCCGAGCGACGCGTCGATCAGCGCGCGCAGAAGCGCCCGCACCTCGTCCAATGGGCGGAAGCCACACAGCGCATCGAAGGCGGGCGACAGTGCATAGATGAGCTCCGGCTTCGGAAATGCGTCCTTGTAGTTTCGTTCCGGAGCGTCACGGGCAATGCCCAGCTCGTTCTCGCGGTCGAATCCGGCGCGCGCCTGCTCAACCGTTGGGTGCGCCTGCAGCGAAAGTGGTGAGGCTGCGGCGAGCACCTTGAGCAGAAACGGCAGTCGACCGGATGCCGCGAACCGCCCGAGCGTCGTCTCCGGGTCGGCCGCGATCCACTCCGCGAGATCCGCCGCACCACCCGTCTGTGTGGGATCGAGGATCACGCTCGGCGATCCAGGGTGCGCCCCGAGCCAGAGTTCCGCTTCCGGGCCCCCGGATGCCGCGTGCCCGAGCAGCTGGGCGATCGCGGTCGTCGATCCCCACGCATAGGGCCGGGGGGTGTTGATGATGCCTACAAACATCCGCGAGTTCCTTCGATAGGGGTGAGTCAAAACTACCAATCGCGTGGGGAACGCCCAGCCTGCGCGATTAAAGTGGCGGGAGGTCGAGCTCGTCGAGACCTCACCCCAGACCTCACGTAACGGAGCCCCGATGACCCTCACCACAGAAAACCCCCAGTCCTCCGTGGAGGTTGCCGCCTTCACCCCGTTGATCAGCGACTTCTACGGCTACGAGAGCCTGCTCACCGAGCCGGAGAAGCAGTACATCGTCAAGTTGCGCGCATTCCTCGAGGCCGAGGTGCGACCGATCATGAACGATCTCTGGACGAAGGCGGAGTTCTTCCCCCGCCACATCGTCGACGGGCTCGCCGAGCTCGGCCTTTTCGGGCAGTCCTACCCGGAGACCCAGCAGTTTCCCAACAGCGCCACTTTCCGCGGCTGGGTCGCCCTCGAGCTGGCGCGGGTGGATGCCTCCGTCGCGACTCTCGTCGGCATGCAGAACGGTCTCGTGATGGGGTCGATCGCCGTCGCAGGCTCCCCCAAACAGCGCGCCGAGTGGCTGCCCCGGTTCGCCAGCGGGGAGCTGCTGGGAGCCTTCGCGCTCACCGAACCGCTCTCGGGATCGGACACGGCACAGGGCCTCCAGACCGTCGCCCGGCGTGAGGGCGACCACTGGGTCATCAACGGTGCCAAGCGCTGGATCGGCAACGGGTCGATCAGCGATGTCACGATCATCTGGGCAAGGGATGCCGAAGACAACCAGGTCAAGGGCTTCATTGTGCCGACCACGACCGAGGGATACTCCGCCAAGCGCATCGAGAACAAGCAGGCACTGCGCATCGTGCAGAACGCCGACATCGTGCTCACCGACGTGATCGTGCCGGAGGAGAACCGCCTGCAGGGCTCCAAGTCGTTCCGCGAGACCGCCGCTGTGCTGCGTCTCACCCGCGCCGAGGTCGCCTGGGCCGCCGTCGGCAACTCGGTAGGAGCCTACGAGGCCGCCGTCGAATATGCCGGCTCCCGCATCCAGTTCGGAAAGCCGATCGGCAGCCACCAGCTCGTGCAGGAGCTGCTCGCCAAGAGCCTCGCCAACATCACGGCCTCCATCGGAGTCGTCACCCGCGTCTCCGACATGCTCGACGAGGGTACGCAGCGCGACGAGCACTCCTCCCTCGCCAAGGAGTTCACCACCAGCCGCATGCGCGAGACCGTCGCCTGGTGCCGCGAACTCTTCGGCGGCAACGGCATCGTGATGGACTACGGCGTGATGAAGTACTTCGCGGATGCCGAAGCCATCTACTCCTACGAGGGCACGCGCGAAATGAACACCCTCATCGTCGGTCGTGCTATCACCGGCAAGGCCGCGTTCGTCTAGCCCGGCCGGTCGAGTGTCTCCCTCTGGCGACCGCATCGAGACCCGGTTTGTGGAGGTCTCTCTTCGCGTGCCGGCGGGCGCTATGCAAGCGTCAAGTGCGGGAATTTTGGACCTACCGGTCTCGACCGAGGCAACCCTATGCTGAAGGGGAGCACAGGGAGAGCGGATGCGGCGCGACACGATACACAGAGCGACCTGGGGCGCCGCGCTTAGCTGTAGCCTCGCCCTCATCATTTCCGGCTGCGCTGCAATCCCCTCGACGCCCAACGCAACAAGCCCGACGTCGAGCGGACACACAAAGCCATCCCCGAGCACAACGCCGAAGCCACTCGCGACGGGGCAGATTCCGGTGCCCGGCCAGGATGTCGACGCTCCAGTGAACGGCTTCGATTCGCTCACTGTTTTTAAGCTGTGCCGGGAGAAGATGATTTCCGACTACCCGACCATCACGAACTACCGTCCTTACGCGATGGGTGACATCTCTCCCGCGGTCGAGGGAACCGGCGTGAACGTGCAGTTGCCCTTCGGGGCGCTGCCAGACGGCCGCCCCGAGGGCATCATGGTGTGCCAAATCACAGGAACGCCTGCAGCGCCCGAGATCAGCTATACGGGGCCTGTCGACGCCTGACCGACCCGGTGATCGTGCGCCCAAAGTCATGAACGCCGCCGACCAGAACCCCCATCTCCCGCTTGTGCGGCTGGCTTTCACGCCAACGTCACCTCTTCGATCGGAGCCATCACCCGCGACTCCGACATGCTCGACGAGGGCACCCAGCGCGACGAACATTCCTCTCTCGCCAAGGAATTCACCACCAGCCGTCTGCGGGAAACCATCGCCTGGTGCCGCGAACTCTTCGGCGGCAACGGCATCGTCATGGACTACGGGGTGATGAAGTATTTCGCGGATGCCGAAGCCATCTACTCGTACGAGGGCACGCGCGATGAACACCCTCATTGTCTGCCGAGCGATCACCGGCACGGCCGCGTTCGTCTAGCCCGGCCGGTCGAGTGTCTCGCTCTGGCGACCGCGTCGAAGCCCGGCATGACAGAGTTAACCCATGCGCCGCCCCCGTCCTCGGTTCGTTCCGCGGTCCGAGTTCGGCATAACGGCAGCGCTAGCGGTGCTTGCGAGCGCCGCAGCCTGGTTCCGTCTACCTCCGACGACTCAGCAGACAGTCTGGGCGGAGGACGGCACAATCTTCCTCAACGATGCCATCTCAGGAACCCCGGCCTCGCACCTCTTGGCGGGGTATGCCGGCTACCTCCAGTTGCTGCCACGCCTAATCGCCGACGGCGTCATTCGAACGGTCGACATCGCCGACGCGGGCATCATGATCAACCTGGCAAGTTGCGCGGTCGTAGGTCTCGGAGCTTCCCTCGTCTATTGGTGTGCGCGCGACGTGATCGCGGCGCGTCCGCTCCGCCTCGTTCTGTGCTCAATCACCGTGCTCGCCCCACTCGCACCGATCGAGCTCCTCGGAAACGCCGCGAACCTGCACTGGTTCTTCATCTGGATCACTCTCTGGATACTGCTGTACCAACCGCGCACGCGAATCGGCGCGTGGATGCTTGCGATCGTCACGCTCATCGGAGCCATGTCCGAGATTCAAGTCCTCGTGCTTGTGCCGCTGCTCCTGGTGAACGTGAGAGGCCATAACGTGTGGCCACCACGCATCGGTCTGGCAGTGGGACTGGTCGCGCAGATCATCACCACACTGCTGTCACCGCGGGTGGCTCACGCTGGCGGACTCGGCGGCGCACTCCGCGCGTATGTCGGACAGGTAGCCCTGCCCAATTTCGCCGCAAATCGGCAGACGATGACCGCCGCGCTTGGCGAGCAGGCTCTCGTCTGGGAGGTGCTCGCCATTGTCCCATTCGTGCTCTCCGTGCTGGTCTGCCTCCGGTGGGGCACTGCCCTGCAGCGAGTCGCCGCCCTCTATCTCGTGCCGGGGTCGTTCGTGATCTGGGTGGTCGATTCCTACCTGAATGGTTACGGCGGTTCCCCCATCCATCACGCGCCCTTCGTCTTTATCCGCTATGCGGTCATACCAAGCATGCTTTTGCTGGCCTCGATCGTCTTGGCAGCGCAGGTACTGGCCTCTCGGCGGGCTCCGATCGCTTGGATCGGCACCGCGGCGGTCGCCGCCCTGGTCGTGTTGATGGTGGTGCAGTACATCCCGACCGAGACCAATCGTTCGAACGGACCAACCTGGGCGAACGCGATAGGAGCCGCGCGAAAATCGTGCGAGTCTTCGGCCTCAGGAATGAATCAGCTCGTGGTTACCGCTCCCCGCACGAAAACCGCGCTCTGGACATTCCCCATCTCCTGTGAACGGTTGGCGAAATGACTCCGACGCCGCGTGCTCGCACGCTTGTTATTCTCCCCACTTTTAACGAGCGGCAGAATCTCGGACGCGTAGTTGAACGAACACTGCGAGCGCTTCCCAGTACTCACATTCTCGTCGTCGACGATGACAGCCCGGACGGCACCGGGATATTCGCCGAGACGCTCGCCGCATCCGACGAACGTGTCCACGTGCTGCATCGCTCGGGCAAACTGGGGCTCGGGGCCGCGTACATCACCGGCTTCGCGTGGGGCCTCGAGCGTGGCTACGACTGGTTGATCGAAATGGATGCCGATGGCTCACATCCACCGGAGGCTCTGCCCCGAATGCTGGAGGCGGCATCCGCGTCGGATTCGGTGGGGCTGGTGATTGGGTCACGTTGGGTATCTGGGGGGTCCGTCGAGGACTGGCCGAAGGGCCGCGAACTGCTCAGTCGAGTCGCTAACACCTACGCGCGCATCATGCTCGGTCTGAGCGTGCGCGATGCGACCGCCGGGTACCGCGTCTACCGCTCGGCTGTGCTTGCCGGCTTCGACTTCGCTGACGTTGACTCCAAGGGATATTGCTTCCAGATTGACCTGACGTTGCGCACCCTTGATGCTGGCTTTGCAATCGCCGAGGTGCCGATCCAATTCCGCGAACGCGAGTTTGGCGTCTCGAAGATGAGCCGGGCGATCGTGATCGAGGCGCTGCTCAAGGTCACGGGATGGAGTTTCACCAGGCGCACCCGGCGCAACCCTTCGGAAACAGCGCTGCCCCTCGGCAACGCCTAACCTGTGTCTATGAACACTCTCGACAGCCGCGGATTCCGCCTGGGATTCGCGACCTTCGTGCTGTTCACCGGGATCGCTGGAGACTTCTGGCGTAATTCCCTCAGCTGGTACGGCTACGGCGTCTTCGTTGTGGGCATCGCCGCAGTCTCGTTCGTAGTCCTCCACCACAACCGCGCTCGATTCCGTGTCGGCTCGCTGCCCTACCCGCTATTCGCTTTCATTGCGCTGGCTTTCCTCTCCATCGCCTGGTCGTTCTACCCCGGTTTCACAGCCCTCGGAGCGGTCGTGCTGCTGCTGACCACCGCCTCCGCCGTGTCGATCGCGGTGACGGTCACCTGGCCAGAGCTGCTCTTCGTGCTCGGCTGGGTCTTCCGACTGGTTCTCGCACTTTCGTTCCTGTTCGAGTTCATCGTGTCCGCACTCATCCGACACCCGATCTACCCGGTCTGGGTCACGCCAGAAAGCAATCCGGCAAAGCTCCTCTACTGGTCGCGCGACCTGCTCTTCGACCTCGGCAAGATCCAGGGCATCGTCGGCAATTCCAGCCTGCTGGCGATGGCCGCGCTGCTTGGGCTCATTGTTTTTGCGATCCAGCTCGCCTCCAAGACGGTGAAACGCGGATGGGGCTGGTTCTGGCTCGCCGTCGCTCTCGTCACGATCGGGCTCACTCGGTCGGCCACCATCTTCGTCGCCCTCGCCGTGGTAATCGTCGTTGCGCTCGCGGCGCTGCTCGTGCGCCGAGCGCGCACGCCGCGCGGGCGGGCGTATACCTACGGCGGCATTACACTCGTTGTCGCCGCCCTCGCCGTGCTCGCGGATCTCGCGCAGAGCCGTATCCTCGGGCTACTCGGTAAGAGCTCGGACTTCACCGGACGATTTACTATCTGGCACGAGGTGATCACGCTCGCCCAGCAACGCCCCGGTGCGGGATGGGGATGGCTCGGATACTGGATCGTCTGGATCGCCCCGTTCAACACCCTCAAGAAGGCCGGCGGAGTGCAACCGCCCCACGCCCATGACGCGTGGCTGGACGTCTGGCTGCAGTTGGGCCTAGTCGGCCTGGTGGTGTTCGGAGCGCTCGTGCTCGCGACGCTCGTGCGCTCCTGGCTCCTCGCCGTCGACCGCGTCGTCACCGGGCGGGGTGACCCCGGCTCGCACAGCTGGCTTGCGCTTTTGCCCCTCCTCATGCTCACGGCACAGTTAGTGCAGAGCATCGCCGAGAGTCGCATCTTGCTCGAGGGCGGGCTGATGCTGCTGGTGATCTGGGCGGTCAAGACCAAGACCAGCCCGCTCGGCCTGGAACCCGTCGAGCCCGAGCTGTCCCCCGCGACGCTGCGGAACCGGCCATGAGAGAGGGCCGCTCATGACCGGGGTCTGCCGGTGAGCCTGGCGCCACCGCGGCATCCGGCATTCGAGCTCGCACGGCAGATGCTCGGCTCCCCCCGGTTTTCGGCCGCGCTCACCCAGGCGATCATCGGGGCTCTCGCCGCCTCATTACTCCTGAGGGAGCTGATCGGCTGGGCGGGCTGGCTGGCCATCCTCGCCGGGCTGGTCGTGCTGGCTTCGCTCTCTCTGATCGCCCGGCGCGAGGAGATCGAATGGCACGGCCTGCTGCCGATATCCCTGCTCGTGTTTGTCGGCTGGGCCACAATTTCGTTGTTCTGGAGCGAGTACAACTGGGTGACGATCGGCAGCGCCCTTTACCTGCTCGCCGTGACGATGCTCGGAATCTACGTCGCCCTCATCCGCGACACCATCCAGATCGCGCGGGCGTTTGGCAATGTGCTGCGCGGTGCACTCGTGCTCTCGCTTGTTCTCGAAATCTTCTCCGGCATCCTCATCGACACCCCGCTCGGATTCCTCGGTATCCAGGGCAGCCTCAGGGAACTTGGGCCGATCCAGGGCATCTTCGGAACACGAAACCAACTCGGCATTGTCACCCTCGTGGCGATCGTCACTTTCGGCACGGAGCTTCGCACCCGGTCGGTGCCGCGCAACCTCGCGATCGGGTCGCTGGTGCTCGGCGGCCTGACGCTCGTGTTCGCGCGCTCCCCTGTCGCGTTCGGAACGTTCGTCGTCGTGATCCTTGCAACCCTCGCCTTGTACGGGCTCCGCCGCGTCTCCCCCGAGCGCAAACGAATTTGGCAATTCATTCTTCTCGGGTCCACGATCACGGTTGGCGCCATCGCCTGGGGGTTGCGCACCCCGATCATCGATGCTCTCAGCGCCAGCAGCGAGGTCAATCTGCGGCTTGCAGTCTGGCGCCCTATCAGGGCGTTGATCCCCATCCACGAACTCGAGGGATGGGGTTGGGCCGGTCACTGGTGGGAGGGCGTTCCCCCCTTCACTTACATCCGCGACGGGCTTCAGTCTTCGGCCCTTAACGCTTACTTAGACGTCTGGTTCCAGGTCGGCCTTATCGGTCTCTTCGCCTTCGTCTTCATGGTCGCGCTCGCCTTCATCCGCTCCTGGCTGCTCGCCTG
>ENA-OFCD01000695-OFCD01000695.1-metagenomes-genome-assembly--contig:-NODE-695-length-20036-cov-5.822031_pt1 | contig 20036 bp, 19 predicted proteins | sample MGYA00153392_OFCD01 | MGnify analysis MGYA00153392
ATCTTGTAGCTGTGCAGCCCCGAAACCCAAATATTGACGCCCAGATAACAGAAGATGATCGTCACGAATCCCAGCACCGACATCCACGCCGAGCGGACGCCGCGCCAAGAATTACGCGTGTGAAGGTGCATGTACATCGCGTAGACTGTCCACGAAACGAGCGCCGCCGTTTCCTTGGGATCCCACTGCCAGTAAGCACCCCAGGCCTCTTTCGCCCACCAGGCGCCCGTGATGATGCCGACCGTCAGCAACGGCAGACCAATCGAAACGATGCGGTAGGTCATGATATCGAGCTTCGCGAGCGACGGTAGCGTCGATAGCCACATCGCGAGCGGATTGCCGGCCGCTGCAGCGGTTGCGAGCACGGGTAGGTCGCCGCCGATCATCCGTTGCGAGGTAACGGGCGCGGCATAAGTCGCCATTTGCAAGCCCCCTAAATTGGAACCGGCTCCGGCCGCGCGGAAGTTCAGCGGCCGTGTAGCGTCGCGCTCGAGTGAGCGCTCGCCATAATACTTGATGAGATACAAGATCGACATGACCATCGCGACCATGAATGCCGCGTACGACGACACGACGAGCGGCACGTGAATCTTGATCCAATACGACTGTAACGCGGGCACGGCGGGCCGATAACCTTCGTTCCATGTCAGCGCATACGCGAGAAAGCCCGCAGCGAACGCCTGTACGAATCCGCCGATGAACCACAGATCGTATTTCAGCGAGAAGCCGATAAAAATGGCGACGCTCATCGCAGCGAAGAGCGAGAGCGAACCGTAGAGGTTCGTCAGGGGCCAGATGTGGCTCGTTTGATACCTATAGATCAGCTCGAAAAATTGCACCGCGCACCCGATGAAGGCAAACGGAATCCCGATCTGCTTCGGTAGCTTCTCCCGCGAGAGAAAATACGTGAAGAGCGCGAGCGTGCTCATGATGTATGCGGAGATCGAGATGACGATGAGGAGCTGGTCGGTATTCATACGGTACCCTTCTTTGGGTGTCTGGAGCCTGACGGTATGTTAGACGGCATGGGGTCGGTTTGCCACGCCCCAGATCACGGCAGATCGTACCCGCTCGCTGCGACTATGCAAACGAACCGGCGGGTTGGAGCGGCCGAGCAGGCGGTGCGGTATCTTGGTGTTCGAAATCGCGTACGAGCGCGGCGAACTGTTCTTCGTAAATGTCGTAACCCTTGACGGTCGTTGCAGCCATGCCGACCTGCCACGACTTTTCGTCGCCGTCGCCGTCGATGCGAACGTAGAGACGCGCGGGCAAGAAATAGAACGAGATGCACAGACCCGCGAGCAACACGAACGCGCCGACACCGACGAACGGAATGCCCGGATCGTGGCGATACTGGATGCCGCTGTAGAGCGTATAGCGGCCCGCATCGACGCGGTAGCCGCTACCGATATCGATGCCACGATCGAGCGGCACGAGCACGCTGCCGATATTCTGCGCGCCGTCGAAGACGTTGAGGAGCACGCCCGGATTGTTCGGCCGAGGATCTGGTCCCACGGTATTGCCCGGACCGATCGTGCCGACGAACTTCGCGTATTGGAGCGAGCGCGTCGACTGACCCACGGCGAAGCCTTCGCCTTCTTTGACGGATCCGGCAGGCGAGTTCGCGAGTGGCTTACCGTCTTTGCTGACGGTGAAGTGGACACCGAAACCATATGACGCCTGATAGTAGGAAACACCGTCGACATCGAGGGGCTGGTTGACGCGGATCTGATCGATAAGCGTCTTACCCGCGTGATCGGTGACGTGAACGTCGGAGACGTAATCGATCGGCTGATAGACGATACCGCTCTTCGTGCGGATCGGATCGATGCGATACCGGAAGCGATCGAGTCGGAAGATCGTGCCGTTCTCCGGAATTTTCACGGTCGAACCCGCGAGCACGGCCGTCTGGCCGCTATAGCCGAATGCCCAGTAGAGCGTCGTGCCGATCGCGATGATCACGAATCCGACATGCGCTACGAGCACGCCGCGGCGCGCCCAATTGTGCTTGTCGGCAAACGTCCATTCGATGCCGCCAAGTTCGCGTTTACGGACTTGCCAGCCGCGTGCGGCGAAGAACGCCTCCACCCGCGCGCGTACCGAGGCTTCGTCGCCGCGAACCGTCATGCTCGCGTTGAGCGGAATTGCCTCGATCTTCACGCCACGTAGCGGTGGTAAGCGCGTCGGGATCACGCGCCAGAAGGTCGCGAGCGTCATGCACGCGAGGATGAACCCGACGATGCCGAGATACGCGGGCGAGTGATAGATGTTGTCGAGATGTAAGCGCAGGACGAGTCGCGCGAGTGCGGGCGCGTAGTTCGTGAGATAGAAATTCTCGTCTTTGCCCTGATCCACGACGACGCCGATGAGCGTGAGGAAACCCCACACGCCGAGCAACGACATGCCAAACCAAAAATTCGAGAGCTGCCCGAGGAGCTCGCGGATGCCCGCGCGCACGCCGTCGACGAGCGAGGGTGCCGGCGGCAGGGTTCCCGTCATTGCCATGCTTTCACCTTACCCGCGCGCGGCGTCTTTCTTCCACGACTTCTCAAGGATCAGGATGATCCAAATACTCATTTCGTAGAGCACGTACATCGGCCCGGAAATCAGCATCATCGTCACGGGCGACGCATCGGGTGCGAGAAAGCCGCCCGCGAGCAGAATGCCCATCAGCGCGTACCGGCGATTCTTTCGCAGGAATGCGACATTGACGAGCCCGATTCGCGCGAGGGCGACCATGATCATCGGCGTTTGAAAGACGAGTGCGAAGGCTAGAAACGAGAGCAAGATGATGTTGAGCGTCGGTTCGACGCCGAACGTCTCTTTCGCGACGACCGACGTGATGCCGATGAGCGCCGTGAGCACGCGACGGATGATGAAGAAATGGCAGAACGCGATACCGGCCGCTGCGAGAAAAATCGACGGTGCCGTGTAGCCGTAGACGATGCGACGCGTTTTTGGATGGAACGCGGGCACGACGAACATCCACGTTTGATACACGATCACGGGCAGCCCGAGTATGATCGCGCCATAGAGTGAAAACTTGAACTCGGTGAAGATCACATCTGTCGGCGAGAAAGCATTGAGATCGATCGTCGGTCCCAGATACTCGTTCTTGAGCCACAGGATCGCGTATTGCGCAGGCCAGAAGAGCGCGACGGCGATCACGGTGATCGTCACGAGCGTGAAGACGAGACGTTGACGGAGCTCCCGAAGGTGCTCCGTTAATGGCATCTCTTTCTGGTCCCAGTCCGGTGCTCGGGTCCCGACTTCCGGGGGATGCTCGGCGATCAGAATTCGCGCCTTACGTGTGCGGCGTGACGGGTTCGGTCGGCGCCGCCGGCGCGACGATCGTCGGCGCGGCCGTGACAGCCGTCGCGTTTGCCGCGTTGGCTTCTGCTAGCGCCCGTGCTTCGGCGCGCGCGCGCTCCGCCGCGACATCGGCCTCGGCTTGACCGAGCGTAAACTCTTTTTTGGCCGCGCCAAGACCGCGAGCGACGTCGCGAATCTTGTTTCCGCCGAAAAGCAGGATGGCGGCGCCGGCCAAGAGCGCGATTTCCATTGGGTTTCCGAACATCGTCGAGCACCTTTCCCCGTTTGGGGGAATCTTACCGCGTGCGGGCTGCGCCTTCCCAGGCGAGACGGTCTGCAAGGGCGACCAATTCGGCACGCGTTGAGGAATTTCCGAGCGGAGCGAGCGACATTTTTGCTCGTTCCACATACCCTGCGATCGCTTCGCGCGTCTTCGTGAGGCCTCCGGCCGCTTCGACACGAGCTACGAGCTCCGAAACGACAGCAGCCGATTCGGCCGCCGGAACGTCGTTTGCGGGTCTAGCGTAGAAACGCGAAACGGCGGCTCGAAGATCCGGATCGCCGCCCCCGAGGGCCAGGATTAATGGAATCGTCATCTTGTGTTCGCGTAAGTCGTTCCCGACGGGTTTGCCGAGTTCGGCCTCCGTCGCGACGAAGTCCAAGAGATCGTCGAGCATTTGGAAAGCGACGCCGTAGTACATGCCGTAATCACGGAGCGCTTTCACGCGCAGTGGCGCGGCACCCGACATGATCGCCCCGCACTCTGCCGATGCGGCGAAGAGCGTCGCGGTCTTCTTGATGGCGATTTCCGTGTAATCGGCGATCGGTAGGTCGAGTCGACCGACGGCGCGGTGCTGGAGCACTTCACCGTCGGTGATATCCGCGAGCGTCGAGGCCAAGATGTTTGGGACGGGATTCGGATAATTCGCCGTGACGTTCTTGAAGATCCACGCGAAGAGATAATCGCCCGCTAAGACGCTGACCTTATTGCCGAAATCGACCGCCGTCGCGTTGACGCCGCGCCGCGTGTTCGCATTGTCGACGACGTCGTCGTGAATGAGCGTGCCGACGTGAATGAGCTCCATATACGCTGCGAGCGGCAGGTGCTGACTCGCATCGGCGCCGTTCGCTTCGACGGCCAAGAGCGTAAAGCGCGGCCGCAAGCGCTTGCCTCCGGCGGCGAGCATCCGGCGCACGGCTTCGGTGATGATCACGTTATCCGTGGAGAACGACGTCTGGAAGAAGTCTTCAATGAGTTCGTACAGCTCGTTGTCCGAGCGCGTGGCTGCGGCGAGCGGCTTCGAGCGATCGATCATGCCGTACCGACGTGTGCGGCGATCGCACCACCCGCGAGCCGCACGAAACGAACGTCGGAGAAGCCGGCAGTTTCGAAGCGCCTTGCGAGTTCCTCGGCGCCAGGGTAATTCGTGAGCGAGTTCGGGAGATAGCGGTATGCGCTCTTCGAGCCGCCGACGAGGCCGCCCACGAGCGGAACGACACCGTAAAAATAAACATCGAAGAGCCGCTTAAAGAGCGGGTTTGGTGCCTTCGAGACATCGAGGTTCACGAAACGGGTGCCGGGTTTGAGCACACGACGAGCTTCTCGTAAGGTGGCGACGATGTCGACGACATTGCGCATCGAAAAGCCCATGATCGCGCCATCGAAGGTCGCGTCGGCGAAGGGCATCGCCATTACGTCGGCGGTTTGGAACGTGACGTCGCGATTCGCGGCCTCTTTGGGCGCGCGCTTCCGGGCGCCCTCGAGCATCGGGTCGCAGAAATCGACGCCGGTAACATGAAGGCTCGGTTTCGTCTTTAACATATGGAATGAAAGGTCGCCCGTCCCGCAACACATATCGAGGATCCGGCCGCCTTCCGGAGGCGCGAGCTCCTTTACAGCGCGACGACGCCAACTCTCGTCGACGCCGCCCGTCAAGAGACGGTTCGTCGCATCGTACCGGGGCGCGATCGATGCGAACATCTCGCGGACGTAGACGGATTTTTCCATAAATATTAGCGGTCGGTCGTTCCTGACGGACGTACGAGGTTCATGCTTCGTGTTGGACGCCGCCCGGCGAAGCCTAGTCGCGAGCGCTCCCGGTCGCGACACGACCCTTTGTGGACAGTTCTTACCCCATTTTTACGATCGCGCAGACGATGCGGAACCCATGAGCATGACGCTCGTGCCGCGCTTCGCATTTGAGGCGGCGCTCGGGTCCGGTCGAGATATCGCGCTCGGTAGCTACACCCTCGCGCCGGGCGGGCCGATCGCGCGTGCCCTCGAGGCCGCAGCCGATCGCGGCGCGCATGTCATCGTCCGCCTCGACGGTCATCCGAGCTTCGGTCACGCCGGCTTCGGTGACGGATTCGCCCGCACGGTCGTCCGCGACTTAACCGCGCACGGCGTCCGGGTCGAGACGACGGGTCCGGCGGAGCCTCCGGCGCACCTCAAGGCTGCGGTCGTCGACGGCGTCGCCTACCTCGACGATCGGAATTGGGCGGCTCGCGGCGAGGAGACGATCGTCCGGGACGACGACCCCGCCGAGGTCGGGGCCGTTCGAAACGCGATTGCAGGCAGGCCGGCTGTCGGCGGCTCGGTCGCGCTCGAGAAATCGGCGGCACTCGCCGCCGAGGCCGCCATGATTAAAACGGCGCCGGGCGATACGATCGATGTGGCATCGGAAAGCTTCGGTGGATGTATCGTCTCCGCCGCACTTGCCGCGCGCGCGGCGGCCGGAACGCACGTTCGGCTCGAGGTCGATGCGCACGTCCTCGCGGCCGATCGATCGGGCCGCGAGCGAATGCTGCTCGCCCACCTCGCGGCGGACGGCGTCGAAATCCGCGCCGTAGCGACGAACGCAAAAGTGGCGGTCTGCGGCGATCGCGCCTGGCTCGGCTCGGCGAACGCGACGTACGCCCCGGGCCCGATGTCGGATTGGGGGCTCACGACAACCGATCCGGCGATCGTCGACGCGCTCCGCACGACGTTCGCGCGGGTGTGGGAAACGGGAACGCAGATTCGATAGGCGTGTTCGCCTATGGCGCTCCGAAGAGTCCTTCCGCGTTCGCGCGCGTTCGTTCGATGACGGTACGTTCGTCGATCTCCAGGAGCGATGCTACGAACGCCGCCGTGCTCGCCATAAACGCGGGCTCGTTGCGCTTCCCCCGATGCGGAATCGGAGCGAGATACGGGCAATCGGTCTCGAGCACGATCGCATCGAGGCCCACGGCGCGTACGGCTTCACGCACGTTTTCCGCCGTTTTGAACGTCACGACGCCACCGATCCCGAGATGCAGCCCGAACTCGCCGACGAAGCGCTTCGCCTCTTCGGCACTGCCCGTGAAGCAGTGCACGACGCCGCGCAGTCCCGAAGGCGTCTCCGCGCGCAAGACCTCGATGAAATCTTCGTACGCGTCGCGTTGGTGGAAGACCGATGGATACGCCCGTTCGAGCGCGTAGCGTATTTGGATGGCGAGCACCGTGCGTTGCACGTCGCGCGGACTGTGATCGTAATAATAATCGAGGCCCATCTCGCCGATGGCTCGCGGTGGGCGCACCGCCGGCGCCACGAGCGCGTCGAACGCGGCGGCGATATCGGCAGGCGCGTCGATTGCTTCGTGCGGGTGGATCCCGATCGTGTAGTCGAGATCGCGTTCGAGCGCGACATCGCGCGCGCGTTCACTATCGGCGAGGTCGCAACCGATCGTCATGATGCGCGAGATGCCCGCAGCGCGCGCGCGTGCGAGCATCGCATCGCGATCGTCGTCGAAGGCGGTTGAGTGGACGTGCGCGTGCGTGTCGAACATGGCAGCAGGATGGTAGCATGATCACGATGCCCGACGCCCCGGCCGGGAGCGCGCGCGCGTTCCGGATTGCGGTCGTCGCCTCGCTTATGGTGCATCTGCTCGCAATCGTGCTCGCACTTATCGTGGGCGAAGAGCTACGGACCCCGGCGTCTCTCGCGCGGAAACGGCCTGACGAGATCGTGACGTTGTCGTCGGCATTCCGGTTTGAGAAGCGCGCGAAGCCCGCACCTGCGCCGCACCGCCGCGACGATGCGCGTATCGCTCGTTCGCAGCACGTCGTCGTGCCCCAACCGCCGATCGCGCGCGAAACGCCCGTGGCGCCCGCGCGCTATCGCTTACAAATGAAAGGGAAGTCGGGGTCGCTCCATCACGGCCAAGGCACGTATACGCCGACGAAGTCGTGGCATGTGGGCAATCTCGATTACTATTACGTCACGTACGAATACGTCTATCCCGACGGCACGTACGAAATGGGACGCGTCCCGTGGCCGATTCACTTCCGTCCCGCAAGCGATCCATTCGCAAACGATCGCCTCGACTTACTCGCGCGCACGCCGCTTCCGTCACCGCCGACGGGTTACGTCCCGCCCGGCACGCTCGGCAAAGCGCTGCGCGTGTACTTTCCGAATTTGCGTTTCAGCGACGCGAACTAAGACGCGGCGATCGCTGCCGTCGCTGCCGGCTCGGCATCCATGCGCGGAAAGAGCGGTAACTCCGCGGGTGCCACGTGCGTGCCCGCAGCGAGACCGCCCCATCGCAGCGCGTCGTTCCATGCGACGAGCGGTTCGCCCACAAAACCGAGCGTGCCGTAGAGTTCCGTCGCTTTCGTCGGCATGAATGGCCAGAGCATGATCGCGAGCCAACGCAGACCCTCGCACACATCGTACAGGACCGCATCGAGTTCCTCACGTGCGCCGTGTTTATGGAGATCCCACGGCCGTTTCTCATCGATGAGCCGATTGAGTGCCGCGACGAGTTCCCAGATCGCTTCGAGCGCGTCGCGAAAGCCGAGCGTCGTCATCGCTTCGTGCACGCGCGCCGGAAGCGTTGCGAATGCCGCGCCCGTCGCACTCGGCGCGGGCGCGGGGACGACGCCGTCGCGATACTTCACGAGCATCGCGAGGCTGCGGCGCGCGAGATTGCCGAGGTCGTTGCCGAGATCGCCGTTGCGACGCAAGCGAACCTTCTCTTCACCGAACGAAAAATCGCTCCCGAACGGGGCCTCGCGTAAGAGAAAATAGCGGAGCGTATCGGCACCGAAACGATCGACCATCTCGAAGGGATCGACGACGTTCCCGCGGCTTTTTGACATCTTCTCACCTTCGAGCGTCATCCAGCCGTGTGCGAAAACCATTTCGGGTGCGGGAAGACCGAGTGCGAATAAGACGGCGGGCCAGATGATCGTATGGAAGCGCGCGATCTCCTTGCCGACGAGTTGCACGTTCGCGGGCCACAGCGTGCGAAATTTCTCGCCGTCGTGCGTATAGTCCAGTGCCGTAATATAATTGAGCAACGCGTCGAGCCAGACGTACATCACACCGCCACCGGGGAGCGGGACGCCCCAATCGAGATTCGTCCGCGAGATGCACAGATCGTCGAGGCCCCCCTCGAGCGTCGCGACCATCTCGTTGTACGACCGCTCGGGGCGCACGAAATTCGGGTTCTCGCGGAAATATGAGAGAAGACGATCGCGATATTTCGAAAGCGCGAAGAACCAGTTCTGCTCGGAGAGCCACTGGACTTCGCGACCGCATTCGGGGTTCGGGCAACGACCGTCGATGAGCTTCGCTTCGAGCCAGAACGTCTCGTCGTTGGTGCAGTACCAGCCTTCGTACGTGCCGAGGTAAACGTCGCCCGTCGCTTTGAGGCGTTCGAAGACTTCGACGACCTGATCGATGTGGCGCGGTTCGGTCGTGCGGATGAAATCGTCGTACCGCACGTCGTAGCGCGCGCAGAGCTCTTGCCAGCGCGGGACGAGTGAATCGGTCCACGCCTTCGGTGCCATACCTGCGGCCGCCGCGGCTTGTGCGACCTTCTGTCCATGCTCGTCTGTGCCCGTGAGAAAATATGACGTGCCGCGCGTCCGATGGTAGCGCGCGAGGACGTCGGCGGCGATCGAGGTGTAGGCGTGGCCCATGTGCGGGTTGCCGCTGATATAATAGATCGGCGTCGTTACGAAAAATGCGGATTGGGACACGATGCGTGGTTCTCCATCACGCTTACATGCAGCCTGTTTGCATCGATTCTGATTCGCGCGAGTGCATCGCTTTGCGATCGACCGCGCGTCGGTAGAGCTCCGAACGGTCGCCGAAGCCACGTTTGGCGAGGTCTTTTGCGAGCGATGCGACCGATTGTCCGGCCAAAAGCAGCTCGTCGATCGCCTCGTCGACACGAACCATCGATGGAGAGATACGTTCCGGTCGCGATGCGTCGAGCACGAGGACGATCTCGCCGCGAACCGGGCGTTCGAGCGCGGCAGAAATCTCCGCTGCCGTCCCGAGGATCTGTTGTTCGAAGCGTTTCGTCAGCTCGCGTGCGAGAAAGAATCGCGCGCGCCCGTCGATCGCTTCGAGCGTCGCGAGCGTTGCGACGATGCGGTTCGGAGCCTCGTAATACGCCGTCGTTCTGCCGCTCGTAAATGCATCGCGAAACGCGCGCTCGCGCGCACCCGCCGTCCGCGGCACGAAACCATCGAATGCGAAGCGATCGAGGGCGAAGCCCGAGAGGACCAGGGCGCAAACGAATGCCGACGGCCCGGGTAAGACCTCGATCGCGACGCCGGCATCGCGAGCGGCGCCGACGAGGCCGCGACCGGGATCGGAGATACCCGGCGTGCCCGCATCGGTAACGACGGCGACCGATTGCACGCGTGCGCGATCGACGATTGCGGCAGTCGCGCCCGCAGCGTTTTGTTCGCGATAGCTCCAAAGTTCTTTGCCCGGAAGGTCGAGCGCCGAGAGTAACCGTTTCGCAACGCGTGTGTCTTCGGCGACGAGGAGATCGCAATCGCGCAAAACTTCGAGCGCGCGGAGCGTGATGTCGCGGAGGTTGCCGAGCGGCGTAGGAACGAACGTGAGACTCAATGTCCGATACGACGAACGAGATGACGAGCGAGGCGGGACCCTGCGTTCGCGAGATCGAGCTGCGCGGTCATATCCTCGACTCCGGCGTCTTCGGTCGCGTCCTCGAGATCATCATGGACAACGAGTTCGCGCGTTATACGATCGATAACTTCGCCGTCGGCAAGACGGCGACGGAACCCAGCACCGCGCGCCTGCGGATCGAAGCGGATACGGACGAACACCTCGACGATCTGCTCGATAAACTGCGTGATATCGGTGCGATCGTTCCCGACGATACCGACGCAATCCGCGAAGCCGCACCGCGCGACGGCGTCCTTCCCGACGACTTCTATGCTACGACCAATCTCGAGACCGAAGTGCGTGTCGATGGGACTTGGATCTCCGTCGCGCTACCCGAGATGGATTGTGCGATCGCGATCGGTGCGGGAAGCGCGACGACGATCGCGCCATCGGACGTTCGCGCGGGCGACGCGGTCGTCGTCGGCCATGCGGGCGTTCGCGTCAAAGCCTTGCAGCGACCGCGCCGCAAACAAGTTTTTGAGTTCATGTCGAGCGCGGTCTCGAGCGAGAAGCCCAAAGAATCCCTCATCGCCGAGATCGCGCGCGAACTCATCGTGACGCGCGCGGCGGGTAAGCGCGTGCTCCTCGTCGGCGGCCCTGCAATCGTCCACACGGGTGCGGGAAAATATCTCGAGCGGCTCATCCGCGCGGGTTTTATCGACGCGCTCTTCGCCGGCAACGCGCTTGCGGTCCACGATATCGAATCGCAGTTCTTCGGAACGTCGCTCGGCGTCAACCTCGACGACGCGTTTCCCGTCGAGGAAGGCCACGTCCACCATCTTCGAACGGTGAATCGTATCCGCGCGGCCGGCGGCATCGCGCCGGCAATCGCGAGCGGCCTGCTCACGAGCGGCATTATGTACGAGGCGTACACGCACGAGATACCGGTCGTTCTCGCGGGTTCGATTCGCGACGACGGCCCGCTGCCCGACGTGCTCACCGATGTCATCGAAGCGCAACGTGCGATGCGGCGCTACGTCCCGGAGATCGGGATGGCGTTGATGGTTTGCACGCTCCTCCACTCGATCGCCGTCGGCAATCTCTTGCCGTCGAGCTGCAAGGTGATTTGCGTCGATATCAATCCCGCAAGCGTGACCAAGCTGACCGATCGTGGCTCGACGCAAACGATCGGCCTCGTGATGGATGCAGCGTCGTTCTTACGTGAGATCTGGCACGCACTACGGCCGGCCGAAAGCGTTTAAGTCGAAAGAAAGCGGCGCGCGCCGAGATAGCGTTCGCGAAAATAACTCGATGCGAACGATGCGACGTGCACGTTCTGACCGATCGAATTGATGAAACGGCCCGACCCGAGATAGAGACCGACGTGAGACGCGCCGTAATCGTACGTTTGAAAAAAGACGAGATCGCCCGGAAGCGGGTCGCCAACGACGGGTCGACCGGCTGCGAATTGGTAATCGGCGGTACGCGGAATGTGCAGACCGGATTGCGCGTAGAGAAAATAGATAAACCCCGAACAGTCGAAGCCGCCGGGAGCGGCGCCCCCCCAGACGTACGGCGTACCGACATACGACATCGCGTTTCGAACGATCGTCGATGCTCCCCGAAGTTCGGGGGCTGCGGCAATGACGGTCGGGCGTCCGCTCGCGGTCGTCCTTGCGGGGCCACGTCGAGCGGCGCCGGGACGCACGACGGGCTTCGGCGCGTCGCGTTCGAACGTGATGATTTCCACGCCATTGACGGATCGGACATCCGTTGCGGCGCTCGCGAGAAGCGGCGAAAGAACGAAGGCGAGGACGACGACGCTCGCGACGACACGGTGCACCATATTCGAGTCATCGGCCGGCAGCGGCGTCGGCGATAGGCAAAAAAAACGAGCCGCATTCTTGCGACTCGTCTTTGGAACGTCGGCCCGTTGATGCCGAGTGGGGCCTCGCTAACGCGTTACGATGGTCGGTGTCATCACGAAAATCACGTCCGATTCGTTCTTCTGATACGTCGTCGAGCGAAAGAGCGGTCCGAGGATCGGGAGGTTACCGAGAATCGGAAATTTCTGGACGTTTTTGGACTCGACACGACGCATGAGTCCGCCCATGACGATCGACTCGCCGTCGCGAGTGATGACGTCGGTCGAGAGTTTGCTCGTCTTGAGCGCGGGAACCGTGAATCCGTTGAGCGTGATGCCGTCGGCAAAGTCGAGATCGGAAATCTCCGGAGTGATCTTCGCTTCGACGCTGCCGTTGCCCAAGATCGTCGGCGTCACATTGAGTTTCACGCCGAACTCTTTATAGGAGATCGATACGGTACCGAGCCCGTTGGAGACCGGGATCGGGATCTCGCCTCCCACGAGGAATGTCGCTTCTTGGCCCGGTTGCGCGACGAGATTTGGCGACGAGAGCAACTTGGCGTGGCCCTGCTGCATGAGCAAATCGAGTGTCGGTGCTAAAAGGCTGATTCGAGCGAACGGACCGAAAATACCGAGATTGCCCTGTGTGACGCGCGTGCTCTCAACCGCGGTGAGCGCCGGAGAGTTTGAGATCGTAAAAGTTTGCGCCGTCGTGCCCCCTGCGCTCGTGATGCTCGTGTTCGTGCCGGTGTTCAGGCGAAGCCCGAGGCTCGATTGCGCCGTGTTGTCGACTTCGAGCACGTACACTTTCACGTCGACCTGGCTGAGCTGATCGAGGGTGAGACGGTTGATGACCTTTCCGTCGGTCGCGAGGTAGGGCCCCGCGAGGCCCTTGATCTTATCGAGAATGAGTTGGGATTCGGCTTGGTCGCGGACGTTGCCGCTGAGGACGACGTTGCCTTTGGAGTCCGGATCGACGCGAAGGCCGTGTGTACCCGGGAATGCCGCGATTTCATCTTGGATGTTACCGAGTGGTTTCGTGACCGAGACGGCGTTGACGATGACGCCGCCGCCGCCACCGCCCGCGCTGAACTTGACGCCCTTAAAACGATCGAGAACGTCCGAGAGGCGACTGAAGGCCGCCGTATCCGCGACCGTGCCGCGAACGATGAGATTTGAGTTGAAGGCTACGACTTGGACGTTCGTCTCGTTGATTGCCGCGCGTAGGACCTTTGCGATATCGTCGAAGCTCTGCTCGGTCACGGTGACTTCATAGGTCGTGCGGGTCGCACCCATCCAAACGAAGATCGTGGTGTGACCTGTCGACTTGCCGTTGACGACGAGCTGTGAAGTCCCGACGGGCACGACACCCGCGATTCGGCCGTCACCGACCGCGACGCGGCTAATACCGGCGGCGTTCAAAATGACCGAGTGGCCTGTTTGTATCGACAGTATTTGGATGGAGTCGGCCACTGCGGGCACGCTTCCCGAAAGAAGCGCGAGCGCTGCGATGCCGCTCGTCATGTGCGTACGTGTGCGAAAGTCGATCACGTCATCTCCGTGTTTGCGAAGCTAATGTTCGAGGTCTGAACGCTCGAAAGTAATGTAAGTGAGTTATCGGCGTTAACAAGTCAACACCGCGTACTCGTCTTGTAAAATCTTCTTCGGATACGTAACCCGGCAGTATTAGAAGCCGATACCAACAACATGCGGAGGTCAGCAGCAGTGAATCGTTTCTCGATTGGGGTCTTTGCCGTCAGCGTTGCAATCGTGACGCCGGCGTCATTCGCCCTTGCCGCACAAGATACGGCGCTTATGCAAGTTGCGACGAATCTTGGGTACGCGTACAACTACCTCGGACCGGAGGATGCGGCAGCGCTCACTCGGCCCGGTGTGACGATCGTTATTCGTCCGGGCGAACGCCTTTTCGACGTAAACGATCGGACCGAAGCAATGGACGGACCGGCGCCGCGATTCGCACTCAACGACATTTACGTCTCAGAGTCGCTCATCGCTCGTCTCCGTCAAATCGCGACAAAGTATCCCGTCGCGAACGCAAGCGATCGCGCGATCGTCGTCACGAATTCCGTGGCACCATCGCGAGTTTCAAGCGTCCGTGGCGAGATAACGAACCTGACCGTCGCGCAGATCGCGGGCCAACAGACGCTCGCGGTTGGTGGAAAAGCCCCGGCCAATCTACCCATCACCCTCACCCTCATCGGAACGTTCGCAAGCGAACTTCCCGATGTGGTGCTAAGTCGCAACCTCGTAACCGCCGATACGAATGGTACGTTCAACTCGGCGATTCCGATCGCGAGCGGTTATTTCCGCGGTGCAATTCTCACACTGGTCGCTTCATCCTACTCGGGAATTACGTCCGCGAAATCCTCGATCCAGGTAAAAGCTCCGAATGCGGACGTGTCGGTCCCTGCCGATGCGACTCCCCGTTCTATCCGTTAAAACAACTCACACTCACACACAACGCCACTAGGAGATCCCATGCTTAAGAACTTCACGACCATGCTCAAAAATGATGACGGCCAGGGCCTCGTCGAGTACGCGCTGATCATCGCTCTCGTTTCGATCGTCGCGATTGCCGGCCTCACGTTGCTCGGTGGTAAGGCGAACAACACGCTCAATAACGCTGCCGGCAAGCTCTCAAACTAAGCGTGTACCCCCAGACCGGGGTCAGCTTTGCTGACCCCGGTCTTCCCCTTTTAAATCAGCGCCGTTCGAGGCTCATCGTTGTGCCCAAAGGTATCGACCCGTGAATGTTTCGCTCGCAATATGGCTTGTGCTCGGCGCGTGTGCAGTCGCAGTCGCAACCGACGTCACAACGCGGCGTATCCCCAACCTCCTGACCGCGGCTCTTGCCGTTGCGGCGCTCGCCCTTCACGCAACGATGGGCTGGAGCTCGCTCCTTATGGCCTGCGCGATGCTCGTCGGCGTGTTGTTGCTAGGCTTTGTTGCATTTTCGTTTCGTTGGCTCGGCGGTGGTGACGTGAAACTCCTCGCCGCCGGAGCCGCAACGCTCGGATTTCCCGATGCCGTGCCGTTCGTGATCTATACATCGATTGCGGGTGGCGTCCTCGCGATCGTCGTCGCAATCGCGATGGGTCGCCTCGGCAGCGTCTTCGGAAGCGTCGCACTCGTCCTCCGGCCCTTTGCTTTTAAGGGGACGGTAGCGGTCGCGCCAAAATCGCCGATAAAGTTACCATACGCCGTCGCGATCGCATCGGGCGCCGCGGCTGTCGCACTTTCTCACACCGTCGTGCCGTTCTTGAGGCTGCCACTGTGAATACTCGTCGCATCACCCTTATCGTCGCCGTCGTTCTCGCTGTAGGAACGGGCGTTCTTCTGTTACGTTACCTTAGCGGCGTCAACCAACAGGCGACGACGCAGCAAGCCGCCGTCGTCCTCAAACCGATCGTTCTCGCATCGCGCACGATCGCCAAGGGCGAGAAAATTTCCGCTGACATGCTGACGAAAACACAGCGTCCGGCGAACGAAGTCGAACCCGACGCGCTCGGCGATCCGGGCCAGACCAAGGGCGATATCGCGATGATCACGATTCCCGCGGGTTCGACGATCACGGCAACAAAGGTCGGGCAACCGGTCGAACTCGGCATCACGGTAAGACTCAAACCCGGCATGCGTGCCGTGAGTATTCCCGTCGATCGCGTGAAATCGGTCTCCAATCTCGTCCAGCCCGGCGACCACGTCGATGTGATGGCGTCGGTCGGCAAAGGGGTCGGCATCCCACCACGCACCTACACGATTATCCGCGGCGCCGTCGTGCTCGCCATAAACTCGCAACTCGAACAGAGCGGTGCGACGCCACCACCCGACTCCGGCTCGGCTGCGACCGTGACGCTCGGCGTCTCACCACAGCAGGCCGATCTCCTCACGGCCGCCGACCTCAACACGACGCTACGACTCGCACTCCGGTCGCCGCAAGAGCCCGTGCGCTCGTTGCCAGCCGAGGCGTTGCAGTTTGCCGATCTCGGCTCGGCGCAATCGGATAGACCGAGCAGCGCAGTCCTACCGCCGCTCTATGCCGCGCCCGCACCCGCACTGGCCGCACCTGCGGCGAACGTGCCGCCACCGACGGTACCCATGAGGGCACCCGCTCTTGCCGCGCGCCCGGCGGTAACCGTTATCGACGGCGACAAAGTCATCACCGGCGGCGTGTAATGGGCGCCGCGATCGTCGTCCTGATCAATGCCAAAGGCGGCTCGGGCGCGACGACGCTCGCACTCGAAGCCGCGCTTACGCTCAAGCGCGGGTCGGCACCCATCGCCTTGGTCGACGCGGATCTCTCCGGCCGTCGCACGCTCTCAGTTCTGATGGACGCCGTCCGGCAGTTCGATCAGAATCGCACGCTCGGTGTCTATTCGCTCATCGCGAGCAACGGGATTACGGCGGTCGAACTGACGGACAGCCTCGATAACGCGTTCGCCTTGCGATCCGACGAGATCGATTCGCTCGTGGATAAACTCGCTCAACAACACGAGACGATCATCGTCGACGCACCGGCGCCGTTCGCGGGCCCGGTGCGGCCGTTCATGGTACGTGCGTCGCGTTACGTCATCGTTTTAGAACCAAACCTTCTCGGAACGTCGGCAGCGAGAACGCTCATCGGCGACCTCGCAAAATTCGGCATTCCGCTCTCGCGGATTTGGATCGTCACCAATCTGCGCGGCGGACGTGCCGAGATTTCCGCTCGCGAACTCGAAAAAGCTCTCGGCGGAACCGTCATCGCCGAAGTCCCCGGCAAGGGCGACCGGAACTACGCGCGCGCGGTCGAGATCTTTGCGAAGCGATTATCGAGCGCGCCGAACGAACCGCCGCTTTCGACGCTACGCGCGTCGTCGTCGATTATGGCGTCGGGCGGTCAAACCGCGCCCGCGAGCGCGAACGGTCACAGTAGTTCCAACGGCTCGAGTTCGGGGGCGATCGCCGATGCAACCGCGCCGACGCGTCAGAGCAACGAACGCCGCGACCGCCTCAAGGCCGAGATTCACGAGGCCGTCACGCGGCGCATCGACGTGGTCGCCGCGAGTCGAGCGCACACCGATGGCCAGAAAATCGCCGAATTGCGCTCGCAGATCAGCGACGTCACAGGGCAATTGCTCGCGGAGTGTTCGGACGTCGACACGGCCGAAGAGCGTGCAGAACTCCAGCAAGAGATCATCGACGAACTGCTCGGGCTCGGGCCGCTCGAAGATCTCATGCGCGACGCGGCCGTTTCCGAAATCATGGTCAACGGCCCCAACATCATCTACGTGGAACGTGGTGGACGCATTACGCTCACCGATCGCCGCTTTAATGACGAACGCCATCTGCGCACGATCATCGAGCGCATCATCGCGCCGCTCGGTCGACGCATCGACGAATCGTCGCCGATGGTAGACGCGCGCCTTCCCGATGGTTCGCGCGTCAACGCGATCATCGAGCCCCTCGCCCTCGATGGGTCGACGCTCACGATCCGGCGTTTCGGCAAGAAGCGTTTGGTCATGGACGATCTCGTGCGATTCGGCTCGATCGTTCCCGAAGCGACGGCCCTCTTGCGCGCGATGGTCGAATCGCGTCTCAACGTCGTCGTGAGCGGCGGCACGGGCTCGGGAAAAACGACCTTCCTCAACATCATGTCGAACTACATTCCCAATCATGAGCGCATCGTGACGATCGAAGACGCAGCGGAACTCATGCTCAATCAGGAGCACGTCGTTCGCTTGGAATCGCGGCCCGCGAACATCGAGGGTCGCGGCGCCGTCATCATTCGCGATTTGGTTAAAAACAGCTTGCGTATGCGGCCCGACCGCATCGTAATCGGCGAATGTCGCTCGGGCGAAGCGCTCGACATGTTGCAGGCGATGAATACCGGCCACGATGGCTCGATGACGACGCTGCACGCCAATACCCCGCGCGACGCACTCGCGCGCATGGAAACGTTGGTCCTCATGGCGGGATTCGATCTTCCGGTGCGGGCCATTCGCGAGCAGATCGCGAGCGCCGTCGACGCGGTCGTGCAAATCGAACGCATGCGCGACGGATCGCGTAAGGTGACGAGCATTACCGAAGTCGTCGGGATGGAGGGCGATATTGTGACCATGCAAGAGCTCATTCGTTATCAGCCCAAGGGCGTCGATGCGAACGGCAAGGTGATCGGCGAGTTTCAGTATACGGGCGTGCAACCGCACTATACGTCCCGATTCGAAGAGGCCGGCGTCGAATTCGATGTCCGGAGTCTCGCGAAACTGCAATCTGCCGGGACGCTGTGGTAGGCGTGTTTCCTATTGCGATCGGCGCGTCGATCTTCGGGATCATTGCGCTCCTCATCTTCGCCCTCGGCGGCGACATTCGCACCCAGATCGCCAAGTTCGCATCCTCGTACCAGGTCAAGATCGATCGTGCGGATCTCAACGTAAAACCCGAAGATTTCGTCCTGGCGCTCGTCGGGATCTCCGTCATCCTCTGGTTGCTCCTGGCGTTTATCTTGCACGCACCCGTTGTCATCACGTTGCTGATCTATCCGATCGCCCTTGCTGCAACGCTCTTCGGGGGATCGTTCTATCTCACGTTCCGCGGAAATCGCCGCATCGATACATTTGTCCAGCAACTCGAGCTCGTCTTACGGATGCTTGCAGGCGCGCTTCGCGTCGGTCTGGGATTGCGTCAAGCGATCATTCTCGTTACGGAAGAGATTCCCGATCCGGCACGCCGCGAACTCATGCGTGTCATCGGCCGCACGAATATCGGCGTCACGATCGTCGACGCGCTCGAGGACCTCACGCGGAGCATGCCGTGCAACGAGATGCAGATGTTCTCGCGCGTCGTAAAAGTCCAACAATCGACCGGCGGCGATCTCGCGAAGGTGCTCGAAAAGCTCGGAAACACGATTCGCGATCGCAGGCGTGTCTTTCGAAAGATGAACGCGCTGACGGCGCAGGGACGTTTCGGTGCCGCGATCATCGGCGCGTTGCCGATTCTCGTCGGCGGATTCGTCGTTGCAACGCAGCCGGAGATGGGGAAAGCGCTCATGCATACGTTTCCCGGTAACGTGGCACTCGGTATTTTCGCCGTCCTCGAAGGGCTTGCGATTTTCTCTCTCAACAAAATCTTGCAGTTTGACGTGTGATGTTCGGCATACCAATTATTATCTTCGCGATCGCATCCGGCTTCGCGCTCGCCGTGGGCCTACTCTTCGTCTCGCTCACGCCGAGCAAGAGCGAAGTGAGCAAACGCCTCGAGCAGCTCGAGGTGATGCGTTTCGAACCGGGACAGCGTCAGCAAGCCTTCGAGCGAATCTTCAACGAGGAGCAACGCGGCAAGCTCCAGCAGCAACTCTACGAAGCGGGTTGGTACACCGTCACGCCGGCAAAGATCGGCGCGCGGATCATTGCTGGTGCGGTCTTTGGTTTTACGATTGGAATGTCACTCGCCGCGTGGCGTCATTCGACGGATCTCCTCTACATCGCAGGTATCGTACTCTTCACGATTGCCGGCGCGTATCTGCCGTTGTCGCAATTGAAAATCGCCGTCAAAGAGCGCAAGATCAAAATTACGAAAGCGCTCCCCGATCTTCTCGATATGCTCGCATCGACGGTGCAGGCCGGACTTGCATTTAACGCGGCCCTCGCTGTCGCCCAGGAAGTCGCCGTCGGGCCCCTGGGCGAAGAGCTAAAAGCGGTTCTTTCCGAAGTTCGTCTCGGTCGATCGCGTAGTGACGCGCTCAAATCGATGTCGATGCGAGTGCGACAAGAACAACTCGCGACGACCGTCACGGCCGTCGTCCAAGCCGAACGTTTGGGGTCAAACCTCGCTGCCGTTCTCGAAGAGCTCGCCGAAGAAGTTCGCAATCGACGCATGATTCGAGCCGAAGAACTCGCCAATCTCATGCCAACAAAGATGGTCTTGCCGATGGCGCTCTTCATGTTGCCCGCACTTTTCGTCATGATCTTCGGCGG